>Ga0181582_10003605_pt1 | contig 12475 bp, 3 predicted proteins | sample 071ome_32_FD_132438 | JGI IMG/M metagenome (GOLD analysis project Ga0181582, IMG submission 132438) | Coastal salt marsh microbial communities from the Groves Creek Marsh, Skidaway Island, Georgia - 071405AT metaG (megahit assembly) | ecosystem: Environmental > Aquatic > Marine > Intertidal zone...
CGGGGGGGGGGCGGGGGTGGGCGGCGGGCCTCGCGGCGGGCGCCGCCGGCCCCGCCTCGGGCGGGACGGGCGGGCACGCACTGGGCTCAGACAGAATTCACCAAGCTAAAGATATCCTCATCCTTTTCAGAAGCGCGGATAAACCATGTTTGATCGTCACTGCCCCTCGTGCGTGGCCGGGGGCGCGGGCGCGGGTGCGGGGGGGGGGCGGGGGGGGGGGGGGGAGGCGGCTCACCTGCGCCACGTCGGCGAAGATGACGTCGACCATGGGGACGAGCATGCGGTACTTCTCCGGCCGCCGGGCGTCCTCGATGATGGGGACGACGTTGGGCCGCTTCTTGGCCATGTTGACGAGGTCGCGGCCCGAGCGGTGCGAGAACTCGACGGCGTAGACGGCCCCCTCGGGGCCCACGATGTCCGACACGTGGGACACGGACGTGCCCGAGGCGGACCCGAGGTAGAGCACCTTGGCGCCGGGCTTGATGTGGACGTTGTCCACCCCGCCCAGCACGGCCGCCGCCAGCTTGGAGCGGAAGGGGTTCCACACCCGGTACTCGGTCTTCTCGCCCTCGTTCTCGATGGCGATGCGCTTCTCGCCGTAGACCGACTCGCCGGGGACCATGTTGCGGGTGACGAGGGCGTCCTCCTTGCCGCGGGCGATGAAGATGCCCTCGTGCCGGTGGGCCTCGATCACCACCTTGGCCCCGCCCTTCATGCCCCCGCGCCCGCCGCCGCGCCCGCCGCCGCGCCCACGCCCGCCGCCGCGCCCGCCGCGGTCGCCGCGCCCGCCGCGCCTGCGGTCGGTGGGAGGGGGAGATCGATGCGGATGAGTCAGGGTCGGCGCAGGAGCGGCGCGAAATAGGGACCGCGCGGGCGCAGGGGAGGGCGGAGGCTGTCGCCCCCGAGCCCGGGGGGGGCCTGCTCACCCGCCCCTGCCGCCGCGGCCGCCACCGAACTTGTCGACGCCACCACGGCCGCCGAAGCCGCCCCTACCGCCACCGCGACCGCCACCGCGACCGCCGAAGCCGCCGCGGCCACCTGCTCTCAGTGTCCGCGGGGGGGGGGGGGCAGGTCAGAAGTCGCCCTGTCGGTTGCCGCCCTGGCGCCGTCGCGGAGGGAGGACGCGAGCGATGCCATATGTCCCCGGGTGATAATATATGACATCTTTCAGATGAGAGGGGATTGCGGCGGCAGGAGCAACCCCCAATGTGGGGCACCCGCACCCTAGTCGTCGCCCGTTCGGGACCCCGCAGGGGAAAGGGGCGGGGACGTGCGGGGATAGCGGCGCCTCGAAAACGCCATCGCGGCTAAAAATCCACGATCCGTCGAGGGTGTGGGCCGCAAGGGCCCCGTGTCGCCACGTTTTCCCTTGTCGGCTCCCCCCTCGCCAAGGGGAAGAGACTGCCCCGGGGCGATACGGCTGAATAAATGGGCCAGGTACCACTTTTCGGGGGGATGTCCCGTAATTTGCCGTAGTGGGCGGGGTCGTGGGCGGCGAGCATAGGGTGGAAGCGAGGCATTCGGTGCCCCGTCTACTCACCGCCACGGGGAGCGCCACGACCTCTTCCACTCATGTTGTCTGGTGTCCGCGTTCTTGCCGAGGACAGAGTGGAGCGCCTGGGTTCCGCTGGGGGTGCAAGAGGGGGGTCGGGCGCGGAGGGAGGGAGGGCCGGGGTCCCCTGGGTCAAGCCCCCGCGCCCGTCTGGCTCGGTGGAGAGGGCCCCAGCCCGGCCCTGGGAGAGGGCTGGGGAGCCTCCTCGCCCGGAGGGCACGAGAAGGGCGCCAAGCCGCCGCGCCGGCCACATCCGCGCACCTCCCCCTGGCAGGCCCGTACCGCACGGCCGAGCCCCAGCGTCTCCACCCTCGGCTGTCCACTCGAGGCGCACGGGAGATCGCGAGGAGGGGCCACGGCGCGGAGAGAGGCGCGAGTACAAGCGGCGAGACGCTGCGGCTGAGGGACGCCTAGCGGGATGGGGAGAGACCTGGACAAGGTGGAGGAGAAGCGGAGGCTCACCGAGAGGGAGCTTCAGGGGGGGTTGGCGAAAGATGCCGAGTCCATCGCGCGCTTCAAGCAGTATGACTACAAGGCGGTGAGTTGATATGTACCATGGAACCATCCACCTGCTCTGGATTCCCCTCTTGACTCCCGGGAGCGGGCTCCGGGGCCTCCCCCGTCCCTCCCCGGACCCCCCCTGGTGTTCTCGCCCCCCCCGTGGCGACAAGGCTCGCGTAGGTCCGATGCCGCGCCCCGAGCGCGGCTCGGGGGGGCGTTGTCGGCGCCGCTACCCGACGCTTCCCCTCGCAGCCTCCCCCCGCCCCCCCCCCCGCGCCTCCTGCGCGGGCCCCCGCGCCAGGGGACGGAGGCCCGAGATTCCGACGCCGCCCCCCCCTCGCACCCCCGCGCAGAACTCCAACCTCGTGCTGACTGCGAACCGGTCCGCAAGGGACCCCTCGGAGCCCTCCGGGGCGCCCGAGACGCTCCGAGGGAGGAAGATGCACGCGATGGGGGACCGGGCCCTCGCCGAGAAGCCAGCCCTGGCGTCCGCCAAGCGCGCGGCGCCCAGCGCGGCGGACGTGGACCCGCTGGTGCGCAGGCAGAAGCGCGCCCGCGCCGACCGCACCGTCATGGACATCGACGCCGCGGGCTTCTACCAGCCCCGCACCCGCGAGACGCGCGCAGCCTACGAGGCCATGCTGAGCCAGGTGCAGGCGTTTCTGGGGGACCAGCCGCAGGACATCCTCCGCGGGGCCGCCGAGGAGGTCCTGGCGACGCTCAAGGCCGACGGCAAGACCAACCCGGAGCGCAAGGCCGAGATCGAGGGCCTCCTGGGCCCCGTCGACGAGGAGCGCTTTGGGACGCTGCACATGATCTCCGAGCTGGTGAGCGACTTCACGACGGCCGAGGAGCGGGAGGGCGGGGACGGCGGGGCGGGGGACTTTGACGAGTTCGGGGTGGCCGTGGAGTTCGACGACGACGAGGGGGACGAGGAGGAGCGCGGGGGCCTGATGGCGGAGGAGGTGGAGGGGGACGGGGAGGACGGGGAGGGCGGGGAGGACGACGCGCTCGGGCGCGGGGAGCTGCGGGGCCGCGCGAGGGACGCCGGCGGGGACGCCGGGGACACTGGGCTGGACCCCAAGGACATCGACGCCTACTGGCTCCAGCGCGAGATCTCCCGCGCCTTCGGGGACGGCCCCGGGGCGCTCGACCCCAACCAGGCGCTCAACCTGGCGGACGAGGTGCTCGAGGTTCTGGGGGACCGGGGGGCGGGGGACCAGGAGGTGGAGGGGCAGCTGGTGGCGATGCTGGACTTTGACAAGTTCGCGCTGGTCAAGACGCTGCTGCTCAACCGGGACAAGGTGCTGTGGTGCACGCGGCTGGCGCGGGCGCAGACGGACGCCGAGCGGGCGCAGGTGGAGGGGGAGATGCCGGCGGCGATCGCGGCGGCGCTGCGGGCCACGCGCGGGACCAAGCGGGAGCGGCAGGCGGCCGCGGAGCAGGCCATCAAGGCCGAGGCCCGGCGGCTCCGGGAGAAGGCGGGCGGCGGGGCCGGCCGGGGCGACGACGACGGGGCGGCGGCGGCCGGGCGGCAGGTCCTCGACCTCGAGGGCCTCGAGTTCGCCGAGGGGGGGCACCTGATGAGCAACCGGACGTGCGAGCTCCCGGCCGGGTCGTACCGCATGACGAAGAAGGGGTACGAGGAGGTGCACATCCCCGCCCTCAAGGCCAAGCCCATGGCGGACGGGGAGCGCCTGGTGCCGATCGAGCGCATGCCCGCGTGGACGCACAAGGCCTTCAAGGGGATGAAGTCCCTGAACCGGATCCAGTCGCGCGTGTACGACACGGCGCTTTTCTCGAGCGAGAACGTGCTCATGTGCGCCCCCACTGGCGCCGGCAAGACCAACGTGGCCATGCTCACCGTCATGCACACGATTGGCATGCACCGCCGCGAGGACGGGTCGATCGACACCTCGGCCTTCAAGATCGTCTACGTGGCGCCGATGAAGGCCCTGGTGGCCGAGATGGTGGGCAACTTCAACAAGCGCCTCGCCGACTACGACATCAAGGTCCGCGAGCTCACGGGGGACATCAACCTGAGCCGCGCCGAGATCGAGGAGACGCAGATCATCGTGACGACGCCCGAGAAGTGGGACATCATCACGCGCAAGTCCGGGGACCGCACCTTCACCAACCTGGTCAAGCTCCTCATCATCGACGAGATCCATCTCCTCCACGACGACCGCGGGCCCGTGCTCGAGTCGATCGTGGCGCGGACCGTGCGGCAGATCGAGTCGACGCAGGAGATGATCCGCCTGGTGGGGCTCTCGGCCACGCTGCCCAACTACGAGGACGTGGCGGCCTTCCTGCGCGTCAAGCCCGACAAGGGCCTGTTCTTCTTCGACAACTCGTTCCGCCCCTGCCCGCTCGAGCAGCAGTACATCGGCATCTCGATCCGCAAGCCCCTGCAGCGGTTCCAGCTGATGAACGAGATCCTCCTCGACAAGGTCGTCGAGCGCGCCGGAAAGCATCAGATCATGATCTTCGTGCACTCGCGCAAGGAGACGGTCAAGACGGCGCGGTACTTGCGCGACCAGTGCATGGCCAAGGACCTCATGGGCAAGTTCAGTTCGGGGGACGCGGCGTCCAAGGAGATCCTCCAGGCCGAGGCTGAGGATGTGAAGAGCGCCGACCTCAAGGACCTGCTCCCCTACGGCTTCGCCGTCCACCACGCGGGGATGCAGCGCGCCGACCGGCAGCTAGTCGAGGACCTCTTTGCCGACGGGCACATCCAGGTGCTCGTGTCCACCGCCACGCTGGCCTGGGGGGTCAACCTCCCCGCCCACACGGTCATCATCAAGGGCACCGAGGTGTACAACCCCGTCAAGTCGGGCTGGGACCAGCTGTCCGTCCTCGACATGATGCAGATGCTCGGGCGGGCGGGGCGGCCTCAGTTCGACACGTTCGGGGAGGGGATCATCCTCACGGGGCACAAGGAGCTCCAGTTCTACCTCAGCCTGCTCAACGAGCAGCTTCCCGTCGAGTCCCAGTACATCGGGAAGCTCGCCGACAACCTAAATGCCGAGATCGTGCTGGGGACGGTGAGCAACCTCAAGGAGGCCACCCAGTGGCTCGGGTACACGTACCTCTTCGTGCGCATGCTGCGGAACCCGACGCTGTACGGGGTGGGGATCGACGAGTCGGACGAGGACCCGCTGCTCGAGGCGCGGCGCGCCGACCTCTGCCACTCGGCCGCCACCCTGCTGGACAAGAGCAGCCTCGTGCGGTACGACCGGCGGTCGGGGTCCTTCCAGACGACCGACCTGGGTCGCATCGCGTCCCACTTCTACGTCACCTCGAACACCATCGCCACGTACAACGAGCACCTGCGCCCCACCATGTGCGAAATCGACCTCCTGCGCCTGTTCGCCCTGTCGGACGAGTTCAAGTACATCCTGGTGCGCGAGGAGGAGAAGATGGAGCTGGCCAAGCTGGTGGAGCGGGTGCCGATCCCGGTGAAGGAGTCGATCGAGGAGCCGAGCGCCAAGATCAACGTGCTCCTGCAGACATACATCTCCCGGCTCAAGCTCGAGGGCCTGGCCATCACGTCCGACATGGTGTACGTGACGCAGTCGGCCGGCCGCCTGATCCGCTGCCTGTTCGAGGTGTGCCTGCGCCGCGGGTGGGCGGGGCTCACTGACAAGGCCCTGACCCTGTGCAAGATGGTCAACCGCCGCATCTGGGCCTCCCAGTCCCCCTTGCGGCAGTTCCGCGGCGTCCCCGCCGAGATCGTCGCCAAGATCGAGCGCAAGGACCTCCCCTGGGACCGCTTCTACGACCTGGCCCCTGCCGAGCTCGGGGAGCTGGTGCGCATGCCCAAGCTGGGGAAGAACCTGCACCGGCTGATCCACCAGTTCCCCCGCCTCGAGCTGAGCGCGCACGTGCAGCCCGTGACGCGGACCGTGGTCAAGATCGAGCTCACCATCACGCCCGACTTCGAGTGGGACGAGAAGGTCCACGGCTTCGTGGAGCCCTTCTGGGTCCTCGTCGAGGACCAGGACAGCGAGAACATCCTCCACCTCGAGCAGTTCCTCCTGCGCATGACGTACGCCGAGGAGGAGCACAGCCTCGTCTTCACCGTGCCCATCTCGGAGCCCCTGCCCCCCCAGTACTTCATCCGGGTCGTCTCGGACCGCTGGCTCCAGTCCGAGTCGGTCCTCCCCGTGTCCTTCTCCCGGCTGCTCCTGCCAGCCAAGTTCCCCCCGCCCACCGAGCTCCTCGACCTCCAGCCCCTCCCGGTGTCCGCCCTGCGCAACCCGGACTTCGAGGAGCTGTACGAGGGCAGGATCAAGACGTTCAACCCAATCCAGACGCAGGTCTTCGCCGCCCTCTACAACACGGACGACAACGTGCTCGTGGCGGCGCCGACGGGTTCGGGAAAGACGGCTTGCGCCGAGTTCGCCGTGCTGCGGATGGTGGCGCGGGCGCTCGAGGGAAAGTGCGCGGCGCGGTGCGTGTACGTGGCGCCCAGCGAGGCGGTGGCGGCCGAGCGGCTAAAGGACTGGGGGGCCCGGTTCGGCGAGGGCCTCGGCCTGAGCGTGGTGGGGCTGACGGGGACGGTGGCAGCGGACGCCAAGCTGCTTGAGGGCGCGAACATCGCCGTGGCCACCCCGCCTCAGTGGGACATGCTCACGCGGCGCTGGCGCCAGCGCAAGGCCGTCCAGGAGACGACCCTGGTGATCGCCGACGAGCTGCACCTGATCGGGGCGGCCGACGGCCACATCCTCGAGGCGGCCGTCTTCCGGACCCGGTACATCTCGAGCCAGCTCAAGAGCCCGATCCGGATCGTGGGCCTCGCGAGCTCCGTGGCCAACGCCCGGGACCTCGGCGAGTGGATCGGCGCGCCAGCGTCGTGCCTCTTCAACTTCCCCCCCGGGGTGCGGCCGGTGCCCCTGGAGATCCACCTCCAGGGCTTCGACGTCGCCAACTTCGAGGCGCGGATGCAGGCTATGGCCAAGCCTTGCTACAACGCCCTGTGCACGCACGCCGGCGGGAAGCCGGCCATCGTCTTCGTGCCCACGCGCAAGCACGCGCGGCTCGCGGCCCTGGACGTGCTCACGTTCGCAGCGTCCAACGGGCAGCCCGGCCAGTTCTTGCACGTCGGGGAAGACGTCCTGGCGCCCTACCTGGAGCGGATCGGGGACAAGGCGCTGCGGCACGCGGTGCAGTTCGGCGTGGCGTACGTCCACGAGTCGACCCCCGCCGGGGAGCGCGAGGTGGTGGAGGCCCTCTTCGAGTCGGGCGCCGTGCAGGTGCTGGTGGCCACGGCGGGGACGTGCTGGGGGATGGCGCCCGCGGCGCACCTCGTGGTGATCATGGGGACGCAGTACTTCGACGGGTCGGGCATCGGCGGCGCCGACTACCCCGTGCCCGACCTCCTGCAGATGGTCGGCCGGGCGTCGCGCCCCGCCGTGGACGACACGGGCAAGTGCGTGCTCATGTGCCACGGGCCCAAGAAGGAGTTCTACAAGAAGTTCCTCTTCGAGCCGTACCCCGTGGAGTCGCACCTGGACCACTTCCTCCTCGACCACTTCAACGCCGAGATCGTCACGCGCACCATCGAGACCAAGCAGGACGCCGTCGACTTCCTGACCTACTCGTTCTTCTACCGGCGCCTGACCCAGAACCCCAACTACTACAACCTGACGGGGGTGACGCACCGGCACCTCTCGGACCACCTGTCCGAGCTGGTCGAGTCCACCCTGGCCAGCCTCGAGCAGGCGCGCATGATCCGCGTCGACGACGACATGGACCTCAGCGCCAACAACCTCGGCATGATCGCCGCCCACTACTACACGAGGTACACCACGGTGGAGCTGCTCGCCAGCAGCCTCACGGCCAAGACCAAGCTCCGGGGGCTGCTGGAGATCGTGTGCGCCGCGAGCGAGTTCGACGGGCTCCCGATCCGCCCGGGGGAGGAGGACCACGTGCGCCGCCTCGTGCTCCACGCGCCGGTGGCGACCTCCTCCCAGCGGTGGACGGACCCGCACGTCAAGGCCAACGCCCTCCTCCAGGCCCACTTCTCGCGGCGCGCCGTGGGCGGGGACATGGGGCTGGACCAGCGCCGCGTCGTGTCCCAGTGCGTGCGGCTCCTCCAGGCCGCCGTGGACGTCGTCTCCTCCTCGGGCTGGCTCAGCCCCGCCCTCGCGGCCATGGAGATGTGCCAGATGGTCACCCAGGGGCTCTGGGACCGCGACAGCCCCCTCCTCCAGCTGCCCCACATCGACCGCGACAAGGCCCAGGAGTGCCGGGCCGCGGGGGTCGAGTCCGTCTTCGACCTCCTCGACATGGACGACGACAAGCGCGCCGCGCTCCTCTCCGTGTCCGAGCCCCAGATGGCCGACATCGCGCGCAGCTGCAACCGGTACCCCGACGTGCAGGTCGCCTACTCGGTCAGCGCCACCGAGGTGGGCGAGGGGGAGGCCGTGGCCGTGGCCGTGGAGCTGGAGCGCGAGTGGGAGGGGGAGCTGCCCCCCGTGGACGCCCCGCGCTTCCCGGGGCGCCGGGACGAGGGGTGGTGGCTCGTCGTCGGCGAGCCCGACACCAACACGCTCCTCGCCATCCGCCGGCTCACCCTCGGCCTCCGGGCCAAGGCCAGCCTGCAGTTCGCGGCCCCCGCCAGCGGCGCCCGCCGGCTCCGCCTCCTCCTCATGTGCGACAGCTACCTCGGCTGCGACCAGGAGTACGACTTCGAGCTCACGGTCCGCCCCGGGGGGGAGGCCGGGGGGGACGCCGGGGAGGACGCCGCCGGGGCGGGGGAGGGCGCCGGCGGGGCGGGGGAGGACGCCGCCATGGACTGAGGAGGTGGGCGGTGGCGGGGCGGTAGACGGAGGGAGGGGCGGACTAGTACTACGGTTAAACCCACGCCTTGCCCGCCCGGCGGCCGCGACCGTGGCGAGTCGGGCTCCCGGCGGACGGTCTGTCGCACCCGCGGCCGGCCCCGCGGGCCCCCCCGGGCGCACGGGTGGCGGCGCGGGCGACGCCCCGGCGTCACTCCGCCCGATCGACGCGCCCCGCGCCCGCGGTCGGCCGCCGCCTGCGCCATGGTGTCCCTCACCGTGTCGGCACTCGTGAGCGGCATCGTCCTAAACGGCGGCGTCGGTCTCCTCTCGTACATCGCTTTCGTCGTCCTCAGGAGCTTCCCGCCGACCAGCGCATTCTATGTGAGCCCGGGACCCCGAACGCACGCCTCGTCGGGACGTGCGACCTGCCGACGACCTTTCCCCTGGGACGACCCCCGGAGGCGCGACCCCTGCCGCCCGTCCCACCGCAGGTCTCGAGGCTGAAGGCGGACGGCGTCGAGAGGCGCCCTCCTCCGCTGGAACTCGACCGGAACATCTTCCGGGCCGCCTTCAACGTCACCCGGTGGTTCCCATCGATGTGGTCCGTCTCGCAAGGTAGGCCACCCGGGTCCGGGCGGCGGCCCAGAGCGCCCTGCCGGCCACGCAGACGGCGGGGGCCCACGGCTGGCCCTGAGCGACCACCCGGGGCCCCCGCCGGGGGGGGGAGGGACGTCCGCCCCCGCCGCCCCCGCCGCCCCCCGCCCCCGCCCCCGCCGCCCCCCGCCACCGCCCGCCGCCGCCCCTCCCGCGCAGACGACCTGGGCGACTCGGCCGGGCTGGACGCGGTCATGGTCGTGCGTTTCCTGCGCTTCGGGCTGCAGCTGTTCGCCGGCGTGTCGGCCCTGTCCCTGTGCCTGGTGCTCCCGGCCAACCTCGCGGGGGACGAGGTGGCGCGCGTCAACGCCGACGCGCCGCCCGGGGAGGGCATGACGGACCTCGACGCGGCCACCATGGGCAACGTGGGGGACGGCAGCGCCCTCCTGTGGGCCCACGTCGCCTTCGTCTGGGCCGCCACCGCCCTGACGCTGGCCCTGCTGCGCGAGTACGACCGCGAGGCCGTCTCCCTGCGGCTGCGGTTCCTGGCGACGGCGCCGCCGGGGGGGCGCAGCACGGCGGTGCTCGTGCACGACATCCCGGGGACGCTGGCCGGGACCCGGCTCGCGGCGGCCCTGGGCGCCGTCGAGCGCGGGGCGTGGTTCGTGCCGGCGTTCGCCCGGCGCCGGGTGCTCCGGCGGGTCGAGGAGGCGTCGCTGCGCGTGCAGCGCGGGGTGGCCGGGGTGGCCGGGGCGGCCGCCGGGGGGGCGGGGCCGGCGGGGGGCGCGCGGGCGCTGATGCTGTCGGGCGCGGTCAACCGCCTGCAGGCCAAGCGGGCGCTGGGGCGCCCCGGGGACCCGGGCGGGGCCGGGGCGGGGGCGCGGGAGGGGGGCCTGTGGGCGTGGGCCCGGGGGGCCGCGGGCGGGCCGGCGCGCGAGGCCTTACGGCGCCAGGAGAGGCTCTTCCTGCCCGGCCGCGGCGGCGGCGGCCCGGGCCCCGCGGGGGGGGGCGGCGCGGCCCCGGCGCCGTTATCAGAGCCCCTCCTCCCCGGGCGGGCCGGGGCCGCGGCGGAGCCCGGGGCGCCCGGCGCGGGCGGGCTCCTCCCGCGCCTCCCCGAGGTGCGGATGATGCCCGGCGCGGAGGAGGAGGCGGAGGCGGTCCTCGCCGCCGGCGCCTCGTGGGAGGAGATGGTCCACCTCGAGCTGGCCGCCTGCTACGGGGCGGAGGCCATCGCCGAGGTCGCGCTGGTGCGGGACGTCGAGGCGCTGGGGGCGCTGACGGACGAGTTCGAGAGCCTCCGCGAGGCGGCCGAGAGGGCCGTGGACATCTACGCCGAGACCATCCGCACGCGGGCGGGCCGGCCGGACGGTGAGCCGCCCTCGCCCCCCGCGCGAGCCCCCCCCCACCGCCTCCGCGGACGCCGCGGCCGCCGGCCCCGGCGCGCCCCCCCGGGCGAGGCCCCCCCACCGCCGCCGCCGCGTCCCCCGGCCGCAGGGAAGAAGTCGGCGGTGGGGCGCCAGACGACGCTGGTGGTGCCGGCGGCGTACGGGCAGTGGGGCAGGGACTTCGCCGAGGCGCAGGGGGCCGGCGGGGCCGGGGGCGCCGGGTGCCGCCGGGCCTCCCTGCGGGCCGACACGCTGGGCTTCTGCGCGGCGCGCCTGGCCGCCCTCCGGGGCCTGGTGGCCGAGGAGCAGGCGCGGGTGGTCGGCGGGGAGGAGCGGCGCGCGTCGGCGGCCTTCGTGGTGTTCCGGAGCCGCGAGGCGGCCGCCGCGGCGCAGCAGGCCCTCTTCCACCACGACCGGGAGGCGTGGATCACGGCGCCGGCCCCGCGCCCCGGGGAGATCCTGTGGCGCAGCCTCCCCATGCGCCTCTGGGAGCAGCGCCTGCGCCGCGCGCTGGCCCTCGCCGGGTACCTGGTGCTTCTCGCCTTCTACCTGGTGCCCGTGGCGCTCGTGCAGGGGCTCCTGGACCCGGAGCGGTGGGTCCGGGAGGGGTGGCCCGTGCTCGGCGGGGTGGCCGCGGCCCCGGCGCTCGAGGCCGCCCTGCGGGGGGTGCTCCCCGGGCTCGCCATGGTGCTGCTGCTGGCGGCCCTGCCGGCGGTGCTGCGGTGGGCGGAGCGCCTGGCGGGCGCGCGCTCCGTCGGGGAGCTCGAGACGGCCGTGGTCGCCAAGCTCTTCTGGTTCCAGGTCGTCGCCGTCTTCTTCTTCAACCTGGGCGTCTCGAGCGTCGCGGACGACTTCGGGGAGCTGGTGCGGCGGCCGGCGGGGTTCGTGCAGCGGCTGGCGCGGAACGTGCCCGGGACCTTCTCCTTCTTCGCGTCCTACATGCTCGTGCGGGCGCTCGCGCAGAACCCGGGGGGGCTGCTCGACGCGCTCGGGGCCGGCGTGTTCTGGGCCACCACCGCGGCGGCGCCCACGCGGCGCCAGCGCCAGCGGCTCCTGCGCCGGGCGGCCTACGGGTACGCGGCCCGGGTGCCCGTGCACGGCATGGCGGTGCTGATCGGGCTCGTGTTCGGGGCCGTGACGCCCGTCCTGCCCCTCGTCGCGATGGCCTACATGGCCACGGCGTGGCTCGAGGCCAAGTGGGTCCTCGTGTACATGGCCACGCCCGAGTTCCAGACGGGGGGCCTCCTCTGGCTCCAGATGCGCGGGCACGCGCTGGCCGGGCTGGTCGTCGCGCAGGCGCTGGCCGTCGCCATGCTGGGGCTCAAGGAGGCCGGCGCCCAGGCCGGCGTCGCCGCGGGGAGCCTCGCCGTCACCGCCGCCGCCTGGGCCGTCGGGGACGCCAAGGTCCGGGGGCCCATGACGCGCACGGCCCTCAAGACGGCCCGGGACATCGACGCCCTCCAGGCCGAGTGCGGCGCGCCCCCCGCCAGCGCCGGGCTCTACGTCCACCCGGGCCTCCGGCTCCGGGGCGAGGACTTCGACGCCCTCGCCGACGAGTGCCGCGCCATGTCCGAGGCCCTCGACGTGTACGGGGGGGGGGCCGAGGGGAGGGCCCGGGCCCGCCGGATGGTCGAGGCCCGCTGGGGGCGGGGGGGCGA
>Ga0181582_10003606_pt1 | contig 12474 bp, 11 predicted proteins | sample 071ome_32_FD_132438 | JGI IMG/M metagenome (GOLD analysis project Ga0181582, IMG submission 132438) | Coastal salt marsh microbial communities from the Groves Creek Marsh, Skidaway Island, Georgia - 071405AT metaG (megahit assembly) | ecosystem: Environmental > Aquatic > Marine > Intertidal...
CCACCACAGAGAAGGCGGATATCCTCCTTCCTGGAGCCGCATGGCTTGAGAAGAGGGGATCCTTCACCAATGAAAAGGGCCGACTGCAGAAGTTCATGAAGGCCGTGGAAGCGCCCGGGAATGCGAGGGCGGAATGGGAGATTCTCCATGACATCGTCCTGAACGTGACGGGGCAGAATGGATTCAAGAGCATTGAGGGACTTTTCAACCAGATGGCTTCGGAAGTGGAAGCACTCAAGGATGTGACATGGCGTGACATCGGACATCTGGGAGTGGATATCGAGATTTAGATCAGACCGTTAAAGAAATGTTTTCTGGATTGGAAAATTGGTTTCTGAATTTGCCTGAAGGGGCCCAGTTCCTTCTTCTCACCGTTGTGAAGATTGGAATCATGCTGGGTGTCGTCAATGGTGCGGTCTCCTATTTTGGCGTGCTTCTTGAGCGTAAGGGTAGCGCCTATATTCAGGACCGTCTTGGTCCAAACCGCGTTGGTATCTGGGGTCTGGCGCAGCCGATTGCCGATGGTCTCAAGCTGATCCTCAAGGAGGATTACACTCCTGCCCACGTGAAAAGGGCGCTTTTTCTCCTGGCTCCGGCACTGGCAATGATCCCGGCCTTCCTGACCTTCGCCGTGATACCCTTCACTTCCCAGGTCCTGGTGGGAGGCAAGTCCTTTTCGGGTGCCATTGCTGATCTGGACGTCGGCGTGCTTTACACCTTTGGCATCGTCTCCCTCGCAGTATATGGAATCGTCATCGCCGGATATGCGTCCAATTCGAAGTATCCGTTCCTTGGTGGCATCCGCTCAAGTGCGCAGATGATATCCTATGAGCTTTCAATGGGTCTCGCAGTCATCCCTCTTTTCATGTCCGTTCAAGGACTCAACCTTCCTGACATCGTGGCCAGCCAGTCGGGAACGCACATGCTGATCCCCTTTCTTCCCAACTGGGCGATCTTCCAGTCCCCAATGCTCTTTCTTTCCTTTGTGATCTTTCTTGTTGCGGCCTTTGCGGAAACCAATCGTCTCCCATTTGACATGCCGGAATCGGAAACGGAACTGGTAGCCGGCTACCATACCGAGTACTCGTCTCTGAAGTTCGGAATGTTCTTCCTTGGTGAGTATGCGGCCATGCTGGCCGTTTCCGCCCTGATGGCGACCCTCTTTCTCGGGGGATGGGGATTGCCGATCATGATCGGAGACATCCGTCTGGATGCTCCCGCAACGAACATGTGGGTTGCCGCGATTCAGTTCGGAATATTGTTCGCCAAGATCGTTGCTTTCATGATGCTTTTTGTGTGGATTCGCTGGACCTTGCCAAGGTTCCGTTATGACCAGCTGATGAATATTGGTTGGAAGGGGTTCCTACCCTTGGCATTGGCCAATGTCGTGATCACGGCGCTGTGGATGTGGATGCGTGCCTGAGTACCTAGCCATGAGTGATGTAATCAAAGTCAATCGGAATGAACTGAGCTGGTGGGAAAAGACCTATTTCCCCGCCATCTTTCAGGGCATGGCTGTGACGCTGAAACACCTCGTCAGTCCCTCGATCACCATGCAGTACCCTGAGGAGAAATGGAGTGTCCCTGAGGGCTATCGGGGAGCCCCTTACCTGGTGAAGGACCAGGAGGACCGCACCAAGTGTGTATCCTGCCAGCTTTGTGAGTTTGTCTGTCCGCCCAAGGCCATCCGGATCACCCCTCCAGGACCCGATAAACAAGCGGATGTGGGCAATGTTGAAAAACGCCCGAAGGACTTTGAGATCAACATGCTCCGATGCATCTTCTGTGGTTACTGTCAGGAAGTCTGCCCGGAGGAAGCCATCTTCCTGCAGAAGGACTATTCCCTTACAGGAGAGAGCCGGGAGGAGATGGTCTATGACATTCACAAGCTTTTGGAGCTGGGTGGGGTCCACAATGACTCCATCATGAAGTGGAAGAAAAAGAAAGAGGACGCCGAGAAACAGGGCGTTCACTAAAACGACGCAATTCCCGAACCGATGCAGGATATCCTGTTCATTTTGTTTTCAGTACTGACGCTGGTCTTTGCAGCCTTGATCGTGGCTAACCGTAATCCGGTGACCAGCGCTCTGTTTCTCGTGGCGACCATCGTCTCCATGTCGGGACTGTTCGTCCTCCTGAATGCCTTCTTCCTGGCGGCAGTGCAGATCCTGGTCTACGCAGGTGCTGTCATGGTACTCTTCCTTTTTGTCATCATGCTCCTTGACCTCGGGACCGAGGAAAGGAAGTCCATCAAGGCATTCTCCGTCGGAGCCGGTTTGATCTCGGCCGGGGGAGTTCTGGGTGTCTTCTGGAGCGCACTTCAACGTTCGGACATGACCGCCGCTCTCGGGCAGCCTTCGGTGGTCGGAAGCACAAAGGACCTCGGTCTATTGTTGTTCAACAAATACGTGTTGCCTTTCGAGGTCCTGTCGGTCCTTCTGCTGGTGGCCATGGTCGGAGCCATTCTCCTGAGTAAAAAGAACCTGAACTAATGTCGTTTGGATTAGAACATTACCTGATGGTCAGCATGCTGTTGTTCAGCATCGGTCTGGTGGGCGTGATTGTCCGCCGGAACCTCCTGGTCATCTACATGTGCCTGGAGCTCATGCTGAATGCGGCCAACCTGGCATTTGTATCCATATCGAGATTCACCAACAGCCTTGATGGACAGATCATGGTCTTCTTCATCATCACCGTGGCAGCCGCCGAGGTGGCCGTTGGTCTTGCGCTGATCGTGGCGCTCTTCCGCCGCAAACAGACCGCCAACGTGCAGGATCTCAATTCCCTTAAACTGTAGTCGATGAATCCAGCCGAAAACATCTATTACATGCTGCCGCTGCTGACGCTCCTCCTGCCGTTGGTGTCTGCGGTCGCCATCATGGCCTTCCGGCTTCACGACAAGGAAAAGGCGGGCCGGACCTCCGTGAGCTGTTCCATCGTTGGATTTGTCTCGCTGTTCATCTTTGGATTGGGAACTGGTTTTCATCCAGACAAGGAACTGTCCTTTGCCTGGGTCGATGCGGGACCCCTCTTCATTGAGTTTGGACTGAAGCTCGATTTCCTCAGCCTGATGATGGGTCTGGTTGTGACGGGCGTCGGCATGCTCATCCAGATCTTTTCACAGGGCTACATGGCTGAGGACAAGAGCTATGCACGCTTCTTCGCCCTGCTCAGCCTTTTCAAGTTCTCGATGCTGGGTATCGTTTTCGCGAACAACTTCGTGCAGATGTTCATCTTCTGGGAATTGGTCGGTGTATCCAGCTACCTCCTGATTGGTTTCTGGTTCGCCAAAGATTCCGCCGCTGATGCATCGAAGAAGGCCTTTCTCACCAATCGAATCGGGGATTTCGGGTTTCTTCTGGGTATCCTGATTTGCTGGGCTTCGCTGGGATCAGTGAACTTCGCCGTCCTAGAGAACGGAATTGCGGTCAACCCGATTGCCTTGGGTGGCTTCACCACTGCGGCAGGCCTTCTGATATTTTGTGGAGCCATGGGTAAGTCGGCCCAGTTCCCGCTCCATGTCTGGTTGCCGGACGCCATGGAAGGACCTACCCCCGTCAGTGCCCTCATTCACGCGGCGACGATGGTGGCAGCCGGTGTTTACATGCTCTGCCGTGTGTTCTTCCTTTTCAATGATGCCGCACTGATGGCGATCGGTTACATCGGTGGTATCACCGCCTTGCTCGCTGCGTTGATGGCGGTTCAGCAGGATGACATCAAGCGTATCCTAGCCTACTCCACACTCTCCCAGCTCGGCTACATGGTGATGGGTGTCGGCGTGGCGGCTCCCGGGGCAGCGATGTTCCACCTGACAACCCATGCTTTTTTCAAGGCCTTGCTCTTCCTTGGAGCAGCCTCGGTAATCCTGGGAATGCACCATGAGCAGGATATCTGGAAAATGGGCGGCCTTAAGAAGAAGATGCCTGTCACTACCAAGGCATTCTTCTACGGTGGTCTGCTCCCCCTGGTGGGTATGCCCTTTTTCTCGGGTTGGTTCTCAAAGGATGCCATTCTGGCAGGCGCGCTCCATCATCACAGCCTCTTCCTTTACATCCTTGGGACCGGAGTCGCGGCCCTGACGGCGTTTTACATGTTCAGGCTATACTACGTGGTCTTTGAAGGCGAGGCGAAGTCCGATGCCGCAAGCCATGCGCACGAATCCCCATCCGTGATGACGCGTCCTCTCGAGGTGTTGATGGTCCTCGGCGTGTTTGGTGCCTACCTCCCTATCGATTACGGTTTTGAGCACTTCTTTGGTAACCATGTGCACGAGTCCTTCTTCCTCCAGAAGCCCTTTGACGTCATTGGTCACAACATGATGGCCGTCGGCTTCGGGGGATTGGCGCTCTTCGTAGGTTGGCTCACCGCAAAGATGGCATACAGCGACGTCTCTGAGGACAGGTTGCCTCGAATGCTGGGACCTCTTTCCAGAGTGATGAAGAACCGCTTTTACTTTGATGAAGCCTACCAGTGGTTGATTGCACATACACAGGATGCCGCTGCCAAGCTCATGGATTTCATTGATCGTTGGATCCTGGCGGGATTCATCATCCGCGGTCTTCACGGAACCACGGAGATCGTTGGACGGGCACTGAGGCTGTTGCAGACTGGCAGCATTCAGACCTATGCCTTCCTCCTTGTTCTGGGACTGGCAGCCACCTTGTTTTTTGTTGTTGGAATTTGAGACTGAACCATGGATCTGATCGCACAACTGCTTCTCAACCTCGTCATCTGGGCTCCCATCCTGGTGGCGTTGTTGATGATGGTGTTCCTGAAAGAGGATCTCGACTTCCTGGCAAGACCCATAACCATCCTGACCACGTTTGCCATTCTTGTCGGATCGGGCGTGCTCTTTCTTTGCTTTGAAACCGGTTCAGCGGCCTACCAGTTTGTGACACGTTTCGACTGGGTGGAAACAGCCGGTCTGAACATCGATTACTTCATCGGACTCGATGGCATCAATGTCGGACTGGTCTGCATGGCTTCGGTCGTGGGATTTGCAGCCACGGCATGTTCCTGGGAGATTCGTGAAAGGGAGAAGGAATTCTACGTCATGCTTCTCCTCATGATTGGTGGCATTATCGGATCATTCGCCTCGCTCGATCTCTTCTTCATGTATTTTTTCCATGAGCTGGCGCTGGTGCCGACCTTCATCATGATAGGAAAATGGGGCAGGGGTAAGGATCGGGTCTATGCGACCTACAAGATCACGATGTACCTGACCTTGGGTGCCTTGCTTGCGCTCGCCGGTTTGATCATGCTCTACCTGCACGCACCGGCCTCTGGACGTTCCTTCAGCATCGATGAGCTCAGCCAGATTCTGGCGGAATACCCGATCCGCGGTGCTGAGCAGGCGACGATCTTCGGGCTGCTCATGTTCGGCTTCGGTATCCTGGTTTCTCTCTGGCCTTTCCACACCTGGGCACCCATTGGATACGGATCAGCACCGACGGCCACGGCAATGATGCATGCGGGTGTGATCAAGAAATTTGGACTCTATGGCCTTATTCGAGTGGCTCTTCCACTTCTTCCGGAAGGCGCGCACCATTGGATGCACGTCTTGGCCTGGCTCTGTCTTGGTAACATCCTTTACTGCGGCCTTGTTGCGATTCGGCAGCGTGATCTCAATCTCCTGATCGGTAACTCGAGTGTGGCACACATGGGATTTGTCTTCCTGGGAATCGCTTCACTCAGTCTTGTGGGTGTGATGGGAGCCGTGATGATCATGGTTGCCCATGGACTGTTGGCTGCCCTGACCTTCGGCTTGAGCGGCTACCTTTACAACCAGACGAAGACGCTCGACATGGATCGTATGGGCGGCCTCCTGAACCAGATGCCCTTTTTCGGCTCCTGTCTTGTCATGGCCTTCATGGCCGGTTGTGGTCTTCCGGGATTTGCCAACTTTGTCGGCGAGGTAATGGTTTTCTTCGGTTCTTGGAAATTGTTCCCGATCGTGACCGTCTTCGCTGTCTGGGGTGGCCTCGTGATTGGTGGTGTCTACATGCTGCGTGCCATTCGCTCGATTCTTCACGGACCAGCAAAGGATGAATGGCTGGTCGTCTCTGACACCGATGACTGGTGGCGCCGTTTCCCCTTTGCCCTCCTGATAGCGGTCCTGATCTTCTTCGGGTGTTTTCCCGGGTCGCTGACCAACAAGATCCGACCGAGCGCTGATGTCATCGTGTCGAAGATCAGTGCGACCGATACGGACGAGTGGAACCTGGGAGAGGCCGCCCTCAAGGCCCGACTGGCTGAGGAAAAGAAATAGAAGATCGGAATTTGCTGATGGAAGCGAAACCCATGCTGTTTGAAATTGCTGTGCTGGTCATTGGACTGCTGGCTCTCCTTAGGGATCTCTGGGTCCCTGCAGAAGAAAAGCGTTCGGTGGGCTTCATGGTGGCCGGGTTGTTGTCCGCCACCGCACTGTCGGCGTTCTTTGTGGATCTTCCTGAGGATGTGACTGCCTTTGGCGGAATCTATGCACTTGATGGAATGGCCTGGTTTTTCAAGCGGTTCTTCCTTCTTGCGGGTGCACTCGTCGTGCTCCTTTCGCTGGATGCCAACAAGGACTTCAAGTCCGGTGTGGGAGAGTACTATGCACTGATCTGTTTTGCCTTGGCGGGAATGCTTTTCGCCGCGTCAGCCAATGATTTCACCCTCCTTTTCGTCTCGCTGGAGCTCATTACGGTGACCTTTTACATCCTCGTCAGTTACCGGAGGAATGTGACCATGTCCCTCGAGGCCGGCGTGAAGTACCTGATCCTCGGTGCCTTGTCCTCCGCGGTTCTGGTCTTTGGTATCGCCCTTGTCTTCGGGACTACGGGAACGATGCGTTTCGATACCATGGCTGTCGTTGCCGGGGAACAGCTGACCAATCCCATTTTCCTTTTTGGAATGGTCATGGTGCTGGGTGGACTCGCATTCAAGATTGCTGCCTTCCCGTTCCAGATGTGGGCTCCCGATGTCTACCAGGGGGCTCCGACGACGACGACAGCCTTTCTCGCTGTTGGATCGAAGGCGGCCGGTTTCGTCCTCTTGTTGAGGGTTCTTTTTGATGCGGTTCCACAACTCACGGAACAATGGACCAATGTAATCGTGATGCTTTCCGCGATCACCATCCTTTACGGTAATCTCTGCGCCATTCCGCAGCGCAACCTGAAGCGCCTGATGGGCTACTCTTCCATTGCGCATGGCGGCTATCTCTTGATGGGTGTTGCTGCTGCTTCGGTCGCGGGTCAATCAGCCATTCTCTTTTACCTCGCCGGCTATCTGTTCACTGCCTTGGCCGGCTTCGGGGTGATAGCCCTTGTTATGGGATCTTCGGGAGCCGAAGACATCAGTCAGCTGTCAGGCCTCAACAAACGTTCACCTTTTCTTGCCTTCGCGCTGACGTTGGCGGTGGTGTCTCTTGCAGGTATTCCCCCTCTTGCAGGCTTTTTCGGCAAGTTCCTGCTGATCAAGGCAGCCTTGGAAAGTGGTGCTACCCATCCTAGCCTATACTGCCTGATTGGTGTGGCGATCGTCGGCGTGATCATTTCCATCTACTACTACTTTGGTGTGATCCGCGCGATTTACTGGTCTCGCGATGAGGCAGTGGATTCCAAACCGATTACCTTGTCCCCCGCATCGGGTATCATGTTGGCCATTTGTGTCATTGGAATCCTGGCGGTGGGAATCCTTCCGGGACTCCTGCTTCCGGTGGCAGAGGCCGCCGTTGAAGGCGTGGCACTTGCCATTCCTGCCCACTAGGGCGTTGCTAATCGGCAGTTCCGTTCTTCTTTGGACTCGTCATGAATGCGCGGGTCCTGTAATTCCGTCCCATTCCCTATGAAGAACGTTTTCCTTTCCCTGGCACTCCTCTTCCTTGTCGCCCCTTCGCTATCTGCTGAGGGCCCGAACTACGAGCCTGTTCCGAAGTTCCTCAAGCTACCCGACGGGCTCGACAAGATGGGCAACGCGCATGGTGACGTGGCCATCAGCTCCAAAGGACACATTTATGTCAGCATCACATCCGGGCCCAAGGCGGGAATCCAGGTCTATGACTCAAAAGGAACCTATCTCCACAACGTAAAGGGAGCCCCAACCGACTTTCACGGTTTTGTGATCAGAAAGCAGAAGGATGGCGAATTCATCTATGGAGCCAGCCTGGGCGGACAGACCGTTCACAAGCTGACCCTGCAGGGCCGGGAAGTCTTGAAGATCGAACCCACCGCAATCCCTGATGAGTTCAAGAAAAAGAACAAGAATGGAAAGCCCGGTCTCCGACTTACTGCCATGGATGTCGCTCCGAACGGTGATCTCTTTATCGTGGATGGCTATGGCAATGATTACGTCCATCATTTTGACAAGTCAGGCAGGTATCTCAATTCGTTCGGCGGTCGGGGCAAGGAGCCCTACAACTTCAAGACACTGCACAAGATTGCCGTTGATACACGGTTCGACCCGCCTCGCCTCATCGGTGTGGACCGGGAAAACATGAGGGTGGTGCACCTATCGCTGGAAGGAGAGTTTCTGGGCGTGGTCAATGGAGACATGCTGCGCCCGGCAGCCGTGGCCATTCATGGGGATCTGGCTGCCATTGGCGAAATCAAGGGACGCGTTGCCCTGCTGGATAAGACCGGAAAGGTGGTGAAAACCCTTGGCTACAATGACAACCCCAAGGACGCCATGAACAACAAGACGGCACCGGATCGATGGTTTGCTGGAATTGTTACGGCACCCCATGGTGTTGCCTTCGACAAGAAGGGGGACCTCTTTGTAACAGAGTACAACATCTACGGAAGGGTTCACCGGTTCAATCTCAAGGATTGATTCGTTGCTGCAGGATTGCTCTGGGACGGGATGAAGCCTGAGGGAAGCGACCAAGGTCAGAACTTGAACCCGCGGCTGAAGGTCCGGGTCAGACCGGCCGCCGAGCGTTCCATTCGCAAGGGGCATCCCTGGGTTTATGCCGATTCCATTCGGGAAACCAACCGGCATGGTGAAACCGGAGACTTGGCGGTCGTTTATGACCGAAACAACCGGTTTCTTGCCATAGGTCATTTTGATCCTGAATCCCCGATACGCATCCGGATCCTCCATCACGGAAAGCCCATCCAACTGGATGAGGTTTGGTGGAGGCAGCGTCTCAGCGATACCATAGCAAAGCGGCGCCCAATCCTTTCCGGGAAAACAAACGGTTGCCGATTGATTCACGGAGAGAATGACGGGTGGCCCGGACTGGTGCTCGATCAGTATGCGGGTGTGCAGGTTCTCAAACTCTATACCCTTTCCTGGATTCCGATCCTCGATGAAATCAGGCATTGGATCCTTGATGAATGTCCCCCCGACTCAATCGTCCTTCGAATGAGCCGCAATATTCAGGAGGCCGCGAGCAAGCGGTTTGGGAGAAAGGATGGACAGCTTCTCTATGGCCCGGTCCCGACGGGTCCAGTTCCCTTTGTGGAAAACGGAGTCTGGTTCGAGGCTGATGTCCTTAAGGGCCAGAAGACCGGCTTCTTCCTGGACCAGCGTGATAACCGCCTCCGCATCAGCAGCCTTGCCTTGGGAAAGCAGGTCCTCAATGCCTTCAGCTTTTCAGGTGGGTTCTCTCTTCTCGCCGCGGCCGGAGGGGCCTCCTCAGTGACGGATCTCGACATCAGTCGCCATGCGCTGGAAAGCGCTCAACGCAACTGGCTGCTCAACAAAGGGAACATGCGGATCTCGCAATGTCGGCACAAGACCGTCCAAGCGGATGTCTTCAAGTGGTTCAAGGGGGACCCGGATCAAACCTTTGATGTGGTGATCGTGGATCCACCCTCACTGGCGAAGAAGGAGAGGGAGCGTCAAGGTGCCCTTCAGGCCTACCACCAGCTTGCCTTGGGTGCGATTCAAAGGGTATCGCGAGGAGGGATCCTTCTCGCCTGTTCCTGCTCCGCTCATGTAGGGGCCGATGAGTTCTTTGAGGTTGTTCGATCTGCCGCAAGGGAGTCCGGCCGGTCTTGGAGGGAACTTGAGACCTCCGGCCATCCTGAGGACCATCCACAGCTCGATTGTTTTCCTGAGGCTGCCTACCTCAAGGGCATCTACTTGAGCTTCGAAGATTGAGCGTTTCCGACCGATTGAAGGATTGAATCCGTAGCCCACCCCGGACGAAGCTCAAAGCCATGCCTTTGGGAGAAGTGGCCGTCATTTCAACAGCTGTTGCCGCATTCCTGCTTTGGAGTGTGGCTGTTTATCTGGATCTGGAAACAGGGAGCGATAACGGGCGGAAATGGGTTGGAAGGATCTGGACGTCGGGAGCGATCGTGATGGCTGTTCACGTGTTGCTGGCATTTCATGTGCATCATCAGTGGAGTCATGATGAAGCGGTTGTGGCAACCGCCGCTCAGACGAGAGAAGTCCTTGGGGTCGAATGGGGTGGTGGCCTTTGGTTCAACCATGTCCTGGTATTGGTCTGGCTGGCGGATTCCGCTTGGCGTGCCTTGGATCTGAAGAGCTACGAAAACCGTCCTTGCCACGTGCATGCAGTTATCCACCTCTATCTTGCTTTCATGTGGTTCAACGCAACGGTGGTCTTTGGATCTGGATCGAGAATCCTTGGGGTGCCGGTCTTTGCGATCCTGGCCCTACGTTTCATTCCGAAGATCCGGAGGAAAGGGTGATGCTTTCTTGGGTTGCTATGATTGGTCGTCTCCCTGATCGACCAGCTCGATGTTCAAGACGGAATCGCTTCCAACCCCTTCGATCTGACCCTTGAAAGCCTTGAGGCTCCGAACGAAGTCCGTCAGGGATTTGCCCACTTCCGGGCGTGGTAGCCTGTAGGCAGAGCAACCCAGTTCGTGCGTCTTGAAACTTTCAAAAAGTTCCGGAGGAAGGTCCTCCTTGGCAACGATGCAGAAATCTTCCTGTTTACCTCTTAAAAAACGGCTGGGTGCCATTTCCTTCCTAGGGATGTGGTAGAAGTCAGCCTCAGGAAAGAGACAGGAAATGGCGTCCGGCCACATGGTGATGGAGCCAAAGACCCCGTCGATGAGACCATACCAGATCTTGGGCAAAAAGATGTCGTCGCCAAAATCCTCCTGTTGCTTCTGGCGATGGAAATTTCAAAGCCAGGCCGCCTCCAGTTCAGCGGTCTTCTTGGTGAACGGAGGCGGTTGATCCTTGTTGGATTTGAGGACAGCGCGGTAACCGAAGGCGTTTCCCGCATTCCACCCCTTGATGAAACCCTCGGGAGAATAAGGCCCCTCTTCCATGCCATCCATCTGGGGATCGTAGATGCTACATCCGAAATACCCGACGAAACGAGTGACCTCAGATTCAGCCTCCAAAGCGAAATAGTGAGGGCGGTAGTAGTTCATGTTGAATGCCACCGAGCCGCCTGGTTCCTCTCCTCCTTCGGATTCCGGTTCGCTGTATTCGAAGGAGAAGTAGACTCCGGTTTCCTGATTCGTGTAGAAGGCCTGGCCTGATGTCAGCTCATAGAATGGACGCCCTGCGAAGTAGGCGTTGAAGTCTGCCTCAGGGATGTTCGGAGACGTGAAAAAGAGATCGTAACTCATGGATCACAGAGTGGGTTGCCGGAAGACTTAACTGAAAACCACGTTCAGGGCGATACCATGATCTTCCTAGTCAGAGCGTTGCTGAACTTGGGAGGTGCCAGACTGTAATTCCCTGGCGGCCTCGGCCGGGGTCTCCGTTTCCAGTGTGATATGCTCGAAATGCTCCTGATCAAGGAGTGCCCGCACCTTGGCTTTGACGGATGCTGGATCGTCGACAGAGTCATGAAGGACCAGGTGAACACTCAGTACATGGCTTTCTCCGTCGATGGACCAGCAATGAACGTGATGCACGGATTCGATCTCCTCCATGGCGCAGACCTTCTTCTCGAAATCAGCCACGTCGAAGTCAGAAGGGGCCTTCTGCAGAATCACATCGGTCACCCTCATGAGGTTCCTGCCCACATGGGAAAGTACAAAGAGGGATATCCCGATGGACAGGATTGGATCAATGATCTTCAGGTTCCAGATGCCGATAATGGAGGCGCCGACGAGGACAGCGACCCATCCGAGCATGTCTTCCATCAGATGCCAGCTGACCAGCTTCTCGGTCAGGGACTTACCGGTCTTCATGCGGAGGACGGCAGCACCGTTGAAAAGAATGCCGAGCACAGCCAGACCGAGCATACCCGGCACATGGACCTCCTCTGGGGCGGCCAACCTTCCAATGGCATGGTAGAGGACAAACCCTAATCCGCCCAGAAGCGTGATCCCGGTGATGAGGCCGCCCAAAAGCCGGAATCGTCGATAACCATAAGTATAAAACGGGGTGTGCTCCCGGTGGGAAACCCTCTCGAAATACCAAGCGAGGCCCAGTGAAATGGAGTCACCCATGTCATGGACGGCGTCCGTCAGGATGGCGATGCTGTTGGTGAAGATCCCCCCGGCGATCTCGAGGAGTGTAAAGCCGAAGTTCAGAAAGAAGGCGACGCGGAGA
>Ga0181582_10003608_pt1 | contig 12473 bp, 6 predicted proteins | sample 071ome_32_FD_132438 | JGI IMG/M metagenome (GOLD analysis project Ga0181582, IMG submission 132438) | Coastal salt marsh microbial communities from the Groves Creek Marsh, Skidaway Island, Georgia - 071405AT metaG (megahit assembly) | ecosystem: Environmental > Aquatic > Marine > Intertidal zone...
ATTTATCGTTGAAACAATCTCAAGTTCGATGAATTCTTTGGAGAGAGCGGCGCGACTCGCGGGCATGGGCCAATACGATGAGGCCTCAGTTGAGGCTCGCAACGCACATGCCAGGGCCGAAGCAGCGTTCTTTGATCCATTTTCTCTTGGCGGTCTCGAGTCGTTCGCTCTCGAGAGTAAGGTGGCAGCAGTGATCCCCGTCCTTTTGCCCGCTGTCTTCCCCCTTCTTCTGCACTTTATTCGAGAGGCAAGGCATTACCAGGTCCGTCGACGATGCGCGCTGGAAGCGTTGGCGCGTCATGCCAAAGCAAAAGTATCTTAGGTATTGAACTTTAGAAAACACTCTAGGCATAGACTACATTTGATTCATTCATAGCTAAGCCATTAAGGCTTGTACTGCTTCACTAACTTGCTCCCGATCGATGACAGTTCCTTAATGTAGTGCGAACCACACTCTGTGTTCATGCACTTCTCCATCGATGCGGTCGCGGCTTCCGCTCCCTTCGCCTCGACTAGAGATTGCGCCTTATCCGCGCAAGATTGCGCACATCGCTGGACACGCGCCGAAAACTCTGCGAGTTCGACAGTGACGCCGCGCTCGGCCTGGGCCGTCGCTTGCCCGGCGCGCTCCAGGCACGCGTGAAACTCTCTCGTGGGTTTATCGCCCGTGCAACACTTGGCGGACTCCTCGAACGCGCGCTTCTGTAGTGGTCGAAATACTTTATGGTCCAGCTCGTTCTGAAGGCGCTCAACCTGGCGCTGGAGCTCCTCCATGTCGTCGGCGCGAAGTGAGGCTTGCTTGAAGTTGCCGGCGAGCGAGTCAAAGCGTCTACAAACTTGGGCCAAGTTACTCGGTCCATGATCCAAGTGAAGCGGCATGGATAAATCTAACAAAAACTACCTAGCTATATGAATATGACCTCGTCTTTGGGCGGGAGAATCACGCATCCGCGGCTTGGCAAAGCGGACTCGATGAACCACACGGTAGACTCTTCCAAATGCGCACTGTTCTATGCGGGGAGATAACCCCCATGTCCTCGTACTCGGGCACAACTTTCCCTTCAGCGTCTATTGCAGCGTAATAGTTGCAGCATGGAATCGCGATGCACGAGGCTGTGCCGTCGTCACTGAAGATTCTCGAGAGAGTCGTTGCCAAAGATACATGTGCATGCACGCAGACTACAAGCACCCTCTTTGCAACGATCTTCAATTCCTCAATTTTCGCGCGAAAATGTTGAAGACGAGCGATATTATACTCTGACTTTGAGTCTCTGGACAGACCCATCTCTGGGTCTACCGCTATGCAGTGCCAACGCGTGCGGAATGCGAATAGTGCCGCTGTTCGGGGAGTGCAGCCATCGCCAACTGAAACAAGCGTGATTCCAGGGTCCTCTGAGTCAAAATCGTGCCTCAAATATGTGCGCCAGGCATTGAATGCTGCAAAACTTTCGGTGAGTTCCTTAGCGTCCGGGAAAAGCTTTGATTCCAATAAGCCAACCGCACAGTTGAGTTGTAAAAATTCCGTCATGTACCTGCTGGAGGTCGAGTCGTCCGACCTCGTTGACACCAGTCGGGATCGATTTGGATCTTGCGACTTCCTCGAAGACGGATTCATCTTACGAAATAACTTCTTGTTAGTGTGGAAACCTGCCTGAAGCTTCGTGCTCCCAACTCTGGAGCACGTGACGTTATAAAACTCTTTACGGCGACGCAGAGAGCCCGGCTGCTGTGCAAACTTTTTTGCGAGGTGCTGCCCGAGGGCATCCATGAACGATTCTCGCTCTAGGGTATGAACGTCCCCCTCTAAGGCGTGCTCCGATCTGAAGCACTCATGAACGCGACCGCGATCGGTCCACTCGCCCTCGGTCGCCAGAGTGAACTCGCACGCGTCGAACCAGGAGTTAAAGTTCAACCGCCCGTACGACGCGGTCGGCACCGCGTTCGCCGACCGTCGAGCGCGATCATTCCATTCCTGCTGCGCTTGTACCCAACGAGGGACGATATCGACGCGCTCGACGAGGGGCTCGTCGCCGAGCATGGTCGCTTCGCAGTGTGGGGAGGCAGTTAGGTGCACTACTTTTTCTACAACCCGGTCCGGCGTCACCGCCCATCCGCGCTCTTATTGGCGAACCGTTTCATCCAAGCCTCGAGCTCGTCGCGATTAATCTCTAATGTTCCGTCGCCATCAGCACTGAGCTTCACTGCTCCTGCTACAAAATTGTGTCCTTCTTTGACACTGCCCCTCTCCTTTTCGGCGATGAAATCTTCCACGCTCCCCGGCTCTCCGAACCAACCCATGCGATCGGCGACGACGTGTTTCGCCTGACAACCCGGACAGCTAACTATCACGACGCCGTTCTCGTACGCCTGCCTGCTGAATCCGCGTGCCGCTCGCGTGTCGCACTTTCCACACGTGAACATCATGTACAGGTCCTTCCTCGCGTTCGCGCTCGTCGCCACCGCATCGTCCGAGCGTTCGTTCGGCGCCGAAACGCTCGCGGGAGACTTTGTGGACGCCTCGGACGCGTACAAGCGGCGTGAAGTCGCGCTATCGACGGCGCATCGTCGCTCGACGCGCGAAGTTGCCCTCGAAGCGGCGAGGAAGGTTGTCGAAGCGGAGGTCGTCGCGCGAAGCGCCGACGCGTGCGCGCAGGGTGTGACTGTGGATGCGAGAGGGATTCGCACGAGGTCCACGAGCGCGCGGCGGAATCGCGTGCCGGACATGTTGCCACGCGCGTTGAAGTGACGCGATTGCTTGGTTGGTTGTGTTTCCTACATCACGCGCAACCTCTCGGCGATGCGACGATTGAGTTCTACTGTTTCTATCCACGTTTGCTTCGTGACTTCAGATAGACCGAGAGAAAGCGCGCGGAGTCGAGTCATGGTGAGCATCATGTGAAGGCCCTCTTGCGTCATGTTCTTGTCAGTCTTGCGAACTTCGACGATCTCTGTCTCGATGTCCGCCGATGTTTGCTCTGACATGGCGTGCTTCGTCATGCGCGCTCCGGCGACGAACGAACGCATGAGCTTAAGCTCTTCTTCAGATGCATCGATGAGCTTCGGATTGCGCACGCCTCGCAGCGGCACGACCGCATCGGTCTGAATGATGCTCTTCTTATCTGACAAGATGATGAGCGGTATGTCCACCGGCATTGACATCTGGTGGTACTGGAAATCGTACTCAAGTTCTTGCACCGTGGAGAGCGATTTCAGCGCCTCCACGTTGCGGACACCAATGTGGGTCAATGTACCAGAATCGAGCTTGGTTTCGTCCAAGAGGAGGACCGTGCTTGCCGCGAGCTGCATGGGACCAGCTCGAAGGCGATTGTACGTGTAGTCCTTCTTCGGAGTCCACGAGCGAGCGTTGAGAGCTGGCAAGGTCAACGGAAGATGTGCAACGCTCGGGCATACGCGGGCGCACACGGCTGCAAGAGCTTCAGCAATACTTCCAGATTGCTTGGAGTCCAAGTTGCAACCAGTGAGATTGAGAGAGAACTTTCCCAATGACAGAAGATCTGTGCGAGTGTGAACGCGAGAAACTAGTGTCATCAAAACCAGCTCTGCGGCGAAAGCATCTCCACAGAGGGCGTTCGCAATCATATCCAAGAGCTTTGTACGCGCAGCCAAAGCTTGCTCAGGTGAAAGCTGATGAGACGTCTCCAAATCACTCGCTGCAAACCTATCTGTTGGAGCTGAGTCGACAAACTTGTTTTGCGAGGTGACCTTGTATGTCAACGCATGAAATCTCGGAACTAAGCTCGAGACGGGGTTCTTGGAGCTCTCCTCTTCTGGGAATGAAGAAACATTGTACATGGTCGCATCTGAGTTTTCGTCCATTCTCTCGAATCTTTTGTCCACGCCGAGCTCCGGTGAGTAATAGAGCATTCCAACAAACTCGACGACGTCGTTCAATTTTATGGAATCAGCGGTTTCGCCGTACACCTTTACTATGCAGGGCGAGCGCGACTCTGGAACCAGAGGAAAGTTCAACAGCTGATCAAGCGACTCTTCGCGCACCTCCCCCTCACCGATCTGTTCCGGAGTATCAGGCGCGATGCTGTCCGTGTCGCTAGTCTTCTTCACCCTTTCAATGTCAGGTCTAATCAACATGGCGAAGCCTCTCGCTGGCGCGGATGGCGCTTCCTCAGCACACAGCTCCATACCAGTATCGTCACGCTCTCGCTTTGCTCCACGATGAGAGTCATCATCACAGGTCTCGCTATCGTCATTGACTCGATCTGCCTCTCCCACCCACGGCTGCTCACCAGGTACCGGGACGCAATACAGCACACGCCGTTCGAAAAGAGCTGTATCTCTGATCGCTCCACTCACTTCTATGTGTTCGCAGTACTTCGTCGTGTTCCACTCGCTCTCACCCTCCTTGACGTACGCTCCGACGTAGTACTCCGGCTCGTACATGTCTTGCACCAACGCGCGAAAGCGAACGAGTTCGTTCGCTCGCACCGTCTCCACCCCCCCGTGCGCGTTTATCTCACGCACCCGGGCGAATCGCGAAGCGTCACAGGCGAGACGATTTGCAACGTCTCTCACGCCCCAATCATCGTCACACGGGGCCCCAGCGTTCGGTGCGTTCGCTCGCGATCGTCGAAACGCGCTCTGCACGAAACCCGTCGGGTCGCGCGCGAGTTGGTCCACGTCCTCGACGCTCGCGTCGGTCATCCTCGAGCGAGTTCGGCGATGCACTCGGCGCACTCACACCGCGTCCAGGTTTCGCGCTCGATCGTTCGGCGAGCGGCGTCGCGCGACGGTGTTTAAGGTGGAAGACGTGTCGAGATTTTCAAAAGCAGCCGTCTGTCATCCGTGATGTCCAGCGGCAACTCGACGAGAGCGGGCACGACCATATGAGTTTGTTGCAATGATACATGGGTTTTTACAAATAGAACGTGCTTGACAATCGTGTGACAACGCAAAATCGCTCAAGGGGCTAGCGCACGCTGCGCGGGTGCTCTCAAGAAGTTGCATCTTGTAGCAGCTCCGCACCAGCGGCTTCACTGATGAAATAATTGGGAAACTTGTGCACGACTAACTTCAAGTCTCTTTTCGCTATCGGATTGTTGAAGTGCCACGCGCATGGAGACTTGCCCGTTTCCTTGTTGTAGATGCGACCGGTAGCAGAGTCGCGAAGTACGTCGTCCATCTTGATGCCGCCTGGTGAATGAAGGATGGCACCATCGGAGTCAATCTTAAACTTCAGATCTCGAGACGCGGCGCGATGCATGGCGAAAGAATTCAAACAGAGCTGATCATCGAAGAATTTCGCAGCAATACCCAACTCAGCGGCTTCTTTCTGAGAGTGACCGTATGGCGTGCACGCGTATCTGAATCGCGCATCTTCGCTTGGGAGATTGTTCTCAAACAAGTGCGTCTCCACAAAATCGATGTAACGCATCAACGCGCTCTTTCGACCCATGATCAAACCAGCGTTTGCCCATCTGTAACGACGTGCGGCATCGCCCACAGCCGTCGGCGGCTGCACCTGCCCAATGTCACGGAGATGATTCCCGTGCTGCCATTCAATGAGGTCCGTCATGTCGAAATATTTTTTGACTTCCGGGTACAGTTGCGTTTCTCCGCTAGCTATGATGTCCGCTCCGCTTTCCTCGAACCGTCTCATGAATTCGTCCTGGCCGCAAGTGAAGAACACATCGCCAGTGTCTGAGGCTACGACGACGGGGTCACCTTCCATGTGTTGAAGGTTCGTCTTAAGTCCCATGGTCTTATCCTCCCAGTTGTTCCGCTCCGTTCCGTTCCCCGACAACCTCGCTGGCAACCCCCAGTGCGTTGCCGACGCTAACCAGTGAGATGCGTGCTTCTGAAGGTTCGTCGCGTGCCCGACGACGAACATCTTACCGTCCTTTGAATTCGGTGTTTCGACCACGGGGATGTAACTGTTGCCCTGTCCCCAATACGGTGCCGTACCCCAGCGTTCCAAAAATCGCGGCACGCGCACGACGCGTCCATCTGACGATCTCGTCACGCTCACGGTCTCTTCCTCCGCGCGCGGCTCGTTATTCGTGCCCGGGACGAGGCGCAACTGAGACACCAACCTCTGCGTGGGCGTCAACACCCTCGCGTCGCCCAACTGGCTCGTGCGCTCCACGCGCGCGTTCGTGGATCCATCCCCCCGCTCGGGCGAAGATAACAACCGCGACGACACGTTCGCTCCCCCGAGTCGTCCATCGTGACGCAGCGCGTCGTGCGCGAAGAGGAAGCCGAAAACCGCGAAGAGCACGATCGCCGCGCTCGAGGCTAAGATTCGCTCGGTGTGTCTGAGCGAGCGCGACGTTCTCGAAGGTGGCTCCGCGGTCGCGTCCACAGCGCGCGCATCGTCCACGACGACGTCGAGCAGACGCTTCGACTCCTCGCGCGACATGCGAGCAGCCGACATCTGAGGGACGCGCGCGCGAGGTGTTGGGATGTTAGCACCGCGTCGGTGGATGTACGCGGCGGCGACGAATGTGGGATTTCGCGGTGAGATTACATGAAACTAAACATTGAAGATCCACCAGATTCCGTTTTGCCGATGCTAAAGTTCGATTTGATCCATTTCGATGCCGCGTGATCGGCGCGATGACAGAGAATACGGAGGGTCACGTCCGCGGTGTACACGTTCATGGCGTCTGGGTCGTTCTTGTTTTCAAGAGGGGGATTCGATCTCTCCTTCTCCACGAGATCTGCATAGTTCTGGCACAAATGATCCGTAGGAAGGCTCATGAGGGAGCACAGAGCAGACATCGGTTGCACGCGAGCGGCGACTTCTGCGGCGTCTAAACCTTGCCCTCCCGCAATGAAAAAGTCTGACAGAATTTCAATCTCTTCCTCCAGCATTTCTACATCCGTCGGCACGAACACTCGAGCAGGACCACCGTTCAAAATAATACGTATCCATCCGGAAACCGTGGCTTGAAGCAAGCGGGAGCCTACGAGATTTCTCGTTTTGCTGTCCAGACGCATGGCAACGTATCCCAATACACCATTCAAGTACGGCAGCACCTCCGTGCTCAAATTATGCGTGCTACGATGCACGCCTTGAGCATAAATATTTTGCAGCATGGCACCTCCTAGATCGCGATAGATGACGTTGTAAGCCATATGATTTGCAACTTGCGCTACGCTTTGTCGAAGCGATTGTCTGGCAAACTCCATCAAACCTTCAAACCAACTAGCCTTGGGCACCTCATGCGGAGCGTTCGGATGTGTCAACATCGCCGCAGCGCGCTGCATATCCTTCCACTTTGGAATTATATCTTTCTCAAGCAAGTACATCTTGTCCAAGAGGAAGTTGAGCGATGTCAGACGCACCGTTGATGCTCCCACGCATCCAGCCTCGAAAGGCAACCTGGGAGGCTCCACCGGTGTAAACTTTTTGTGAAGATCATCAACTATCGATTTTTTGTACCTCGTCATCACAGGGATTGGCGGAATTATATCATCGGCAGACCCGAGAGATCGGGCCGCAGCGTTTGCGTATTTGCCAACCGCAGTATCGATGCCTTCTGTCAACGCTCGCAAGGCGCTCACATGTGCTGGTATTCTCAAGCTGAAAAATCCATCCAACATCTCATTCACGGCTCGAAGAAAGTCTACCGCGCTAGGAACAGGATCGTCGTTGTTTTTGACTTTCCATTTCTCTACCGAGATGCACCTGTCGACAATGGTATGCAAATCATCAATTTTCTCGTTCAACCACGTGAAGACCAGAACTGACGTATGCTCTTCCAAACCGATTGGCTCAACTGCATCGCCTCCGATTGCGACTAGAGCGCTTTGTAAATCTCCAACAGCCCAAATCGTCTCAAGAGACTGAATCGTGAGACGTGGACCGGATGCTAACCACGCAAACAAATCGTTTTTGAAGTACTCACCAAGTCGAGCCGCGAAGCATCCAGTCGCTGAATTTTCACACAGTGCATTTGCGATGTAGCGCTCAAGATGCGCGGAAAAGGAATCAGCCGCTCGCGCAGTCAACAAAGCGATCGTCTTGAGAGAGGCGCACGTGGCGTCCCCATCTTGCAGATTTCCATCTTCCATGGCGGTTGTGCGAAGGCGGTTGTACTCAGCCGTTGCTGATTGTTGGCACACCTCCATCATAATATCATTAGCCTGTTTGCCCATCATTTTCGCCGCGTCACAGGTCATTCCGACGATCAAATCGAATACTTCTGGTTCAATGAGCCACACTTCCCGATCGCTATGTGATGCCGGAGGGGTCACTGTGTGCATAAAATCTCTGAGCATGAAACGCCCCCACGTCAGAAGAGAGTTCACCGCTGAAGCGATCGCGGGAGACATTTTAACATCCGATCGACGTAAAATCGCCCGTGACTTTGCCAGAAGCGCCAAAATCGGCGACTGTTCGTCGTCGTATTCCGTGTCAATATGTTTGCTCGCCATTATAGCTTGCTTGACGATAACAAACGCGAGAATCACTTCTCTGGACGCTTCGTCTGTCAGTCCTAATGCGTGAGCAACAGGCTCTAAATTCTTGAGGATATTCTCCGCATCGTACGCGAGAGTGTAGTCTTCGACTTGATCAAACACTGTCCGCAGTAAATGTTCGTACAACTTCACGCCAAAGGTGCCGGGGTAGCTGAATCCAGAATCAGTGTTGAGAACAGACTCAATCATCTCAACAGCAGACTCCACCCACAGCGCATCGATTTCCGAAAGAGACAGCATCCTGTTTATCTCTGACAGAACGCTTGAAGCCGATATTGTTGGTTCATCATAATCTTCAGCGTGATCTGGAACGCATGTTGCCTGTTCGATGCATTGGCGAGCCCACAACAGCTCCCACGCAGCTCGGCATCGCCTCTTGTAGAACTGTTGATCCTCAAGAAGAGCTCCGCGTTCCACGGCAGCAAGCATAGAACGTAAATGAATACGAGCAGATATTCCTTCTCTGAAGATCGCAGAGTCGGATTTCCTGGCGTAAGTCTGAATTGCATTTGCACGCTCTTGTTCCACGTTCAGAGCGATGCGAATAGTCTCCAGCGTCTCACCGTCCAGTCGCACAGCGGAGACGATTTCAAACGCCAGCTCGCATAAATCTTCATCACTAAGACTTGAATATAATGCTGGCAAAGTGAGTTCACCAGAGTACGACATAGTGGGCGCTTCGTCTAGACTAAAAAATGTTGCCACATCACCAACTGTTCCAGTAGTTGCGTGCCTCGTATGCGCTGGCATCTCCGTGCGTGCGATTCCGAATTCAGAGTTCAACATCGCCTCAAACGGATTCAATGATGTCGTGGGCTTCACCGACGCGCTCTCCGAAGATTTCTCGATCACTTGTACAGATGAGCTCGCAGGCGCTTGGTCCACCGCTTGGTCCACCGTACCAGCCGTTCTTGACACCGCCGAAGCCGTCAACGCGCGGCTCAGATCGATCACTTCGTTGCGGCGCAATCGTTCGATCATGCTTGGCACGTCCACAGCGCCGTAGTTGACGTCGTTCACGCTCGCGCCGGGCGGAAGCGTGAACGACAACCGGTGGGCGTCCAGCAAGAACGACAACATCAATGCGTTGTCGCGCTCGAGCGCGACGAGACGCTCGAGCGGGATCAAGGCATCGTTGGACGACACCGTGGGGCTGTCCATAATCGCCACGTGGGCGATGATGCTCGCCGGCAATTGAGGAAGAGTGGTCGGCGTCAAGAGACGATCCCTGCTCCTGTGGAGCACAGCTCACCTTGAGACGCGCGCGTTGGGATTTTGATTTGTTCAATGCCTTCTAATACATGAGAGGTGAATCTAATCGAAATCGACGTTTGGATTGATGGCAAGCACACGCTCTTCGAGCGCTCGCTGTCGTTCGCGCGCTCGCACAGTAGCGGGATCAAGCTCTTGTTCGTCTTCTGCGAGCAGCGGCGCGGGTTGAGCTTCCTGAATCACGTTGAGTGTGTTCTCCCGGTTGATCAGGTGGTTAATAATGTTCCTCACGAGCTTGTATTCGGCTAAGAGTTGCTCTGGGTCGGAAATACCGGAGGGGACGACTTGTTCGTCGATGTACCAACTTATCAAATCCTTCTGAAAGATTCCTGAGTCTTCGCCGCCATCGGCATCGAGCTCACGCTGACGCATGTGACGTAGCAGGATCTGCTTCACTTGGTTGAACTTCTCGAAGCTCACCTTCGTCTTTTTCTTCGCCGGTACTTGCTCAGCTTCCGCTGGGTCGGCTGGAGCCATTGCCTCGTCCCCATTGGCCCGTGTTACTTGTGCCTGCTCCTCTGCTTGACGTTCTTGCGCCTCTTTCTTGGCTCGCAAACTCGCCAACACTTGCTCCGGGAGGATTGGTAAACTTTGGTCATCTTCCAAGTCCATATCATCTCCGTCAAGCGTCACATCACGCGCCTCGACAGCTATGATGGATTCTGTCAGAAGGCGTCTCGCTTCTCTCACGTGCTTTGGATGCACTTCCGCACGACAATGCAGCCGCGCGAGTGCTTCGGAGAGGCGGACAATCGCCTCGAGCTGGCGGACGGTGATTCTGTACGCGGTTTGCGTCCCGGGCTGGCTGTCTCCTTCGCGAAGCCGAACATAAGCTTCAACGATCTCCCGCTGTGCCTCCGGCGTCATCTTCGGCTTGATAGTGCGAGCGTACCTGATATAACGTTGGAGTTGTTCCAACGAGTAGTCAACATTGACGGCTGTTTCACGCTTCTGATGTAGGCCAACAATGTGACGAGCCAAAGTGTAATCGTGAAACTCATCCGGTTCATCGATCATAACGTGAACCAAATCAAAACGAGAAAGAATTGCCGGAGGTAACGCCAAGTTATGTCTCAACTTTTTGCTTCTATCGTAGCGCCCACCATTCGGATTGGCAGCAGCCAAAATGCTCGTTCTCGCCATCAACGTGGCCTGCACACCAGCCTTAGCGATACTAATGGTCTGTTGCTCCATTGCCTCGTGAATTGCAACTTGATCTTTGACATCCATCTTATCGAATTCGTCGATGCAGCAAATTCCATTATCGGCAAGCATGAGAGCTCCCGCCTCAATACAATACTCACCAGTCTCGACGTCCTTGGCAACTGTAGCAGTCAAACCCGCAGCGGAGGAGCTCTTGCCTGACGTATACACGGCTCTGGGTAGGAATGACGCGACGTATTTTAAGAACTGGCTCTTTGCGCACGACGGATCGCCCACAATGAGCACGTTGATGTCGCCTCTCAATTTTGTCTCTCCGGTGTTCTTGTGAACTCCTCCAAATAACATGAGCGTGATTGCACGCTTGATATCGCCGTGCCCATGAACGGTCGGTGCAATCGATCTTACGAACTTGTCATAAAGGTGCGGGTCTCTCGCCATATCGGTGATCTCGCGTCTCTCTTGTGATGATAAAGTTTCGACTACCTTTTTCTCTTCATCGTTGCCTCGAATGTCCACGTCGCCACCGGCTCCCGGTTCGGCGGTATTCACGACACTTTGGGCAACAAAAACCATACGATAGAAGAGCTCTCGACAACCGTACTGCCGCAAACCTTGAATTCCGTCACTTCGACCCTTCATTGTTGATTGGAGTTCGGTACGATCTCCGGCCATATTCTTCGGAGCGACCTCGGGTACCACAAGCAAGGTTCCCGTGAAAATAGCCTTATCGCCGGCTCTCGCCTCCTCGACGATTTCGTGCCGAAGAATGACGTCCATACTGCGAGGCAAAGACCCGGCGGGGACCTCATCCGCGTTCTCCTGTACGCGCACTCGCTGCCAATCCACAAACTTACACCCCTCTCGCTCCAGAGTCCACTTGTTTCTATTGCCGCACTTCTCATTGAGACAGATCGACGGCTCCGTGTATCTGCACTGCTGCTCGACGTTCGGCACGAGCTCCGCGCACTCACCGCATCTGAAACACCCGAGTAGGAGCTCAGGGCGCACGTCTGAAGTACGCGTGACCGTCCCGCTGAAGCTCGACAACTGCCCGATGTTGTTCGCTCTGAGACTTCGCAAGCGCTCCACTCTGGGCAAATTCACAAACTTGACCCAGAACTCCTTCTCAACGCCGCCCGCGTACCGAACCAACTCCGGACGATGCTGTCTCACGAACATTTTCACCGCCTCGTGCAAGAACGGCTGATACATGTAAAAGTTCGCCTGCACCGCCTCCGTCGCGAGCTCGGGATCCTTCTCGGCGAGGTGAGAAAAATCAACCGTGAGCGTCGTCTTATTCTCCATCGCCTCCGAGTGCAACTGCTCGACATACACCGCCCGTCTCGCCCGTCTCGCCTCCGCGCGAAACCCCGGACTCGCGACCACACGCTCGTCTCCTCCATCCGCGTACGCATCGAACTCAAACTCATTCAAAAACGCCAGGAATCGAGCCCGCACCTCATCCGCGCCCTGCACGTTCACGCTCCTCGACGTCATGCGCGCGTACACGTCGCTCGACGCGACGCCTTCGCGCGCTATCGAGTCTCGCGATCGAGTCTCCCGCCGTCGTCGACGTC
>Ga0181582_10003613_pt1 | contig 12468 bp, 9 predicted proteins | sample 071ome_32_FD_132438 | JGI IMG/M metagenome (GOLD analysis project Ga0181582, IMG submission 132438) | Coastal salt marsh microbial communities from the Groves Creek Marsh, Skidaway Island, Georgia - 071405AT metaG (megahit assembly) | ecosystem: Environmental > Aquatic > Marine > Intertidal zone...
CCTGCAGGGAGCGACGATTGGAAGCATTGAGAACCGCAGATGGACCCGGATGAACCCAGATTTCTGAACAGGAGGGAGCAGAGGAAACAGAGATCGAAATTGACGTGGCAAAGCACCATGCAGATGTCACTCTACCCTTATGTCAGACGTTTTTGATCGGCCACCGGTGACGATCTACGGGGAATCGTTTCGCAATGCAGACGAGGCAAGGATCATCCTGCACAATCGGGCTTACGATCATATCAACCCGGTCGAGTATTATGACCACGATGCCGAGCTGAGACGTCTCAGGAATGCCGACACAGGCCCTCCCGTTGAGGCTCCTGTACCACTGACTCCAGAAGAGATTCAACGTAACTACGAGCACCATCTGGCGAAACGTGTGCTCTGGAACCGCTTTCACAATATCGAGCAATGCATCGTCTGCGATGGGCTTACCTTTGAGGAAGCGGTGATCGCACAGATTGATCACGAGGACAGGCTCATTGAGGAATACCGTCAGCCCGATGTCTCCATCCATCCCTACCTCCAGCAGGTGATCAAGAATCCCTTGGATCGAAACGATCCAGTGAACTCCTACTTTCGCAACAACACCAACACGCTTCCCCTTCCACGCAAGCGCTTCGACAAGTTGAAGAAGACCATCAAGGAACGTGGGCAGCCTTGGGAAGCGAGACAACGGAAGAAGGCGATTCGACGCCGCGAGAAGAACATCGAGAAGAGGCAGCGGCTTCAGGCGAAACAGGAACGCTACAACAAGGCCAACTTCCTTGTGAAGTTCCTCTACCGCTGCCAGGCCAGGCTGGTAGCGATGTTTGTCGGACTGGGCAAATGGGTTGGCAAGGTCCTCCTGTTGGCATTCTCAATTTGGTTCATCGTCAACACGATCAAGTGGTTCCTTCAGAAGTAGCTGGTGTCCGTCGCCCCTCCAGGGCTTGGCGTGTCTTTGTGTTCTTATTCCGGTGGCTTACGCTCACCGGCTATCGTATTTCGATCCTCCGGATCTGAATGAATGAGGCCCGGAGGGCTGACAGATGGTAGCCGGTGAGCGTAAGCCACCGGGACATCATGCCCACACATCTTCGTCAGCCCCAGCAGGGCGACACAAATGGTGATGAAGAATGCGGCGCTGACACAGACGCCGCTACAATCGCTGCGTTGTAGCGTCGGTCTGTGACCGTCGCACGAAAACTACGGCACAAAAGGCTCGTTCCTCGAAAGGCATGAAGCCAGCTCCCGATAAACCGATTTTAATTTCTTCTTGGAAGGATTGTCACCTGTGGCCTTGAGGATGCGGGTGGATAGGGAGCCTTGTTCGAGGATGAGTTGGATGGGGGGCATCCATGGGGCCTTCTTGGGGAAGCATTGCTCGAGCAGGCTTCTCCACACTTCGGTCACGGTGGTTGGATGGGGATCGAGGCCGAGGGCTTCGAGATAGGCTGCGGATCGAATGGGGCTAGCGCCTCCCTTGGCGATGACGGAGGTGAGGAGTTTCTTGAGGTAGGGTGTCTTCACCTTTTCCATGAGTGAGGGATCCTGTTTCAGGCGATCGGTGAGATGCTGGAGGGCGGCGACGATGAGCCTGAGAATGGCGAGGTCGGCGGCCGGGCACTCCTGGATGTCGATGACCCGGATCTCGATGGCATTGCGATCGAAGCGCGCGATGGCGCCGCGGGCGTTGGCCCACTCGTATTGCAGGATGCCTTCCGGATCATGGGGCTTGAGCTGCCGGTAGATGCGGTTGAGGATCTTCTTCTGGTATTCGTCGATGGAGCGCACCTGCTGGGGCACCACGCCGTCCGTCATGGAAGGGATCCGGCTGCAGTTGGTGGAGTAGACGTTCAGGCGTGAATCCAGGTAACCGGTCGGCTTGCCATTCAGGATCGGGCTGCTGGCGCTGAGGGCAGGTATGATGGGCAGGAGGAGCCGGATCGCATCATGCAGCCGGACGAATTCATCCTCATCGGAGAAGGGCAGGTTCAGGTGGACGGACTGGAGGTTGGCCCAACCATGTCCGCGACAGTCGAAGATGCTGTTGAACTTGTTGTAGATGTCGCGGTTGCCATGCGGCCAGAGCCGGGCTTCGCGATCGGGATTCATCCACGGATGCGCGCCGGTGGGCAGCAGCATCAGTCCCTTCTTCGCGAGGGCTTCGTCGATGGTCTGCACCTCGTTTGATAATCCGTTGGCGAGGTTGCCCAGCGAACTGGCAGGGCGTCCGGTCTTCAGCTCGATGACGTGGAGCATCAGTTCGTTCGACCATTCAAAGCGACCGCGCGAGACATCGCCTTCCATGGAACCGGAGAACTCGTGGATCAGTTCGTCGGCAAGGGGGCGGACAGCGAGTGTCTCGGCGTCCACGATCATGTATTCGAGCTCAACGCCGAATCGTGAAAAGAGGGTGAAGGATTTCTGGGACATTGGGGTTTCCTATACTTTTGGCAACCAGTCTAAAATCAGGCGTTTCCCTTGAAGTAGCTCTGCTTCTCCATGCGTTTGAGAAAGACCTCCATGATCCGTTCATAGAGGCTGCTTCGAAGGACCTTGTCCTCCACACCGGTGTCGATGCTGGGGTTGTCGTTGACCTCGATGACGGCCACGCGTTTTCCGGAGACCTTGAGATCCACGCCATAGAGGCCGTCGCCGATCAGGTTGGTCGCCTTGAGCGCGGCGCGGACGACCTTCTCAGGGGCCAGTTCCACCGGAACGGTTTCCCAGTCGCCGTAGAAGTCGTCGCCATCCTTGGAGGCCTTGTTGTTGTAGATCTGCCAGTGCCCGCGGGCCATGAAGTACTTGCAGGCGTAGAGGGGCTTGCGATCGACGATGCCCACCCGCCAGTCGAAGTCGGTCCGGAGGTATTCCTGGCCGATGAGCATGTCGGAGGTCTCCAGCATCTCCTCGGTGACCTTGAGGAACTCCTCCCGGCTTTCGACCTTCAACACACCCAGGGAAAAGGCGGAGTCGGGCTGCTTGAGGATACAGGGCAGGCCAAGGCCCTTCATGACTTCCTCCCGGTTGTCGGCATGGATGATCTCGGTTCGGGGAGCGGCGATCTCGTGTCGCGTCAGCAGTTCGGCCAGGTAGACCTTGTTGGTGCAGCGGACGATGGAGGTGGGATCATCCATGACCACCAGCCCCTCCGCCTCGGCGCGACGCGCAAAGCGGTAGGTGTAGTTGTTCACGGCCGTGGTGCGACGGATAAAGAGGGAATCAAACTCAGCCAGCCGACCGTAGTCCTCGTGGTCGATGATCTCGGCCGAGATGGAAAGCTGCTCGGCGGCGGAGACGAAGCGCTGCAGGGCCTTCTCATCGGAAGGCGGTGTCTCGTCGTCCTCGTCCGCGAGGATGGCCATGCGGAAGCGTGCCGGTTTCTTGCGCGTCGATCGGCTCCCCTTGGAAAAGTATTCACGGGCAAACTGGACGATGGAATCCCGGTGTTCGGCCGGGGCCTCATTGGCGGAGATGGCGGAGAGATTCTTCAGGGTCCAGCCATCGGCGCCCTTCTTGAACCAGGCCCTGAGCATTGGGGCGGGAAAGAGGTTGAAGAGCTCGCGACACAGCCGGTCGTAACGCTTCGCCATGTTCCGGGCGAAGTAGATCGAAAGCGTGAAGGTGTCGCTGGTCAGGGGCGCCAGTGCCTTTTCAATCAGGTCCTCCAGGTCATTGGAAACCACCTTGAGGAGCGACTGGTATTTCAGGTCCTGCATCGTTTCCACGCTGGGCATGGGATGGTGCTTCCGGGCCTCGGCCAGCAGGCTGACGTAGTAACCTGTCGACTGATAGGCGTAGGAACGGCAGAGATTGAAGACCCGTGCGTTACGTATGGTGGAGAAACGTGGCTCGGTCAGGTAGCTCCTCGCGGAAACCACCTCCACCCCCTCGATCTGGATCGGCCAGCGCTCGGGGTTGTTGACGACGAAGAGGATGTTAGGCATGGGCTTTGGTGGCTGGCTGGATGACCAGCAGGTTGGCGTCGTAGGTGAGGACGCCCAGCAGGATGGAATTGATCAGGCGCGCCATCTCGACGGGATAGAACATCTCGTCGCCATAGGGATGCCCGGGGTAGGGATCCGCCACCCAGACGCGTTTCTTCAGGCGGTCGTAGCCGTAGAGGACGACAAAATGGCCGGCTGGCTTTCCATGGATGGAATCGTCTTCATTGGTGACCGGGTGCTCGCGGCAGGCGCGATAGAGAAAGGTACTGCTCAGGCCCACGATGATGGGCAGGCCCTTCCTCAGCTGCTTGCGGATCAGGGACCCGGTCAGGTCGGCAAAGCGGACATCGCCCCCCAGCTCGAGGAACTTGATGTAGCTCTTGATGGCGGTGCGTCGCTTGGCCCCGGGTTTGGCCGCCAGTTGCTCACGGAGGAGGGGCTTCAGGTCGGCCTTCCTGCCAAACCAGGTGGGGTCGAAGATCCGGAGGTTGTAGGTGTAGAGGACGGCCTTGTAGCCGTGCTTCAGGGCGTCGATGCCCAGGTTGACCGCCAGCGTGCCGCCGTCCTTGAGTTCGGGGATGCTGCCTACCAGATCCTCAACCGACTTGCTGGTCCCGTGGAAGTCATAGACCGCCTGCAAGCAGGAAGGCCCACACGTGGTATCGGTGGGTTGTGGCGAGACGGCAAAGTTGAGTTTGAAACGGTCCTGGTCCACTTGGGCAGGTTTGGCCCTTCTGTGAGCCTGCCTTCCTGATCACAAACGAACGGACGAGCCGGTCCAAACAGGACATGTGTTTTGTGGGGGAGGGGAGACTTGGGGCGGGACGCCCCAATAACCGGCAGGCGGGGACGCCTACCACCACAGGCTGTGGGAGTTGCCTTGGAGGCGGGGTGGTGGATATTCCCTTCCCCCTACCGGGGGATGAGCCATTCAGTGCTTCCTTGTTCACGTTTTCCTGCCTGAGAAATCGCCTTCATTCAAATGCACCTATGGCCGTGAAGCGGCCAACGCATGTAGCCCCGGCGCGGAATGAAATGGAGCCCGGGGATCAAGCCCCCAAAACTGATCCAGTCCTGAAGGAACGAATCTCAACGCCGGTCGAGGAATCAGAACTGGATGAGCCGTGCCTTGTGGACCCGCTTCAAATCTTCAGACTGGCGTGCTTTCGGTCACTCCTTGTTGCCGCCGATGCCGAAGACATCCAGAATGCGCTGCGTGTCCTTCATCACCCGGATCACCCTGTCCTCGACCTGGAGGATTTCGGTGTTCGAAGGTTGGGTGGGAAGTTGAGTGAAGATGTTCTGCGGTATCTTCTCGGACTGGCTGTAGACGTTGCTGTCCAACACTTCACCGACTTTGAGCTTCTTCTGCCAACCCGGGGGCAACTGTCCACCGCGATCCAACTTCTTTTGAAGCCCTGGCGGCAGGCTTTTTGGACCACCGGGACGGCCTTGATCAGAATCCTGTCCCCGGCCTTTTCCTTTGCCCTTGCCCTTGCCTTTTCCTTTGCCACGGCCCTGGTTTGGGCCGCGATCTCCATCCTGATCAGGGCCCGGGTCCCGATCAAAACCCGGTCCGCGGTTTTTGTCCTTTTGCTTTTCCCGATCCTTGTCCTTGTCCCGGTCGTCGTCATCACGATCATTATCCTCGTCCCTGTCTCGTCGGGTAGGTTGGTCCATTTCCCTGTTGGTGGGCTTGTCGCCCCTCATTTCGGGTCGCCCTCGCATGTATTCCTCCAGCACCTGAAGCTCCTTTGGGGACCAGCCTTCGGTTGAGCGGATCGGAGCCTTTTCCTCCACCTCCTTCGCAGGTTTGGCGACCTCTTCCTGCTTCTGGGATTCACTACCAAACAATCTGCCAAGCCAGCCCCACTTGTTCTGTGCACAAAGATCGAGGGTGGAGCTGATGACCAACGCGAGGACCAACATTCTTTTCATAACGCTGGACTGTTAATGGTGTCATGGCGATGTCAAGTCCCCAGCCCTATGGGTTCATACGCAAAGCGGCAGTCCAGAACCTTTCGGGAAGATTGGACGCCCCAATGAGGAGGAGGTGTTTGCCGCTGCTTGGGGTGGTTTTGATTCCCCGGTTGGGGAATGGAGAGCTCCCATACTCCTGCCAATCATTTTCCTGTCTTCATCCATTCTTTCCGCAGGACACATTCCTCATCCCGTGGCTCGTGGTGGTCCCGCAGTCGCGGGATCCCGCCTGCCGGTTATTGGAGCGTCTCGCCCCAAGTTGCGACCAAGGCACTTTTCATTGCCATCATGGGGGGATCGCGTCACGGTTTGGACATTCCCAAAAAGATCCCAGCCTGTGCATGGGAGTCCTCAGCAGACCTGTCTATGAAACACCTTTTGAAATTCCTTTCCCTGACCCTTGCAGCTGCCCTGGTGGGTTGTGGTGGCGGCGGATCCGCCGAGGGCGATGCCCCAACGGCCCCTGATGCCAATACCGAGCCTTCCCGTGGCACCATCGGGGTCTCCCTGCTCACGCTGGACAATCCCTTCTTTAAGGTCATCGGCGACCACATCACGGAGGAGGGCGCCAAGCATCGCTATCAAACCCTGGTGGTCAGTGCGGACAAGGATGTGGCCAAGCAGAGCAACCAGGTGAAGGACTTCATCGTGAAGGGAGTGGTGGCCATCGTCCTCAGCCCTTGTGAGTCCAAGGCCATCGTTCCGGTCATTCAGGAAGCCAACAAGGCGGGCATCCCGGTCTTCACCGTCGACATCCCCTGCAACGAGCCCGGGGTGGAGATCGCTACCCAGATTGCCACCGACAACTATGGCGGAGGCAAGAAGGCGGCGGAAGCCATGATCGAGGTGCTGGGGGAGAGCGGGGGCAAGATTGCGGTCCTTCATTTCCCGCAGGCCGAGTCCTGCATCCTCCGGGTGAAGGGTTTCCGGGAAGTCATCGATGCCCACAATTCCACGGCAGCCAGGAAGATCGACATCGTGGCCACTCTGGAAAGTGGCGCTGCCAAGGACATCGGCTACAAGGCGGCCGAGGATGTGATGCAGGCCCATCCGGACCTGAAGGGCATCTTTGCCATCAATGACCCGGCCGCACTCGGAGCCCGGGCCGCACTGGAGAAGGCCAACAAGGCGGATCAGGTGGTGATCGTCGGCTTCGACGGACAGCCCGAGGGCAAGCAGGCGATCAAGGATGGGAAGATCTACGCGGACCCGATCCAGTTTCCCGACAAGATGGGCATCCAGGTGGTGCAGGCGCTGATCAAGTATTCGAAAGGCGAGGAGCTGCCCGCCCAGACCCTGATCCCAACCGAACTCTACAAGCAGGAGGATGCCCTCAAGGATCCCGACCTGAACTAGGCGCTTCCAAAGAAACCGTCATGAAGAATTCATTCACCGCCCTGATGGTCCTACTCGCAGGAATGTGCGGAGGACTGGCTGAGAAACCGAAGAGCACCCAACGATCTGATCAGAAAGGTTGGTTGGTGGAGTCCGACCAGGTCACCTTGTTCGTGACGAGGCAGGGCGGGCACATGGCTCCGGTCACGTTCTTTCGTGGAAGCGACTTCCCGGTGGCTCCTTATTACATCAGTCCGTGGCAGGGGGAGGAGCACGACTATCCTGTTCCAGTGCTGGTGCCGTTGAGGGGTGATTTCTTCTGCATGCCTTTCGGAGGGAACGGAGACGCCTTCAACGGTGAACAGCATCCGCCGCATGGGGAAACCGCAGGGAGCCGTTGGGATCTCGAAGGGATGGAACGGGAGAACGGCGTGACCACGTTGAGCCTGCAATTGGAGACCGAGGTCCGGCCGGGAACCGTCAGCAAGAAGCTGCATCTCAAGGAAGGGCAGAACGTCATCTACACGACGCACCACATCACCGGCTTCCAGGGCCGGACGTCGCTGGGACATCATGCCACCCTGGCCATGCCCGAGGAGGAGGGAGCCTTCCGCATCTCGCACAGCCCGATCCGCTTTGGTTACACCAACCCCACCCAGTTCAGCGTTCCTGCGAATGCCGAGTATCAGCAGTTGGGAATCCGGAAGCGCTTCCAAAGCCTGTCTTCGGTGCCTTCCATCTTTGAAGGAGCACCTCCCGTGGATTGTTCACGTCTACCGCAGAAGAAGGGTTATGCCGACCTGCTTCAAATCTTTCCCAAGGACACCGCAGGCAAACCGGCCTGGCTGGCCGCGGTGCGTGCGGACCAGGGTTGGCTCTGGTTCTCGATGAAGGACCCCAAGGTGCTCACCTCGACGGTCATGTGGATAGAGAACGGAGGACGCCATGGACTTCCATGGTTCGGGCGCAACAACTGCGTGGGTCTGGAGGACGTCACCGCCTATTTCGCGGACGGCTTGAAGCCCTCGGCCTCGGACAACCTCCTCACTGGGGAAGGGGTGAAGACTTCGCTGGATCTCACGGGCGACCTTTCCGTCCACTACATCCAGGGCGTTGTGAAGATCCCCGAGGGCTTTGACGAGGTGTCCGACGTCGTCTTTGGCAAAGGGGAGGCGACCTTCGTTGCGAAGTCGGGAACACGCGTGACGGTTCCGGTGAACCATGGGTTTCTCTCCACCGGGAAGCTCTAGACGCGATCATGGCAGGAACTCCCGGGAATCCCCTTCTCGAAATGCGCGGTGTCGCCAAGACCTTTCCCGGTGTCAAGGCGCTCACGGACGTGGCCCTGACGCTTCAGCGAGGCGAGATCCTGGCCCTCCTCGGTGAGAACGGCGCCGGCAAGAGCACGTTGATCAAGATCCTTGGAGGCGCCCATTCGCCGGACAAGGGTGAGATCCTCATCGACGGGCGTGAAGTGGATATTCATTCGCCGGTCTCGTCGCAGGCAGCGGGTATCGCGATCATCTACCAGGAGTTCAACCTGGTCCCGGCGCTTTCGGTTTCGGACAACATCTTCCTGGGTCAGGAGAAGACGCGCTTCGGAATCCTGAATCGTGCTGAGGAAAGGAAGAAGACACGCGAGTTGTTTCAACGGTTGGAGGTCGACATCGATCCTGATGCGATCTGCAACACACTGACCGTGGCCCAGCAGCAGATTGTGGAGATCGCCAAGGCCCTGCACCTCAATGCCCGCATCCTGGTCATGGATGAGCCGAGCGCGGCACTGACCGGCCAGGAGGTGGAACGACTCAAGGACATCGCCCGTGAACTGCGCTCGCAGGGCATCGGCATCATCTACATCAGTCATCGGCTCGAGGAGATCTTCTCCCTTTGTGACCGGGTCACCGTGCTTCGCGACGGACAGAACGTCGGGGAGGCGAAGGTGGATGAGATCAATCGACAACAGTTGATCGAGATGATGGTGGGACGCGAACTGAAGGATGAGTTTCCTCCGCGGCAGGGAGCAGTAGGCGGGACCAAGCTGGAAGTGAAGAACCTGAGTCGGGGCGAGGTGGTTAGGGACGTTTCCTTTGAGGTTCGCGAAGGGGAGATCCTGGCGCTGACCGGTTTGATGGGCGCGGGGCGGACGGAGACGGTGCGGTTGATCTTTGGTGCGGATCCCCGTGAGTCCGGATCCATCCTGCTGGAAGGACGTGAACTCAGGATCGACAGTCCGCGTGATGCCATTGCCGAACGCATCGGTCTGCTGACCGAGGACCGAAAGCTGCAGGGGCTGGTATTGCCTCACTCGGTTCGTGAAAACTTTGCGCTGCCCAATCTCAACTGGCTGTCACGAGGGGGAATCGTGAATGGGCGACAAGAACGCGAAGCCTTTGATGAATATGCATCGAGCCTGAAGATCAAGATCCCCCATCGCGAACAGGCGGCCCGCAATCTTTCAGGAGGCAACCAGCAGAAGGTGGTGTTGGCCAAGTGGCTTGCGAGGAATTGTGAGGTGCTCATCTTCGACGAACCCACGCGTGGCATCGACGTCGGTGCCAAGTATGAGATCTACTGCCTGATGAGGGAACTGGCCGCCAAGGGCCGGTGCATCCTGATGATCAGTTCGGAGCTGCCCGAAGTGCTCGGAATGGCCGACCGGATCCTGGTCATGCATGAAGGACGCATCACGGGAGAGATCACCGACGTGCCTTCCGCCACCCAGGAACAGATCATGGAACTTGCCGTCAAATGAAGAAGCTTTTCAGTGATTACGGAATGCTCCTGGTGTTGCTCGTGCTGTGCGTGCTGTTCAGCGCGCTGACCGTCACGACCCAGCATCCGGGAGGTGAGGAAGGTGCGCGGGATCTCCTCAAGCAGATTGCCAAGAGCCAGCCTGATGGAGGACGCGTCCTTGTGGCCACGAGAGATACGCAAGAGGATGGAGAGTTTTCAGCCCTTCTTGAGAAGGAGCTTACCGCGGATGGTTACGAAGTGGTGCTGGTAAGTGGGCAGGCCACTGATGCGCTGAAGGCGCTCAAGGAATTGGTGGAGCAGGGCCAGCAGCTGGATGTCATCGCCTGCACTTCCGAAAGCGCGGGTTGGCTGGTCTTTGAGGACGTGGCTGGGGATCATCCGAAGCTGGGAGCGCCTGTCCTGCTGAAGCCGGAGTCCTACCGATGGCCGGTCTTCCTGAACAAGCAGAACCTCCTCAATATCTCCAACCAGATCGCTGTGATCGCGATCCTCGCCATTGGAATGACCATGGTGATCATCGCGGGGGGTATCGACCTGTCGGTGGGAAGCCTCATCGCCCTGTCGGCCATCCTGACTACCTGGCTGATCCGGGAGACAGCAGGGGCTGTGGATGCCGATGCCTTTGGCATGATGTTCAGTTCCCTGGGAGGCATCCTCGCCTGTGGACTGGTCGGACTCTTCACGGGATTGATGGTGACCGTCTTTCGTGTGCCACCCTTCATTGTCACCTTGGGCATGATGCTGGTTGCGAGCGGCGTGGCCTATACCGTTGCTGAGGGGCTTTCCATTCATCAGGTTCCGGATTCCTTTGTCTGGCTGGGTCGGGGTGCGGATTTCCTTTCCATTCCCAATGCGGTTGTCCTGATGCTCCTGCTCTACGGAGCCGCCCACTACATGATGTCGCACATGAAGATGGGGCGATTCCTATATGCGGTCGGAGGCAACGAGGAAGCGGCCAGGTTGTCCGGCGTGCCGGTGCGTCGGGTGCTTCTCTTCGCCTATGTCTGTGCGGGCCTGCTCGCCGGGCTGGGTGGCGTGGTCATGGCTTCGCAGTTGAAGAGTGGTTCCCCCACCTACGGGCAGATGTACGAGCTCTACACCATCGCCGCCGTCGTTGTGGGTGGCACCAGCCTGATGGGTGGTGAAGGCAAGATGATCGGAACGCTGATCGGCGCCTTCATCATCGCCGTCATCCAGAATGGCATGAACCTCATCGGAGTTGAACCCTACACCCAGAAGATCGTCCTCGGTGCCGTCATCCTCATCGCCGTCTGGCTGGACAAGGTCAAGCAAGGCGCGGTGGGGAAAGGGAAATAGAACCAAACGCTGATGAACTCAGATGCTTTATGAGGAACAGGAGAAAAGGAGTTCTCTTTTCCTCCGGTCGTGAAGCGGCCAACGCATGTAGCCCCCGGTGCGAAATGAAATGAAGCCCGGGGATCATCCATCCCCAAAAGGATCCAGTCCTGAAGGGACTTACCTCGATACTGGAGGTGTGATTCGAAATTCGAAACTGGCCAATCAGTGCCGTGTGAGCGATCTTCGAACAAGAATCATGATGAGATTCCAGAAGCAAAATGTCGTTGAGGGACTTCTTTTCAAAAAAGCGCGCTGTAAGTCCCTGCAGTAAAAAAAGTGTCAATAGTGAGGACCGACCCCGTTATCCTACCATCTCTACGACCCGCGAATTATTGCCGGGTATTGATTAATGTGAAGGTTGATAAAGAAAAAGATAACCTGGATGCAATGACCATTGTAAAAGTATTGCTTGTTTGGGTGTTGGTAGAATCGTTTTTTTGTGCTTTCCCTCTGTTCTATTTCCTAGTCTTTACGGAGGTTTCTTGGCCGTTAGCGATCTTCCTCTCGATTCTTTTTGGTGAGCTTTTGAAGGTTGTTGCTGATACTGTTTACGGTTTCTTAAAAAAATAGCGACTTTATGTGCGGTCAAGGGAAGCTTACAATGACTGGTAGAAAAGGGGGCACGTCTCAACAATCGACAAACTGTACAGAGACGGTTATTACCTGACAGTTGGCTTCTGAAGGGAAGGGTTTATCAGGGCGCCTTCCGGTAAGGATTTAAGGGAGTTGATCCATTGAGTCCACGGCCCTGACGGGAGCCAAGTGTGTGAGCGGCAGCTTCGCAGCCGCAGTCCAGAACATTTCGGGAAGACAGGGTTCTTCAATGGGGACGAGGTGGTTGGTGCTGTCTGGGTTTGGTTTTAATTCCCCGGCAGAGGGATGAAGCATTGAGTTCTGCTTTGTTTGCGATTCCTGCCAGTAAGATCGCGTTCTTTCAAATGCTCCCCCGGCGGTGAAGCGGCCAACGCATGTAGCCCCGGTGCGAAGTGAAATGAAGCCCGGGGATCCTCCATCCCAAAAAGGATCCAGTCCTGAAGGGACTTACCTCGATACTGGAGGTGTGATTCGAAATTCGAAACTGGCCAATCAGTGCCGTGTGAGC
>Ga0181582_10003618_pt1 | contig 12464 bp, 27 predicted proteins | sample 071ome_32_FD_132438 | JGI IMG/M metagenome (GOLD analysis project Ga0181582, IMG submission 132438) | Coastal salt marsh microbial communities from the Groves Creek Marsh, Skidaway Island, Georgia - 071405AT metaG (megahit assembly) | ecosystem: Environmental > Aquatic > Marine > Intertidal...
ACCATTAAATGGTGCAGCAATCCACGAATTTACTACATCTGCAGTATCCACTCTTTGACTTTGTAAAAACTCTATCTGTCTTTGTTGATCATTACAATCAATCTTAAAATGATTCAACTGATTTTCAGTCAACATTATCAATCCTTGTTCTGGTTTGTAGTTTGCATCATCTTTATTGACACAACCACCCAAGACGAATGAACTAAGAACGACTGTTACAAATAGATTGAATACGCCATTTGTGGTGTTTGATTGCTCTTTTATTGTTTTCATAAACTTCATCACTCGTCAAAAGACCTTGTTCTTGTCTCTCTTGTTGATTTAACCAACCTAGTATTGCTTTCTGATTCATACAATTATCTGACATTATTTCAACAGATGTAGGAATACTTCTGTTGTTATAGATAGTGCATCCACTACCCAATAGTCCAATAAGTGCAAAACTAATCAGTTGCGTCCTTAACATAAGTTGCCCCATCATTCAGTGCAGTCTTTGTAATTTCAACCAATCCGTCTATATCTCCTGGATTTAGATACAAATAAGTTGCCGCACATCCTAATAAAAAGAAAAATATTGCTTTCATTACTTCTCCTTCAGTATTTTCATGGTTATCTCTTTATTCCAATCTTCTTCAATTTCACCAAAGTTAGGACTATTCCTTAACATCTTTTCTATTTCGTACTTCAACATTACCAAGTCATACTTACAATCCTCGGCGATATACCTAGATACGTGTGGATCTGTGACTTCCGAATGTATCATTCTAATAATACGAAGAACGGAATCTAACCTTTGTGAACTTCTTCTTTCTTGATAATAACCCATTACTGTACTTTACTTTCTTCGTTCTCTAGTTCCTTAATTAAAGCCTTGATTACATCGGAATTACCTTGTGATGAAACCGCATGTCTTTTAATCATCTTCTTAACTTGGTCCTCAGGATAACTAATCAATACGAATGTTTCAACTTTACCTTCACCTTTGTCGTACATTGCTACTTTATCTATTTGGTAGTTAGCAACATTCTCTTTGGCAATGATGTTCTTCATAATTTGATTAGTAGTATCTTGTGTTACCTCGCCGTTGTTTTCACCAACTACTTTATTAAGTAAACTAGATACAATTCCTTTTACTTGATCGGCAAGTTGTGCTTTTGCATGCATAACTGCTTTGTCTCGTGAAAGTTGTTTATCTGTACTAGATGCAACTCCAGTTGTATAAACACGTCCGTCCTCTTTTGGTTCATATTCCAAATACCAAGTAGGTGCTTCGTGTTGTTCTATTTTCGAAAACTCAGTTGTTGAATTACAACCAGTTAATCCCAATGTGACAATTGATGCTGCCACTGCAATGTGAATTTTTTTCATCTTTATTCTCCCTAAAATATTCTAAAGTCCTTACCTTTAGATTCTTCTCCGCTTTCGACACGACGAATTGTTTCCATCGTTTCTATAAATTGTCTTCTTCGTCTTCTTTCTCTAGTAATTCGAATACTTTCGGTGATTACAACACCAATAAAGACAATTAAAGCAATTTGTATAATGTGAATTGTTTCCACTACTTTCTCCTTAATTTAATAAACATATTGCATTGATTCAAGATCATGTGCCTGGAGACAATCCATATATCCTCTGTGATAGATTCTTTGGTCTCTTTCATCTGGATACACAAGATCATTGTATTCTCTTCTTTTATAACCACGCTTAGCACAATCTTCCCAACCTTGGTCATAGATATTTCTTTCAATAACAGTCATCATCATAATATTCTCCTAAATTGATATGACATCTTCAACATCATCAATAAATTTTTGACAAACTATTTCTACTGATATGTTGTCATCTTTAGAGATTTGTTCGTCTCTGTATTCTTCTAAAACATGATTCAATGCCATTCTGCATATTTCATCATAGTCAGAAATACAGGCGACTTCTCTACCCCCAGCATATACAAATAATTTCATTAGTGATATGCCTCCATTAAGAATGCACCTAATACAAAGTCTTCGTGTTCTGTATTAAGTTCATTCAATTCATCTTGATTAAGTGGTTTACCAGTTGTTGCCCATACCGCACTCACAACTTCTACATCGTGTGTAAATCCTTCTGACTCATCGTAGTCAAATTGTACTCTTTGGATATTGTCGATATTGATAGCCATTCTAATTCTCCATATCAACGAATTTGACCAGGAGCACCTTTGACCTTGTCTCTTCCATATCGTGCATATGCTTCATTAAGTGCTGCTAGACTATTATTTGCTTCTATAATAACCTTTTCAGTATAGCCATTTATGTCCACCATAATTTCGAATTGTGGTTTAGGTCCTTTACCATCCCAACTAGTTAACATAACTTTCTCCTTAAATTCTAACTACAGATCTAGCCTGTGATTCATTGATTTTATATCTTTTACCGTCTGATACGGTTTCTACAATATACGGGTACTTTCTATTTTTAGATTTATAACCAACAAATCTAACTTTACCCAGTTGACTTAGATTACCGATTTCTCCGCGTTTTAGAGAAATGCTATCGTACTGTGCATATCTATCGAAATCCGATTCTTCTTTTGATACATAGTTTCCATCAGCATCATTAAGAATTGCGTCTAGTTTGATAGATGCGTTTTTATCAGAATAGGTAATAGCACCTACTTTAAATTTAACACCAGATATCTCTGAATAGGTATCCAATACACCCTGGATATCTTGTCTTAGTTCACCACAATTAGTCTTAGTAAATTTTTCTGCTTTGAACATTTCTGCTCTCCTTTTTTGTTATTGTTAATTGAATTATACTACAAAAAAAGTATAAAACAACAAAAATATAACAAAATAACATAAAAATTTACATAATACGAAAAAAACCCCCGTGTGGCGGGGGTTTCCGTGTAGAAAAAAATTACAAATTAATTATAAATTTATAATTTTTTTAGATTTTTTTGATAATTTCTTATCTAAAATTGTCTCGAAATGATCCCACAATTCGGGAATTATTTCGTCAATGATAAAATTATCTTTGATAGAAACATCTTTTTCAAGTACACGGGTATGGACCATAGACATACATGCCGCTTCCACTTTAGATTTAAAATTATTGTATAACTCTTGTTTGTCTTTCAATGTCATATTTTATTATGCAAAGTTTGCTACTAAAAATGCACCCAATATAAATCCAATGGTTGCACTCATAATAATATACATTCTTGCTTGATTTTTTTCTTCGTAAGTCATATGTAATACTCCTCAGTTAATGTCATATAGATTATATGACAAAAATACAAAATCTTTTAATGTATTTGACCGTTTTTACGATTTCGGATTTCGTCTTGGAACATACGTTTTAACATCCATCGATGTTTACGAAAATAATATTCTTGATTATATTCTGGAAATTTCCTTTCCCATTCCCAAAGTTCATCTTTATGTTGCATCCACTTCTCTTGGATAAAACATTTAAATGAATCACATCTCTGTCTGGGGAAAATCGATGTTTTGGTTCTATCTCTTACTTCACTACTCAATATCATTTTTATACTCCTTACCAATCGGCATAATACACAACTCTCTTACCATCCCTCACTAAACGTTGTGCGACTTTTAGTGATTCAATATCTTGTTCGATTGCCTCCTTTGTGAACTCGGATTCTCCAAAAAAGAATCCATCTGTATTTGGAAGTGCATTCATAACTATTTTAAATAATGCTTCATCTATGATTTCGTCAGTTAATTCGAGAGTATCTCCGTTAAAGTTTTCTTTTTTACCGTAACCAAGATCTTCCCACTTCTTAGTGAAAAACCCGTGAAGATTTGGATGTTTTCTCCAATATGCAATACTGGTTGGTTCCTTTCCTTCTTCTTCAAGATACATATACATATCTAATCCCATATCATTCTCCTCTTATGCTGCAATACCTTCTAAATACCACTCTGGAATCTGTTCATTTTTCCAGGTGGCAAACTTTTTCTTATGTTTAATATAATAATTTCTATAAGCCGTAACCACATCACCTTCGACCTTTACATCATCTGGCATAGCCTGTGGTGGTTCAGTAAATTCGTTAATATTACTAATATTCTTCGGAACACGTAATATGACATCTTTAAGTTTGTCATAAGTCATATGGTTTCTGCCATATCTATTTCTGTATTCATCGTGAAGGTGTGTCCAAAGAAGTGCTAACCACAAATAGTTATTAGAACTTTCTCTAACCCACTTCGCAGATGGATGATTTATATGACAGGCTAGATATAATTTTTCTTCCATTTCGGAATCATCCATTTTATATCTTACGACTTTATAACCATTCTTGGAAACATCATCATATGGTGTGCCATCAAGGACTCGATGGGCTGTACACATTAGTTGAGCATATTCAACTAACATCTTTGTAACATGTTTGTCACAGTGCATTTTTGCACAATGTATCGGTATTAAGTCCAAGAAAAATATATTCATCATAGAATTATAACAAAAGTTTTTATGTTAAAAATTATTTTTAACATATTTTATTTTGAACCATAAAAAAGGGGGTGAAAAACACCCCCTAATTTATATAACTTTATATTAAATCAATCTACTGATTTCTCTTTCGATATCACGATAGACTTTAGCCTTCTTACCAACAACAGTTGGATCTGGATTATCATCTACTAAATAGTCGAAGAAAGGTTCTAAGATTGTATCGACGTTTTGTTCTATGAACTCAGACGGACTTTCAACTCCCCAAACCACTTGGTTATTTTTTATCTCCAACATTTCGTGTATACCCGCAACAAACGGCATATAAAAACCAGCAGGAATTTGATATTCCGAAGGTTGACTATAAAAAGGTGTAGTTTGTTGTCTACTGATATACTCTTCACCTTTCTTAGTTCTACTGTATTTTTTAACACCTTGTAAAGTGGTAAATTTCTTTTTAGTACTTGATTTACCAAATCTATTTACAACATATCTTTGATATGCATCTGGCATTAAAGAATAGACAGTATCAACAAGACTGGGTATCTGTCTCATAGAACTAAGTGCACTCATCAATACAGAATTAGATTTGATATTTTTAATCATATCATCGGATGATACTTCTTTATCGTTATCATTCGCTAGACCACCTTCGAGTTCGATGATACTATTAAATATTTGAACTGCATTACCTTTACCATTATATGTATATGATGGACTGATACTTTTAACATCTTTATGCAGCAGACCTGCCTGTTGAAGTTTATATAAAGGAATCATAGTTAATGACACAACATCTTTAACACTGAATGTTGGTGTAACATCTAAATCCTCGTTATCTTTCCACTGAGTTCGTTCTTCGATATATGGGTCCATAACTGGTTTTAATGGATCATAATAACCTCTTTGATTACTTCTTGTGGTAATTGTTAAAGAGACATTATTATTTCTTGCCTCACAAATATCGTAAGCATTTTGTTCGAAACTCATTCTACCAACCTCAGTAGGTGTAACTATTTCAACTGGAACCGCAACTCTATTCTCTTGAAGAATTTTTTCTTCGTGTTTATCAATATTTTCGAGTAATGATTCAAAATTTTCTGGAGTCATTATTGTTCTCCAGAAATCAATAAAAGCATCCCAAGTTCTAATTTTTTGTTTAGCGATTGCTTCTTCACTTATATTTGTGAACTTCAACAAATACATACCGATACCCAAAAGTGTGTGTCCACCATCACCAAGTCCTTCATACTTAGAATTTTCGAAATCAATAGAAACTCTATTCCTTTCGAGTTTATATAAATTGTTGGCAATCAATAGAAATCCCTTATTACGGAATCTAAACATTTCAGAATCAAAATTTAGAGTATCAAGTACTTGGTCAGTGATAGTTCCAACTTTTGCTTTTCTTGGATTAGCATCCAAGTCATTTGAGTTAATAACCTTAGCACATTCCTTTAGACCGATTGTTCCAATAGTCTTTCTAAGATCACGAGTTGTTTGAAGTGAATGATTATCCACTTTTATTATTAAAGATTTTGACATTTTTGTCTTCTCCTTTATAGATTACAAGAGAGAGACTAGCAGATTGCTGTAGATAGTTTATATTTTATTTTTCAAATGCTTTTCAGCAGTATAGCAACTTGCCAATCCTGATAACCATCCGGCTATCTATCCATTTCTGGACCTCGTTAGGACTCTATTAACCAGAATCCATATGTGGATTTTACCACACATTTATTTATATTTCAAGTTATTTTTTTATTTAATTGAAAATGGCATCCGGTAGGGGAATCGAACCCCTCTTGCAAGGATGAAAACCTTGAGTCCTAACCGATAGACGAACCGGACATATAAGTGGTGGAAAGGGTGGGATTCGAACCCACGGAGGATGTTAATCCTCAACGGTTTAGTAGACCGCCGCTTTAAGCCGCTCAGCCACCTTTCCTAGTTTATAAATTTTTTAAAATATTTTCAGGTGAACTTTCACCATATGGATCTGGATTATCTTCGGTGGATTCTGGTTCAACGAATGTTTTTTCTACAACACCATCGTTTACTACCATTGCAAATCTTCTACTGCGTTTACCAAAACCAACAACTGACATATCAATTAACATACCACAACTTGCAGCAAGTTCACCATTACCATCTGGAATTAATTTAACATTGTTGATTCCAATGTAATCTGCCCAAGCATTCATTACAAATCCATCATTTACACTCGAACAGTAAATCTCATCAATTCCTTTTGATTTAAAGTCATCGTACATTTCTTCAAAACCTGGAAGTTGATATGTTGAACAAGTAGGAGTGTATGCACCTGGAAGTGAGAAAACAATTACTCTTTTACCTTTAAATATGTCATCCGTGGTTGTTGGTTTCCAAATTCCACCAATTGGACATCCACCTTCTTCTGGCTTCTCATCACCTTCTCTATACATAAAAGTGATTTCTGGAATTATTTTTCCTTCAAAAGTCATTATTTCACCGTCCCGTTTCTACACCATTTTGAATTTGGTTTACGTTTGCAACGATAAGAACCATGACTCATTGCTTTTTTAGTTCTAATGTTTCCATTGGCATCTGCTCTTCTTGTCATGCCTGGTTTTGATTGTTTACTCACTTATTACTCCTTATTGTGATGTTGGAAATATTGCTCTTAGTCTTCTCTTATCGTTTTTGGTAAGTCTGCCGAAAGCATCATCTTTACTATATGCCCATCCTTTGGATGTCGAACCATCTTCCCAATAATAGATAAATTTTTTTAAATACTGCGTCATTGCGGCAGTATTTATAATTCAATTAATCTACACAACGAAATTTGACTTCTGTCACTTCGTTATTATTATCTTTTACTTTATCCCAATCATCGGCTAATCTCACTATAACTTCCTCACACATTTTTCTATTCATCTTATTCTTATTAAGATTAACTTCTGTGTGTCCGTCTTTAAAGATTTTCGTGACTTCGATTCTTGTACTACGTTTTGCCATTTATTATTCTCGGATCGTTTAAAAGTGTTCCAATTATTGTTCCTTAACAAACATACCTTCTGGGGTTAAATAACCTTTTCTATCTTTAATTTCTTCGTAGGCTTGTCCGATACACTCTTGCATATCAACACCATAAGTTAAACATACTCCACGAAGTGTTACATATATATCACCAACTGCATCCATAACTTCGTGTTTGTCATTTTTATTCAGTGCATCAAATAGTTCTGTAAGTTCTTCTAAAGTTTTTATTGCTTGACTTATTGGTTTACCATTTTTAGTAATCCCTCTATCATTAAACCATTGATCTATTTTTGTATCGTAACTCACTAAAATCTCCGCTATTAATTTAAATATTTTATTTTTCCATCATCATAATACTGTCTAATAATTAAATCATTTCCTGTATTTTTGATTATGGAATTACTATACATACCACTACCCCAATGGTTGTCTTCCAAATAAATCCTATTCTGATTGTGTTCTAAATAATGTCTACATTTCACATAGTAGTACTTTTCAGTTAATTTACTCGAAGGAATAATATTGTCAATATATTCAGTATTAAATAATTTTTGGTTGAAATCTATATTATTAAATACAATTAAATCACTGGAATCATAATTTATAGATTCGCTTACTGTATGACTAGATTTAGTAGTATTAATTTCCTGCCAAAAAGTCACACACTGATTAATAACATTTTCATAATCTTCCATATCACTTATTCCAGTATTGATTGAAAATTCACCAGTTAAAGAAATTGGATTAAGATTAAAATCATCGATACATTCTTGTTTTATATAATCGGGTAAATTAAAGAAATCCGAATAATTATTACATTCTGGCCAAGATGGATCCTTGATTGCAGTATATAAATCATTGAACTCTTTGAATAATTTATTATTGTGGATTTTGACTTCATCAAATTCGTTGAATTTATTTTCGTCTATCGGTAAAAAATAAAAATCAGTACCCATACTAGAAGGTATAGTTTTTGTATTTGTATTAATTAGTACCTTTACCCCTTCATTGTATAAATCACACCCAATTATTTCGTGAAAAATTATCTCGTAATCTTTGTGAACATTTTCATCATATATAAAACTTTCATTTATCAAATCGATACGGTCAGATAGATTTAATTTTTCTATGATGGATTTCCCAATGTGATATCGTAACTCATTTTTCTCATACGCCAGTATCTTGATAGCACCATTTTTTAATGCCATAATACTTAGTAGACCTGTTCCGAAACCAACATCAATGCATTTTTTGTTTTTAGTTTCTTTTAATGCGGAATTGTAGAACTTATTTCTACTGACATCAGATATCATCCCAATATTGATACCATCATCATTAAACCAGTCGATACTACGATTTAACACTTCGGCTTGCACTAACAATCTCCGTACTTTTCCAATCTTTCTATTTCTGCTTCAATATAAAACTTAATTTTCTTGGCATCTCTCAATCTCGGTGAATGAGATACTTCTCCATACCTATAACAAGCACGAAATATTTCTCCAATTTGTGCATTCATATTCTTAGCACTGATTATGTGTTGTAATTCAGTTGAACCATCAGGAAATTTATAATAATTTGCCGATGTACCATCACTTGTTTCAAGTTTTGTATCTTCCATATATGTTGTGGTTGCTCCGTAAGTTTTAGTTTTATCTATAATCATATAACATGACCTTGTTCTCTTATTCTTGCTTTCCAAGCCCCACCCTTTTTCTGCTCTTCGTATTGTAACCTAATCCATCTTGTGTGTTCTTCTCTCACATCTGCTTCAATTGTAGGATCGTGATTAATTGATTCAATTATTTGTTTTACTGTTTCTGGTTTTAGGTTTAATAGATTCATTTTTACTCCAGTTAAATATTCTAATCTATTTAACATAGAAGAATTTGTGTAAAAATTTTTGATTTTGCCGAAATTATGGTTTTAGTAACCAGCCTTTACCAGTGTGTTCATGAATCCACCACTTTATGGGTTGTTTCGTATCAAGAATCCATTCCCCATTAAACTCTATTATTGAAGTAGGAGATGTTATATTTTTATCATTATTGTAATATGATAGATGAGTAAATCTGGGAATCAATTCGATATCATCAACTGATATCTTTTTTATTTTAATACTTGGGTGACCTATCGAATAATCTATATCCGATAACTTTATATTCAGTTTTAAATTATCATTTATGTTAATTTTTTCAGTAACATAAACATCAGTATGTGAATTATCGGAGTATACATTTCTATCATTTAGATGGATACTGAGTTCGAAATTTTTATTTCTACTTTCTACACCAAGATGTATATTAACATCAAATCCATCAATAACCGTGAGATCGTAAAAATTCTTCATAATGTGGTAGGTAGTCTAAAACTGAATTTTTTCTATGTTTTTCAATCTTTTTTATATAATCAATCATATGAGGTATTAATTCTTGTTCATATGGTGCTTCTTTTAAATATGTCAAATAACTATTAGCATCTTCAATAATTGAATCTACAATCATATCCTTATTTCTAATATTGACAGTGTGACTATTTTTTGGTTTACGATTCTGTAAAAATTCTTCTAAGTTTTTTATGGCTCGTTCTCTTAAGTAATCTGGAAGTATGTTCATCCTCATAAAATCTGGTCTGTGAAGAAAATTACAACTTTCAACAGTTATATTATGTTTTAATGCATATTCATATATGGTGTGAACACTTTCTATGGTCAACCAAGTTGGAGTTATTCTTAGTTGTAATAACCAATTATTTTTATTTGCCAATTCAACCCATCTATCTAATATTTCTCTTGTTTCTTTTTGTTTACTTGGATATCTAGCATAATCATTGACTGGGTGTAATGTCTCTATACTTAATCCAAGGTTTATTTCTTTAAACTTTAATAGTAAATTAATTACATCCTCACTCCATACAGTAAGGTTAGTAGTAAATCCAATCGACACATCGGTTAGATTTGATTCTAGCATACCTTCTAATACATATTTGAAAGCAGGATCTATTAATGTCTCACCACCTAAAAAGTGAACATACTTCAAATTTTTTGTCTTCTGTAAACTGGTTACGAACTTGTTTATTAACTCTGGACTCCTACTCCAAGATGTCGGTGGTAAATCATTGATAAGACCAATTTTTTTAAATTCAGATGCCAATGAAGAACTATACTCTGGAATACAAAATAAACATTTACCATTACAATAATTTCCCAAGTCTACTTGTAAATCAACTGGATATAATTCACATGGATAATCATTTGATGTTTTTACAAATTCTTCATAGTAAGGACTAGTTTGAATATCATTGTTGATTGTTTCTATTTCTATCCCAGTCTTGAGAAGTTGTTTCTGTCTCCCACTAATCTTGTTATATTTTTCCATTTCATAACAAGGTTTACACTCCTCCAAATATACACCATCAATCATATCCTTTCTCCATTTAGACATAATTTCACCTTGGAAGTGGTCTTCTGGTGTTGTGTTGGATATATTAGGTCGTTTTCTATCTAATTTAGTTTTTTGCCACCGACAAGGTACATAAGTTCCATCATTTGTTATTCTTTGATGAAACCATAAACTAGAACAAAATCTATCTTCGAATGACACTACTTCCTTTTTGTAATAATTTCATCACACAAACCATATGCTAATGATTGTTCGGCTGTCATAAAGTTGTCTCGATCCATATCTTTTTCTAATTCTTCATATGAATGACCAGTTGTATCAACATAGATTTTAGTTAATACCTCTTTCCATCTTTTTAATTCTGCTGCTTGTATCTCAACATCACTTGATTGACCACTTGCACCACCTAATGGTTGATGAATCATATGTCGTGCATTTGGTAATATATATCGTTTACCTTTTTGTCCAGCACTTGCTAAAAGAGAACCCATAGATGCGGCTTGTCCCATTACTATGGTACTTACATCACATTTAATAAAATTCATTGTGTCAAAAATTGCCATACCAGCAGTCACCGAACCACCAGGACTATTGATGTAGAAAAGAATGTCTGCATCTGGATCTTGAGATTCTAAAAAAAGTAGTTGTGAAGTAATAATACTTGAACTATGACTATTGACTTCATCGTCCAACATTACAATTCTGTCTTTTAAAAGACGAGAATATATGTCATACGCTCTTTCTCCGTTATGTGTTTTTTCAATAACGGTTGGTATTAAATTAGGCAAAGCATTCTCCTATGTAGATTAATTCTCATTAATTATATATCTACAATTTTTACAAGACGAAAAAAAAGGTCACCGAAGTGACCTTTTTAGTGAAATACATTAAATTATGCAACTTCTTTCTTAAGACTTCCACATTTTTTAACACCATTCCAAATAGTATTTGCAACTTCACGTTGCTTATCCCATTCTTTGACATACTTTCTAGTAGTATCAGTTCCGATGTTTTTCATAATATATTTAAATCTCTTGTCATCCATTGGACCAGACTTAAGTTCTTTGAGATACTTGTCTCTTGACCAACGGTCTTTTAAAAGATTTTTTTGAGGACACTTGACTGTCATATCAACATCCACATCTGCGACCATATCTGCAATCTTATTAATTGTCTTGACAGTCTTATGAATATCATTCATCACTAAACGAGTTTTATTGTGATGTTTGTAATCATAATGACGAGCAATTTTTTCATATTGCTTTTCAGTCATTGGTCTCTTTGCAAGTTTTGGTAAAAATATCTCCCTTTCCCATTTATTCATGGTTTTCTCCTTTATTTTTTATCAAAATTGTATTGTGTTCCACCATTCACAACACGGAAACTATTTTACTGAGTCGAAATGTATTAGTCAAGACTAATATGTTATTCTATGTTATTTTGTGTGATTATTTAATGATAGTGTCTTTCCCAGACTTTTACACCGTTTTCAAGGATTAAAACGGATTTTATTTCTTCATACCAAGCAACCATTCCACGTAATTCTGCTTGTAACCACATTCTGTAACATTCACCTCTG
>Ga0181582_10003626_pt1 | contig 12455 bp, 11 predicted proteins | sample 071ome_32_FD_132438 | JGI IMG/M metagenome (GOLD analysis project Ga0181582, IMG submission 132438) | Coastal salt marsh microbial communities from the Groves Creek Marsh, Skidaway Island, Georgia - 071405AT metaG (megahit assembly) | ecosystem: Environmental > Aquatic > Marine > Intertidal...
CGGCAGTTAATGCCTGGCTTCCTCACCGTCGCGCCACGGCAATGGCACTCGTCATCGGTGGATCATCCCTTGGAGGAGTTTTCGTTCCGGCGATCGTTTGGGGAATCAACACTCACGGATGGCGGGACACCACACTTGTGATCGGTTTGATCACACTGGCAGCAGGACCACCGTTGTCGTACGTCGCTGGGCGTCGAGCCCCCGAATACACCGAGTCGAGTGCTGAGGACGGCGGATCGGAGACCAAGTCGCCTCGCGCTACGCGACAGCACGACTTCACCCCGGAGCAGGCGTTGCGAACTCGTGCGTTTTGGTCGATATCGATCACCCACACATTCACGAACCTGTCCGTCGGTGCAATCTCTTCACACATTTTCTTCCAGTTGACTGAACCAAACGGTGTCAATCTTTCGGACGCTGCAGCGGCAACAATCATTCCCGTTATGGCCTTCTCGTCGTTCGGGTTCCAGCTTGCCGGCGGATTTATCGGTGATCGCCTGAATAAGCGGGCCGTCTTGCCTTTTCTAATCCTCGGTCAAGGAGCATCGCTAATCCTTCTTGCGGAAGCGACAACGTATGCTGCGGCAGTCGGGTTTGCCCTTCTCTGGGGTGTCGGCTTTGGTGGCAGAACACCGATGCTCCACGCAATGCGCGGGGAATATTTCGGTCGTAAACACTTCGGGACAATCCTTGGGATGTCAGCATTCCCGATGGCAATGGGAATGATGGCAACTCCGTGGATAGTTGGTCGAGTGTTCGACAGTACCGGAACCTACGTTGGCTCTCTGTACGTCCTGGCTGCAGCATGTCTCGTCGCAGCACTGACGGTCACCCTCGCGACCAAGCCTTCGACTCCGATTACCACTCCCGGTATTAGCAAATAGTAATTGCCGGTGCCTCGACAATCCCATCCCTGTGTAGAATCCCCGGCATTGTGGAATCCAACAAACAAACTGCTTCGACAAAACTCCCGAATCCGCTCGACAACTACGCTTCAGGTTTCTTCCGATTTGCGGCCGAGGTGCTGGCTTGGATTTTCGGACCGTGGGCAGCCGCTCACCTGACCAACCAATGGTGGATTGCAATTCCGGCGCTAATCTTGATCGTCGGGTCCCACGCAATTTTTTCGGTGCCAGGTGACAAGAAAAAGGTCGCCGTGCCTGTGTCAGGCAGAACTCGGTTTGTCAACGAAATAGCCATATACGGGATAGCGATAGCTGGTCCAGCCTGGGTCATCGGACCAATCGGTCTAATCATCGGCATCGCCGTAACAATCATCGCCATATTCGCTGGTTGGGAACGCTACAAATGGCTGCTGAGCAACAAGCGTGCCTACTGGGTCTGACGTCATTCTGAGTACAGAGTAAAATCATTACGTTTGCGCTTACGAACTAATCTGATCCGCTCGCAACTCGGAATATGAAAAAACTTAGTGAACTCGCGCTCGAAATGGGCATCGCCCCTAATGCCCTCGAACCCTATGGCAACGACAAAGCGAAAATCCCGCTCGACGCCTTCCCGACCGCTGAGGAAAAGGCAAAGCTGGTCGTCATTACGGCAATAACTCCAACTCCCGCCGGCGAAGGAAAATCGACAACAGCCATTGGACTGACACAGGGTCTCGCCAAGATTGGCAAGAAGCCTGTTCTGACCATTCGCCAACCAGCATTAGGGCCAGTATTCGGACACAAAGGTGGGGGTACCGGGGGAGGGAAGTCGACCGTTCAACCGGCGACCGATATCAACTTGCATTTCACCGGTGATTTTCACGCAATCGCCTCGGCACACAACCTGCTCGCAGCGATGGTCGACAATGCTGTCTACCGACATGCCATCGATAATTTCGAGCCTTCCGGGATCACCTGGAGACGCGTAACCGACGCGGAGGACCGGGCACTCAGAACGATCATGACAGGTGGCGGTGGTCGACTGAACGGACCAGTTCGTGAGGCCGGGTTCGACATAAACGCAGCCTCTGAGCTAATGGCTATTTGCGCACTTGCTGATTCATACGATGATTTGCGAGAACGAATCGGCGACATCGTTGTTGGTTGGAAAAACGACAACGTCACTCCAGTCCGAGCACGAGATATCGGCGGAATCGGTTCGCTGATGGCACTACTACGTGACGCCATAAAACCGAATCTTGCGCAAACGGTCGAAGGTCAACCGGCGATCGTGCACATGGGACCTTTCGGGAACATTGCTCACGGATGTTCGTCAATCCTTGCGGATCAACTCGCAGTCAACTGCGGTGATTACGTTGTAACCGAAGCCGGCTTCGGTGCAGACCTTGGTTTCCAGAAATTCATGGACATCAAGGTGCGGCAAGGCGGTCCCGAACCTGCAGCTGCGGTCATCGTGACGACCGTCCGAGGCCTCAAATGGCATGGCGGAGTTGCCATTAAGGACATCGATAGTCCAAACACCGACGCTGTCAGGAAAGGCGCAGCGAACCTACGTAATGCTCTGCGTATTGTCGGGATGTACGGTCTACCTGCGGTAGTTGCCATCAACAGGTTCCCGACCGACACATCGGACGAATTGGAATTAATAAAGGAAGTCGCCAAAGACGCAGGTGCATATGCGGTCGAAGAAGCGAATGGATTTGCCGAGGGTGGCGCTGGCATGACGACGCTAGCCGAAAGCGTCGTCGCCGCTGCAGATCAACCTTCAGACGTGAAACTTCTCTACAACGACGATGAGTCGTTTTTCGACAAGGTCGAAAAACAGGCTTCTGAGCTTTACCAGGCGAAAGGTGTTTCCTGGGGCCCGATGACTCGAACGACCGCTCGCAGATTCGCCGACAACGGTTGGAACTTTCCGGTCTGCATGGCGAAGACCCATTTGTCACTTTCTTCAGATCCAAAGCTGAAAGGTGCGCCGTCTGGACACACAATTCCGATAAGGGAACTTCGTATCCTCGCTGGTGCCAGGCAGATCGTTGCCCTCGCCGGTGACATAATTACGCTGCCGGGTCTTCCGTCGAACCCTAATGCGTGGGATATTGATCTCACGGATGACGGTGAAATAACCGGGATCCTCAGCACTTAGTACTTTTCGATAAACGCTCGCAACTCAAACATGACTACCACTGACCGACCTACTTTCACATGCAAAGTTTGCGCCCGGGTTCTCACGCCCAGATTCTTGCCAACAGCGGCACCAAACTGCCCTAGTTGCGGAGCGGATACTTTTCCGAACGCAGCGGCAATCAATTCTGGTATGCAGGTGTTTTGCCCAACTTGTCATTCGACGGGTAACCCGTACGAATCCGACACCTGTAACAACTGTGCTGCCGACTGGGGCAACTGGTCTGGAAGCGACAAAGTAGAGCAATCACCAGCGTCAATTTCCGAGTCTGGCAGGGTGTTGTACGAAACTTCACGGGGCCCAGAAGGTGGTACGACTCCCCGCTGGAATGTCGTTTAGCCTCACCTCATTTGGCTCTTCGACTGCTTTCTGAAAGCCCTCTAGTTATTGATACCTAGTATCAATAGTTTTACTTTAGACTCACCACTAACACACCAGTTACTGATACTCGGTATCTACGGTTATTGGTGGATATTGCTGAAATACCTTTGATTGCACTTCGTAGGCTTCAGCATCATGAGTGGGAGCCTGAACGTAACTTCCGCTCGGGGATTGATTCGTTGCCGTCTCATCCATGTGCGATGAGGCGGCAACGTTTTCCTTGACCGACTACTGATTTTTCGCCAATTCGATCCTCGACAAGCGCTTCCATATACCGTCTGTTGCGTTTCCGTCTCGTCCGTATGTGTCAAGGAATGGAAACTCGAGTGCCTTCGGTAAAACTATCTGGCGTCCCAACTCGACGGCTCTCTCAACGCCAGGTGGTCTAACAGTATCCACGATGCTGAGATGACACCTGAATGGATCATCAACGTATGCCGATTTACTCAAAGGTTCAATTGCCGCTACGAGTTGGTCGTGAAGGATTTGAATGTCGTCGGTCGGGATGAATCGGAATCCAGCGGATTTTTCCGTTCCGTAAACCTCATTCCCCGCTGACGGCAAAATAATGCGACCAAATGCTGCCGCAACACGATCTACGGATTCGAGCACGTCCGTCAGGCTCACCGGTTCGTAGAAAGTTCCTTTAACCGTTATGTGTGACGGGATTTTGGCACGCGTTTGACCAGCTTCCTTTTCAATCACTGAAAGCTGCTTGGTCAGCTCATCCGAAGCAGGCAGAGCGACCACGTAACACGAATAACCAAACCGGTCATTTTCCAGGTATGTGGACTCGATGACCATGGTCGCGTTATCTAGTGGCTAGCTCGGTAATGAGCAGCCAACAAGTCCTCACCCCAGTCGTGTGCATAGTCACGAAGTACGGAGTGGATGTGGTTCGCGTCGTTCTGAGTGTTGTCGTACTCAATCAAGAATCGCGGATGCTTGATCGAGTAGTAGTGGCCTGCCCCAACATCTCTCGATCCTGCCCATGCAAACGCCATATCATCGAATCCGGTCTTCTCAAGCTCTGTCCAGTAGTTCGAGGCAAGGTCGTCGGCGGCGCGGGTCACGTAGTGTTTCACCAATGCAACAAGCTGCTCTCGCTGTGGGTCACCAAGGTCAACGAAACCGATTCCCTTCGGAGCGGCATCAGGATCAGCCGAGCGCACATTGGTGGTCAATATATCGGCAGGCGCAACCTCGTCTACAACAGCGATTTTCTGTTGATCGGACGGTAATGAAGTAACAAGTGACCGGGCCCAATCTTCTTCCTCGATTAGTGTTCGTTCACCTTTGCGTTCGCCGTGTCGAATCTTTGCCGGGTTTGCTCCAAAGAACAGTGGCAGAATCGACACCTGCTCACCGTTTATCACGTTTGCAGACAGCGCAATGTGGTGCCCACCAACTCGGAAACCCCACGGCTCGTCGACACTACCAGGTGTGCCAAAGACACTGAACCAATATCGTTCGGGTGAGCGCTCCCACTGAGAAATATTGTTTGATATTTTCTCCCACTCACCAAGAATCGCTTCCAGCTCAATGATCCGATGAGCCGTTGCTGCACCGCGAGCTGAGTACCCTGTGTCCATCAACATGAACGCAGCTTTGCGCTGTTCGTCGGTCATGTCTCGAACACGCAGACCGTTTCGATCTATCGGCGTGTACGCCCACAGGTAACGCTCGTCACCGGCAAACTCGAACGAAGCTTCAGCCTTCTTCGAATCATCAAGCGTGTTCAAAAATGCGTTGGCTGCGTCAGTCATTCGCTTGACTGCATCAGGTGCGGAAGACGGGATTGGGTGGCTGGTCATTTCTGTTCTCGGGAGCGTTTAGTTAAGTTGGTTCCGTGGAGTGGTGAAACTTTATACGCGTTGATGCGGCAGGGGTAACTGCTCCCACAACAACAACGCAAAAATCAGGACAATTTACCACCAGGTTCCGAAGAGTCTCTCGGCGGTTCCGCCAAGAATGTTGTCTGAAAGACCAGGTCCGATCGCAGGTTCGATTTCATCAGCGATTGTCCACCCGCGGTCATACCCAGCCTGCTCGACAATGAACGGGAAATCAGTACCCCACATTAGTCGTTCAGCGCCGTACGCTTCGATCAATCTGTGAGTCCAACCAAAGAGATCGATGTACGGATACTCCTGATTCGATGCCCTTGGGAACTCCGACAGTTTCACGTTCAGGTTGGGGTGCACAGCCATTGAAACCAGTCGTTCGAACTCTGGAACATCCGATCCGTCTGTCGATGGCACACAGTGGCCAAAGTGATCGATGATTGCCAGAGTTTCAGGGAATTCCTCTGCGAGATTTTCGATCTCATCGAAATTATGCGGACTCACTAAGAATCCGACAGGTGTACCGAGTTCACCAGCCCTTTTGTAGAGTGCGCGCCCGACCTCTCCATCCATCCGCTCACCTTCTCGCCAGAGCCCAGGATTGAACCTGACACCTCTGTACCCTCGACCAACGAGATCACCAAGCATGGCTACAGGATCGTCGTCTTGCGGGTTCACAAGACACATGCCGATGAAACGGTCTGGCCATTTCTGTAGTGTTTCATCAACGTATGTGTGGTCGAAGCCATGGACTATCGGTTGGACAATCAACGATCCCGCTATGTCCGATCCGTCCATTAGCCCCAGCAAGAACTCGGCGTCACCACGCGCAGTCGGTTCATCCTGTCCTGGACGGTACGGATATTTCTCGGGCTCATGCGCCCAAACATGTAAGTGTGAATCGATTTTTTTCATCTAACGGTTCTGGCCAGCGGCGTTAATAAATATGTTGTCCGAGCAATTTACGAGCGAAAGCTTACAACGTTCCCGTCGAATTGCCCGATTCCCATTCCGTACATTCAACCGACGTGATCAGCCAGAATTCATTCCCCGCCGGCGCACAGCGTGTTACATTCCCGCACAACATCCATCGTGTGATCAATTCAATCACCAACACCTGAATGCCTCGAAAGCAAAATAGATGATCAAGCTCAGTTTGCAATCACTCTCCTACCGAGACACCTTCAACGCCGGAAAGATCGATCTCCTCGGAATAATCGACAAGGCACATGAACTTCAAATGGACGGCGTCGACCTCCATTTCACTCACTTCGCATCAACAGACGATGACTACCTTGAAGAGCTCAAACAGGCTTGTCTCAAACGTGGTTTGCACATGTGCTACATCGGGGTGTCTAACAACTTCGGAAAAGAAGGTGAAGAACTGCGCGAGCAGATCGACCTTATGAAGAAATGGATCGATGTAGCAGCAAAAATGGGAATCCCTATGGTGCGAGCGTTCGGTTCTTGGCTCCCTGAAGGAGAGTCGGAAGAGTCCGCATGGCCACGACTCGTCTCGTCCACTAAAGAAGTCGCCGAATACGCACAATCAAAAGGTGTTGTTGTCGGTCTTCACAACCACAACCACGGTTGCATTCCGGCAACAGGCGACCAGGTCATTCGATTGCTCGATGACGTAGACAACCCTTACTACTCCCACATCCTGGACACGGGTCAATACCGTGGCTCGCCAGGTGCTTCGTTCGGTGTTCGGGGTGAAGAGGATCCCCAGTGGAATTTCTACGGATCGATCGAAACATCTGCTCCACGCGCCGTTCACGTTCGGGCAAAGATTTACAGAATCGCCAGTGGTGAAGAAGCGTGGCTCGACTACGATCGGATCATGCCGATCATCAAGAACGTCGGTTACAACGGCTGGATGTCGATTGTTTTTGAAGGTCAAGACGAACTAGATGAGCCTTCAGCTGTTCCACTCGCAAACACATACTTGCGCTCCCTCTTAGAAAAGTACGAGATGTAGGTGCCGGGGAATCCGATGAATCCAATCTACCTGCAAGCCCTCTCGCTCAAGGAGATCCACGACAACACGGACCGAACCATCCACGCGGCGGCCGATTTAGCTGCCAAACTTGGAATCACCGGAGTCGACATAGAAGACCGCCTTCTCGCAAGCTACGATCCCACCTACCTCCAGGAGCTCGCGCATTCGATCGATAGCCGAGGAGTACAGCTTGGTTACTGCGGGTTGATCGTCAATTTCCAGGATCCTATATCTGTGATTCCAGGTGAGATCGAGGCGGCAAAACAGCTGATCGAAGCGTTACCGCATCTCGGCATTTCAAAAATGCGTGTGGCTGGAAATGGCGTGGTGGACGGTCAATCTTTGGATTTCACGTTTAACGCGGTCAAAGACAAGGTGCAAACCATCTGCGACATGGCCTCAGGCGCGGGGATCGACGTCTACCTGCACAACCACAACCACGGTTCAACTCCATCTACGGGACAGCAGATCCTGCGGATGGTCGATGAGGTGAAAAGTCCTGCTCTCAAAGTTGTGCTAGACACGGGCCAATTCCAGGGTTCTCCAGGATCGGGCGGTTTCGACCATTCACTGCATGCCAATCAAGCGCAACCAGAGTTGTATGAATCTATCGAAACCGTCGCACCAATCGCCGATATGGTCCGAGCAAAGTTTTATTTCGCTGAGCCAGGAGATGAACAATGGCTGGACTACCCCCGCATTGTTCAAACTCTGAAGAACGCCAATTTCGACGGGCCGATCTCTATCGTCTATGAGAACAAGGGCGGTGGAAATCGACCTTCTACGCAGGCATTATCAGATGCCGCCAACTACCTTAAAGAGCTGCTTCATTCTGCCTGAACCTCACGTATGTTCAGGTCACATTGCAAAAAAGTCTTAGCCCAAAGCAACAAACAAAGGAATAACGATGGGAACTTTTTACGACAACTCGATAATCCCGGACCACTTGAAACGGGACTTCGACGTTTACGACAGGATCAACGAGCTCAAAATTGAAATGGGCTCGTTCGAAGAAGATGTCAAAGACCTGAAAGACGCGAACATTTGCGGGATTATCTTCCACGAATCTGGGTTTGTCTACCTGTCTGGCCACGGCTACGGACCTGGTCAGATGTACGACGACCCAGACCGAATCAAGGAAGGCCAGGACGCAGCCGAGTGGGTGGCGAACTCAATGATCCGACGCCTCCACTGGGGATTGACCTGCGGTGGTGAAGGTGGAGACCTGAACGACGTGCTTTACACCGTGAAAGCCCTCGGAATGGTTGTATCGACTGATGTCGCATTCAATGGCGGACCAGCGGTCATGAACGGGTTCTCGCAGCGCTGGCAAACCATCTTCGGTGGTGGTGCAGGTGAGTTTGCTGTGAATGGTGAAGACCAGAACTATTCTGGAGTTCACGCCCGAAGCGCTATTGGTGGATTCACCGGGCGATTCTCTATTGAGCCGGAAATCATTGTCGCTATCCCGCCAGAGCTCGCTCAGGCGATCATCAAGAACCGCGGCTGGGTTTTCCCACTTCCACCGTCTGAGCTAGCACGACTCAAGGGATAACGAGCGATCCTTTGCTCAATTGAAAAACCCCGGAATAATTCCGGGGTTTTATTTTTCTGGAGTTACGCGGCGGTGCGAATTAGCGACCTTCGATCTTCAACAGATCGAGGGCGCTGCCCCATTTCTGACCACTGTCGCTGAACTCCGGGTTCAGTCCATGTCAATCCACGTACCGCACTTTTGACAGTTGCTCGAATATGAGCAGGATTAGCGAGTGAGGCCCTGGTAATGACTGACCACTTTTCCGATCCGTAAACCCAAAGGGCTTTGAACGAACGTGGGTCCATCGCGGGTGTGTAAATCATGATGCCGGTGGCAGGAGAGTTGGCACTGATTGCCCGAGCGACTTCAAGCCCTGCAAGTGGACCACCGTGGTTTAGCTCAACAATAGCCAATTCAGCCTTGGACATAGCGGTCATTGCGACCATGCCCGACAGGTTCTCCACAGTTCCAGCGATCATCACGCTGTCCATCGAATCCAGGCAGTTGTGGAGGTCGATATCAAACTCGAAGCTGCCGTAGACCGTGATCTTTCCAGGCTCGTCGAGCTCTGGACGTTCACGTGTGCGACGAGTGATTGGCTGTTGCATCACTCTCGTAGGTCGACTTGAACTTGCGAGACGAGGCGATCGTCGTGCGCTCGCGCCACCACGTCGTACGACTCGGCGAACTACTCGCCGTTTTCCCCCGTTTGGAAATCGAAGTACCTGTGACATTACCCCTCCGTTGTCACCGATCTACAAGTAATTATTAGCCGGTAGCCGGTTTGTCGAATCGGTCGATCACGCGAGTCCAATTGGAAGATCGTGGAATTGCTCGTTGCGGATATCCACAGTCAAATTGCGAAACCGAATTCACAACATCTCCGTTTCTGAAATACAAAGTGCCGGAAGGATCAAGGCACTAGAATTACCTCAGTTGTCGCCAGTAATTGGACAGTAAATGCGAATTCTCATTTCCGGCGCGTCCGGCCTAATCGGGCAAGAGTTGGTCCGCACTCTCCTGTACGACGGGCACCAGGTTCTACAACTGGTTCGTCGTCCCGCCAACACGTCCGCAAAAACCACCGAATTCCAATGGGATCCAGATCACGGGGCGTTCGATTCCTCACGTTTGGGGCACATTGATGCGGCAATAAATCTCGGCGGAGTGCCACTTGCTGACAAACGATGGAGCGCCGAGCGCAAACTTTTAATCTCAGAAAGTCGGGTTCGCTCAACACGTTTGCTAGCACAAGCTCTTGCTTCGCTTCCGAGTCCTCCATCGGTATTCATTTCCGCTTCAGCAGTTGGCTACTACGGAAATCGGGGAGAAGAACCGCTAACTGAAGAATCTGGCCCCGGCGATGGATTTCTTGCAGATACAGCAATCCGTTGGGAAGAAGCGAGCGACATAACCAGGAGCGCCGGAATACGGACCGTCAACACTCGCTTCGGTCTTGTGCTATCTCACCGAGGCGGCTACATCGGTAAGGTCCAACTCATCTTCCAATCAGCGCTTGGCGGGAAGATTGGCAATGGTCGCCAATGGTGGTCGTGGATCACTCTTCAAGACGCCATCAACGCAATCTCGTTCTGCATTGGGCATGAAGACATCGAAGGTCCCGTTAACATCACCGCACCCTCACCAGTGCGGAACGAAGAAATGACGCGTGCGATCGGGAAAACCCTCCATCGTCCAACCTTGTTAACCGTACCGAGCCTGATGCTCAAGCTCATGTTCGGCCAAATGGGCGAAGAAACGATGCTCCATAGCCAACGTGTGTACCCGAACAAGTTGCAAGACACCGGCTTCGAATGGATCTACCCCGAGCTTATGCCAGCCTTAAAGCACGAACTTATATCGGCGCGTTCAAACCGCTGGGGATCAAATTCCTGGCGTTAAACAGTTCGGCGGTGCCGGATGCACCGCCGAATAATCTCTTTATGCGTCAGCAATCATTTGCCGTAATACATACGGCAGCAGTCCACCGTTCTTGTAGTACTCGTTTTCGATAGCTGTATCGATTCGTGCCAGCACGTCGAAAGTGGTCACTTTCCCGTCGCTCGACGTAGCAGTCACGGTGATGGTCGATCCCGGCTCAACCGAGTTTCCCACGCCAGGGATGTCGAATACCTCAGTACCATCCAATCCCAGGCTTGCAGCACTTTCACCGTTCGTGAACACGAGCGGGAGAACGCCCATTCCGATCAAGTTGGATCTGTGGATTCGCTCGAAGCTCTCGGCGATAGCAGCGCGAACACCCAGGAGCATCGGACCCTTCGCAGCCCAGTCACGTGAGCTACCGGTTCCGTACTCCTTGCCCGCCAGCACAATAAGCGGAGTACCTTCGGATCGGTATTTCTCCGATGCCTCGTAGATTCGCATTTGCTCACCGGTCGGGTGATGGATTGTCCAGTCACCTTCCATGTCAGGTGTGAGCTTGTTACGAAGCCTGATGTTTCCGAACGTTCCACGAACCATCACATCGTGGTTTCCGCGACGCGAACCGTACGAGTTGAAGTCTCGGCGTGGCACATCATTCCCCACCAGGAATTGCCCCGCCGGAGCGCTCGGTGGAATCGAACCCGCGGGTGATATGTGATCGGTGGTGACAGAGTCGGCCACCGAAACGAGCACACGTGCGTTGACGATTTCAGACCGCTCGACCGGCGTGTCGCCAAAGTCCTCGAAGTATGGAGGCTCCTGGATGTACGTCGACTCTCGGTCCCACTGGAAATTCAGACCTGTTGGTGCAGGAAGTGCCTGCCACTCCTCTGGTCCCTTGAACACTTCTCCATACTGTTGTTTGAACATGTCAGCAGTCAGTGAGTCAGCGATGGTGTTCGCTATATCAGCCTGGGAAGGCCAGATGTCTTTCAGGAAGACATCATTACCGTCATTGTCCTGTCCAAGAGGTTCCCGAACCAGATCGGTATCAACACGACCGGCGAGAGCATATGCGACAACCAGGACTGGCGATGCAAGGTAGTTTGCTTTTACCTGCGGGTGGACTCGACCTTCAAAGTTTCGGTTTCCGCTCAGAACCGCTGCCACCGTGAGATCGTTGTCGGCAACAGCATCCGCTACGGCTTGAGGAAGAGGACCGGAGTTACCGATACAGGTAGTGCAACCGTATCCAACGGTGTTGAATCCGAGTTCGTCCAAATCTTTGTCGAGACCAGCAGCTTCGAGGTAGCTGGTAACTACTGTGGAACCAGGTGCAAGACTCGACTTCACCCACGGTTTACGGTTCAAGCCTTTTGCTCGGGCGTTCCTAGCCAACAGTCCTGCGCCGACCATAACGGAAGGGTTGGAGGTGTTTGTGCAGCTGGTAATCGCAGCGATCACCACAGAACCATCGCCGACCTGTCCGGCTATTCCATCCACGTCAATATCAATTTTGTCTTCAGACGCGTCGCTGAACGACGCTTTGAAGTTCGCACCTACGTCACCAAGTGAGATTCGGTCCTGAGGTCGTTTTGGACCTGCCATCGCAGGGATCGTGTCGCCCAAATCAAAGCTGAGTGAAACCGTATATTCAGGATCAGATGAAGGGTCGTACCAGAACGAATTCGCCTTGGCGTACTTCTCAACCAAC
>Ga0181582_10003627_pt1 | contig 12455 bp, 8 predicted proteins | sample 071ome_32_FD_132438 | JGI IMG/M metagenome (GOLD analysis project Ga0181582, IMG submission 132438) | Coastal salt marsh microbial communities from the Groves Creek Marsh, Skidaway Island, Georgia - 071405AT metaG (megahit assembly) | ecosystem: Environmental > Aquatic > Marine > Intertidal zone...
CATAAACGTGACCGGATTAAAATCGCTGCGCACAACATTATCCTTCTGGATATTAAACAAGGCAATCGAACCGCTGAGACGGCCATCGTAAAGGTCGACGAACTTCAGGCCGGCTTCAATGGCATCACTCGTCTGAGGAGCGAAAAAGTCGCCCGTATCCGGGTCGACCGCTCCATTGGGTTCGAATGCGTCTGCCAAATTAACGAAAACGCTCATGGTCGGATTGATACGATAGACGCCTCCTAGCTGGAAGCTGGAATCGCTAATATCAATGGGTCGACCCCGCGCCCCTCCGCCAAGAGCAATCGAATTCTGCTCGATTGACGTGTGACGAATGCCCGCCAGAATATTGAAACGCTCTTCATCGCCAAAATAAATGTTGTCGGTAGCGTAAAACGTATCCACATCCTGGAAACTGCGATCCGCATCATTAGTGCGAATTCCAAAGGCCCGGATTTCTTCGGTGCTTAAGCTTCTTTCTTCCCACGGTTTTACCCCAGCAAGAACTTCGTCCTTGTACAAGAAACGGCGTAGAGTCTTGCCGGTACGAACCTCTAGATCATCTAAAATGGCCGCTTCATTGGCCCGCGTTGCCCGCAATCTGTAAGTACCTCCTTGGTAATTGGTCGACTCGGATCTTCGAATACCAAGCAGCAATTGATGCCTCGTTTCTCCCGCGTCGAATTGAATAATATCATTCAGCGTATGGACTTCGTCGCGAGCTCGATTGTTATCGACCGAATAGTTGGCATCGGATCGTCCATCCGACGCTCTAAAGGTGTTGAAAGCCCGGAAGTTAACAATGTTATCGGTCTCGTAGAAATTGTATTTGTACTGCAGATTGTTGTTATCGTTTATCCGAGCCCGATATCCAAGGGTAAGGTAATCCTGCTCGATCCGGTAAAAGTTATCCTGCGTCATGGTCGTGAAATTTTTCGGAACGAAGGAATTATTATAGCGGGCCCGGGCTTCTCTAATCTGCCGGACAGTATCGTCGGTGTCGCCATCGCCATTGAGATCCGTCGCCCGCTCTTCGAAACCGAAAGTCGACCGCTGGGAAGGGATTCCCTTTTCCTCATTGCCAGACACCAAGAAGGTGAAAGCCGAATTTTCTGTTAACGCATAGTCTCCAGCAACGCCGAGGAACGATTGCTGTACCCCATCGATGCCATACCAGCCATCACGTTCGCGGTGGTCGCTGAGTATGCGCAAGCCAAGTCTGTCATCCATGGCTCTAACGGTATAGTCCGTTTGAGCCTGGAGCCAGCCATGCTCCCCTCCCTTGAAGGTCACCCTACCGCCTTCCTGGGCCCGAGGCGTTTTTGTGATAACGTTGATTAGTCCTCCAGGATCGGATTGACCATAAAGCGTGTTCGGGCCCTTGACCACTTCGATCCGGTCGATCATCTGGGTGGGCACCCAAGTTCCCGCGCTGACGCCGTCAACCAGATTATTCCGGTTGCGAAAACCGCGGATCGAAAAAGTGGCGGGACGCGGCGAGTTTCCACCTTGACGCGTCGTTTGCGTTATCGACGAGTTGTAATCCATCGCCTGCTCGAAATCGCCAATGGTGCTATCTTCTAGAAAGTCCGATGTAATGACATTGATCGACATAGGAACATTGATCAGGGGCGTATTCAGGCCGGTGCCAGATATTGTACTGGTGGCAGTGTAGCCTTGGGCCGCATCCACCGAGAAGGGATCCAGCGTGTAGGTTTCGTCTCCGGACTGGGCGAAGGCGAATGATGAGATCAGACAAAAGCTGGCAAGAATACCGGCATGCCTCATAAATTTAGGTCGAGGTAATGAGTTCATGTTTGTGAAGGGATGTAGGTAGTTTTGATGTGAATGCTCGCATGGCCGCGGGCCAATCAAGCTGGGGTTGTGATCCGCAATTGGAATCAAGGATCTTTAACAAAGGCAAAAAGAGGATTATGGTCAATTAAAACACGGTCCCTAAAAAATATACACCCACACGGGTGAGATTCTGGACATACGGCGAACGGAATTCAACAGTGGTGCTATTGGGAATATAAATTAGTACGCGGGCTAAAGCGCCGCGCTACTGTTGAAAGCAACAGCCTCGGCGAAAAGAAAAGCCCTCTCCCGATTGCGGGAGAGGGCTTTGCGATAGAACAATTACTCAAACTAACCTATCAACTACAATTCGGTGGTAAGTGACAAGAGGACCTGGCGAGCCTCATTAGTCGCCGCCCGGGAACGCACGAAAAACTCGTCCGTCGCGTTGTCGATATTGATGCCAACCTCCCAGTCGCGCTCCCCGAAAGTGACCGGGAAACGAGCGAACAGATCGAAGGTCGTGTATCCGTCTTCTGTTACATATCTATTAGCTATGTTTCCAAATTGCGGGATGGGTCCGTCTGCCCAAACGAGACCACCGCCAAAACGGGCCCCTGCCAAAGGTCCGTCTTGCACCGTGTAGCTATTGAAAAGCGTAAAACGGTGCGGTGTGGCTCCTTCCAATGGTAGGCCAGTAGCCACTTCCCCAACCACTTTCGCATCTATGTAGCTGTAGGCTGCGACGATATTCCAGTTGTCGGTCGGGTTGTAGAAGAGCTCGAATTCGAATCCTGTGCTTTTATCATTGGTGATCGCCGCGTCAGACGTGAAGGTCACCGGGTTGTAATCGCTACGACGGACATTGTCTTTCTTGATTTCAAACACGGCTACCGACCCGCTGAGCTTTCCATCGTAAAGTCCGTCAAACTTCAGTCCAGCTTCGATCGCATCGCTTGTTTGTGGTCCTATGAATTCCCCAGTGTCCGGATCAGTCGCGTTTTGCGGTTCAAACGCGTCTGCGATGTTGCCGAAAATGCTTAAGTTTGGATTGATTCTGTAAACAGCTCCCACTTGGTAGTTCGTATCGCTACCTGTGAGTGAAGACGTTTCTGCTCCACCTAGGGCGATCGAACGCTGCTCAACATCCGTGTTGCGGACCCCAAGCAGAAGGTTGAACTTGCCGTCATTAAAGAAGATATTGTCGGTTGCATATAAGGTCGTAATCTTCTGAAAACTACGATCGTTTTGATTCGTGCGAACCCCGAATGCTCTCAGTTCCTCTGCGCTGGCCACATCATCTTCCCAAATGGGTATTCCATTTAGTATGTCCTCTTTATACAGGTAGTCGCGAAAAACCTTCCCTGTCCTCGCTTCGATATCACGAAGTATGGCCGCTTCCGTACCGTTTACGGCGCGGAGACGATGCGTGCCTTCACCGCCTCTGGTGTCCTCAGACTTGCGGGCCCCGAGGAGCAATTGGTGCCTTACTTCGCCCGTATCGAAACTGATGATATCGTTTAGAGTATGCACTTCGTCACGAGCGCGACTGTCATTTAACGACATGTTTGAATTCGATTCGCCGAATTGGTCGAAGGTATTGAACTCTCTGAACGATACTCTCTGGTGTGTATCGTTGAAATTATACTTGTACTGCAAGTTGTGGCGTTGGCTAAAGCTGTGACGAATTCCGAAGGACAAGAAATCATTGTCTGATTCGAAGATGTTATCTGCGGTCGAGGAGACATACTCCTTGGGGATGAATGTATTGTTGTAACGCGTATTAGCTTCTCCAACACCGTCTACGTTATCGAGGAAATCACCGTCACCGTTGAGGTCCGTCGGAATGCGCTCAAAGGACCAAGTTGCCCGCTGAGTAGGAAATCCGCTGATTTCGTTTTTGGCAGTGAGAAAGTCGAAATCGGTGTTTTCCGCCAATTTGTAATTTCCAGAAACGCCGATGAAGTTCGTGCGTTGACCATCGACCCATCTCCAACCGTTGGTCTCTTTATTGTCTGTCAAAATGCGCAAGCCCAATTTGTCGTCCATTGCTCGGACCGTGTAGTCCAATCGCAATTGATACCACTCATTGTTGCCCACTTTTGCCGTTACGAAACCACCCTCCTCCGCTCTTGGTGTCTTGGTGATGACATTGACCAGTCCGCCCGGGTCTGATTGTCCATACAAAGTATTTGGACCTTTCACAACTTCGATTCGGTCTACCATATGGACTGGAAGGTATAGTCCACCCAGCACGCCATCGACCAAAAGGTTACGATTGCGGAATCCTCGGATTGCGAAAGACGAGGGTCTGGTTGCGCCCAAATTATTGCGAGTCGTTTGAGTAATGGAGGTGTTGTAATCCAGAGCCTCAACGAAATCGCCCACAAGGCTATCATCGAGGAAGTCCGACGTAATTACATTAATCGACATCGGAACGTTGATCAAAGGAGTGTTCAAGCCCGTGCCAGAGATCGTGTTTGTCGCTGTATAGCCCTCTGCCGCTGTTACCGTGAACGGATCGAGAGAGTAGGTCTCATCGCCTTGCCCATAGGCAACGGATGAAACCCCATAAAATAGCCCGAAAGCTATGGTGGTTTTTGTGTAGGATACTAGTTGTTTCATGTTAGATGTAGTTCGTATTTATTCAAACAGAGCTACGATTCCTCACATGGGAATCTTAGCTTCCGTTGAAATTCATAGATGGGGACTGACTATCGAAAGGGTTTTAATTAGGTGATAAGCTTAGACGAGCCATGTTGGTCGCTCACGCTGGCAGAATTAGAACAAAAAAAAAAGAAATCTTTATCGGTTGATGGTAAACACTCTTCCTACTGAAACAGTTAAGTCATGATAGCAAGAACGTAAGGTGACGCATCGACTTAAATGTTTCAGTAACTGAGTGTATTGACATTGTCGGGGGTCGCTGGACATACCGCCATCAAGGCTAGAGTGTTTTGAGCAAGAAGAATCTATTAATCATTACCCCAGATCAACTGAGATCGGACTATCTTAGTTGCTTTGGGCATCCCACGATCGAAACGCGGCACATAGACCGGATGGCCCGGGAGGGAGTCTGCTTCGAGAACTGCTACTGTCAATCCCCTCTTTGCGCCCCTAGCCGCATCAGTTTCGCCACGAGTACCTACGTAGGCGAGCACGGATGCCGCAATTATTGGTCCACTATCGATCCTCGGGTACCCAATTTGGTAACCGCTCTCAAAAACGGCGGCTACCGGACAGGGATGTTCGGCAAGAACCATCTGTTTACCTACAACCACCTTCCCGAAGTATGGGACGCCTTTCACGAGGTTTGTTTGGGCAACTACGACAATCATCCGAAATACGAAAAGGCCTTCAGTTCCTTCGAGCTAGAGGAAGACCATCCCTACAACCAAACCGGAAAACTTACCGACGAGACCATCGGCTTCATGGAAGGCAGCGACCAGCCGTTCTTCGCCTGGGTCAACTATCAAGACCCCCACCCGGCTTTCACCTGTCCAGAGCCTTACAAGAGCCTTTTCGAGCCTGCCGATATCCAGATTCCAGAGAGCTTCACTCAGTACGATTCGCAACGACAACCACGTCGCAATGAAGTGTGGCGCCGTCATTCGCAAATGGATACCTGCAGCGAAGACGATGTCCGGGAAGCCATCGCCACCTACATGGGGCAAATCCGCTATGTGGACGATTGCGTCGGCCGGATACTCGACTTTCTAGACCAAACCGGTTTAGCGAAAAACACGCTGGTCGTTTTCTTCTCTGATCACGGGGAGCTTCTTGGCGATTATGGCATGACCCATAAGTTGCCCGTATTCTACGACTGCCTATCCAAGATACCAGTTATCATCCGGCACCCGGAAGGCCACTGGGAGGATCAAACGTTTGCCGGGCTCTGCGAAGAAGTCGATTTAGCTCCTACTATTCTTGAGGCGCTCGGTGTAGAAATCCCCAAGACAATGGTCGGCAAGTCGTGGGTGTCCGAACTGGACAGAGGCATCGACACCGGCAAAGCCTCCATCCTTTGCGAGGCCGGCGGTGGCGGGCCAACCACAAAAGAGCCAATTGATGGACTGGTCATCAAAGCCCCCATGATCCCTACCAGCCTAGGGCCCGGGGCCATGATCCGTAAAGGAGATTGGAAACTCAGTATCTACTTTGACGATCTCGGCGAACTCTATAATCTTTCCGAGGATCCCCACGAGTTGAACAATCGCTACGACGATCCATCTTACGCGGCGATCCAAAACGAGCTCACCCTGGAACTGCTTAGACGCGTAGTCGGCGTAAAAGTTCGCGACGTCGGCATAGAATGGACGGATAAGGCTCATCCAGTAGATCCCCGGTTCGAACCCCCGCTTAAGTTCGAACCAGATCCAATCGGCATAACGGGTTTGGAGCCGTAGGACGCGGGAATACCCAAAATGAATGTTAGCGCCAAACGCGCTACCTCAATTGCGCATTGGCGTCAACTTGAGCGGCAATCGAATGTAGGAGCGGGTTTATCCCGCGATATTGATAAGGGTTTATGTGTGATTATCGCGGGATAAACTCGCTCCTACAGCTCGCGATGAAGGATAATTTCTTTGTCCAGGTCGAAAAGTTTTCATTGTTGGAAGCTCGCTCGCGAGCGAATCAAAAAGGAGCCATCCCAACTAAACAATCGCTCGCAAGCGAGCTTCCAACAATGAATGATCGACGTATATAGAATAAGTTGGCAATAAACCTCAACTGCATCCTCGGGAAACCCATTCACCCCCGCACCTTCAAATAAAACACGACTCTTTCCTCCCCCTCAAGTGAAAATCAGCGTAATCGATTCACTCGTCATTCTTTGCTATTTCATCGGAATCATCAGTCTCGGGCTTTGGATTTCTAGGCGACAAGCCAAAGGTGGCACCGAGTTTTTCCTGGCAGGGCGAGCCATGAAATGGCCCTTCATTGGGGCTTCCCTTTTCGCCACCAATATATCCAGCCAGCAGTTCGTTGGACAGGCGGGACTGGCCTTCGCAGTCGGCATCATCGCAGGCGGTTTCCAACTGGTCGGGGCCTTTTGCTTCATTCTTCTAGCATCGCTTTTCATTCGAACTTATATGGGGCTACGGCTAGCGACTTCTCCCGAGTTTTTCGAAAAGCGCTATAGCGGACGCTGCCGGGTGATTGTCTCCTTCATCAACTTGATGATGATCATCCTCGCCAATATTGCGGCCGCTCTCTACGCCGGAGCTCTCGTCCTCACTCACTTGCTCGGCTGGGACGAGTTGCCAAATGCGGAGCTGCTTTATTGGTGCGCCGTATTCCTGATAGGCATCGCTGCGGGCACCTACACCTTACTCGGCGGGCTGAAAGCAGTCATCTACTGCGACTTCGTGCAAATGATCGTTCTCATGCTCGGCGGCGCCTTGCTTCTCTATTTTGGGATCGGCGAACTGGGCGGCGTCAAAGCGGTTTTCGCCTATAGTTTCGATGGCGAGGGCCAGCCGATGTGGTCACTTTACCGGCCCTGGGACCACCCTTACGGCTGGCTGCCGATGCTCACTGGTGGGCTCGTATTGGGAATTCACGGACATTGCACCGATCACGATTACATCCAAAGAGCCCTCTCCGCAGGCAGTCTCTATCATGCCAAAATGGGAGCCTTGCTTGCTGGCGTATTGAAAACTCTGGCTCTCTTTTTCATCGCCGCCCCCGGAGTCGTGGCCGCTCAACTCTTCCAGGGGCAAGAATTGATCGCCCGCGACAACGCCTACATTAGCCTGCTCACGGAAGTGATGCCGATCGGGCTGCTCGGCCTATGCTTGGCTGGGCTGCTGGCAGCCATCATGTCGAGCGTGGATTCCGGCCTCTGCGCCTGCGGCTCGCTCCTTACGTACGATTTCTTTGCCAAAATCAAAAAAGAAGCCACCGAGAAGGACCTCCTCAAAGAGGGACGCCTGATCATGGTAGTGTTGCTCATGGCCTGCATGCTCATCGCCCCATTCATCCGCAATTTCAAAGGGCTTTTTGACTACCTCCTAGCCGTATGGGCCTTCCTCTCCCCTGGCGTATTCGTAACGGTTATGTTCGGGCTTTTCTATAAGAAATCCACCGAACGAGCAGCTTACTGGACCCTAGTTATCGGCGTCGTTCTCGGATTCTTCTCCTTTTGCCTCCTCAGCTTACCCATTCTATCCGACCTAAAAGAACACCTTCCCATCCTCCTGCAAAACAAACTCAACCTCTCGCCTTGGGTAACCATCGTTTGTGCTACCAACATGTATCTAATGAGCAACTACGGTACCCGAACGGAAACCGACATGGCCAAAGCGGAAACGGTAGCGATAGACTCGAAATCCCTAACCATGACCCCCGACGAATCGCGAAACTACAAACGCTTTCTCATCGGACTGTCGTGTTTCTTATTGGCGGTAGTCGCGTTCTTCTCTCCAGTAGTTTTTTAGGGCGAGCTCATTCGCCTGAGATTCTTAACTGGTAAGGCTGCTTGCCCGTCTCGCAGTAGCTCAGCCGGGGCGGAACCCTGAGCAGGCTTTATAATTCCGTTACTGACCATTGCGGCTGCTTGAGGATCAGTCTCCGTTAAGGCTAGGCCCAACATGTAAGGAGCTCTACCTGTTTATCGGTAAAATCTAATCAATTTTTAGCTCAATCGATGATCGTATGACTCGATCACCCCCTAAACGCATCCGAATATCGAAAAGCCTCAGAATCCTAGCCGACGAAGTCGGATCCTTGTGCCGACTTGTCGGCGATCCAGCGACGCAGGAGCGATGTTGATCTACTCCGAACCTTTCACGCATCCGCAACACTGAAACAGTTAAATAAAGGTTGATCGTACGATTAACGATCAACACCCTTTACCCCAGATGCCCCAGAACTATAAGCGCCCTACCCTTAAGGATATCGCTGCCAAAGCGTGCCTTAGCGTGGCTGCGGTTTCCATGGCATTACGCAATAACGCTTCCATACCGGAAGCGACACGGGAGCGAGTTCGCAAGATCGCGGACGAATTGCGCTACACTCCCGACCCCGCCCTGTCGGCTCTGGCCGCCCACCGAAACAGTCTGCGCGTTCGCAGCAATTTCTCCGTAATCGGGCTCATTTCTAATTGGAAAAAACGCGATGGTTGGACCCGATTCCAAAGCGCCCAGGAGGTCATTGAGGGTTCCAAGGCCCGGGCGTTGGAACTCGGATTTACCTTGCAGCATTTCTGGGCTCGCGAAGACGGATTGTCGCCAAAACGGTTTAGCCAGATCCTGAAAACTCGAGGGATCCGAGGCATCATTCTCGCGCCATTCGAGGAGCACAACGACATCTTCGAACTTGACTGGGGGGCTTTTTCAGTGGTCACGATCGAGAAGCCCGCACGGTATCCTCATTTTCATCACATAATACAAAACCAGTACTCGGACTATCTCCTTTGCTGGGAAAAACTGCGTAACCGAGGATATACAAGAGTCGGGCTCGTTGTAAATTCCGACTTAGCCGATCGAGCAAGCCATCAATGGGAAGCCGCTCATAGCTATGCTCAGACGCAAAGCAAAAGCCGCCTGAACCCTATCCCTATATTGAGACTGGGGAAGTCGCGACCAGCCGACACCATCCGCAATTGGCTGCACCGCTATCGCCCCCAAGCGGTCATCAGCCGATGCGACGATTTTTTCGAGGCCGCGGAAGCTGAAGGCATTGCTGTTCCAGAAGAGATCGCCTATGTCAGCCTCAACGTTTCCGATGACCGCCCGAACGTAAGCGGAATCTTCCAGCATCGGAAAACGATGGGGGCAACGGCTATCGATGTCCTCAACAGTTTGCTACAACGAAATCATCGAGGCCTAAACGAGGTCTCCATCGGTACGCAAATAGACGGTTCCTGGAGAAAAGGCGACACCTTGCCCGATCTTCAGCGAGAATCTCCAGCAGATTCACGCCAAACTTCGAAATCCCTCACTGGATCGTAGTCAGGATCATCATACAATTCACCTTGCTTTTCGACTCTACTATTCGGATAACGATCAAAAATGTCTCCTTGCCCAAGCATTCTGGGATCCCCTTGAGCTGTTAACTCTTTTCTAAGTTGATTCCATAGACGGCCCGCGATCGCTTTGTACTCTGCCGATTCCGCCAAGTTGTTCACGCAGTGTGGATCAGATAGGATATCATAGAGCTCTTCGGCGGGACGCTTTCCGAATGACAGATCAAAGTAGCCATAGTCAGGATCGCCTACACCCAAATTCGTCAAATAGCTTTTCGTTGGCCAGTTGTAAATTTCCGGTATCCATACTCCGAATCTCCAGCAGGCCAACGATGCGGCGTGAAGTTTCTAACGTATAGATATCGATCGTTTCGCAGGGCCCGAGGGGGGTGACCAACGGAGATAAGCTCGCCGTCAACGCGACCGATGTCGTGCCGCTCTTTGCCTAGCAGTGTGTAGTTCCGACTAGGATCTATCCGTTCATCCGATTCGCTCAATAGAGCGTAGAGAGAACTGGAGTCGGTCATCTGCTCGTGGATAGGCATCCCGGCCGCCTCTAGCAGCGTGGGCGCCACGTCGGGGAAGGTAATGAAGTCTGTAACGACTCGTCCCGGTTTGACGATACTCCCCCATCGGGCCGCTAGAGGCACCCGAAACCCCTCATCGTATATCTGCCCTTTGACTCGAGGGAAAGGCATACCATGGTCCGATGTAGCGATGACTAACGTATCTTCCAGCAAACCTCGTTCTTCGAGCAAATTCAACGCTCTCCCAATATGGGTATCGTACCATTCCACCTCGATAGCGTAGTCAGCCAGATCGCGTCCATCCTTTTTCCAGGAATCCTACTCGTAGCCACGATAGCGCTCCTTGGTTCCTAGCCAAAAGCAGATAGGCTAGCCTTCCGGGCGCGCATCCAAGAAGACTTCGAAATTGCCCGCGTAGTCGATGCGATTGATTCCTTTGTAGGGGGTCCAATAATACCTTGTTATAAGGATGACCAGCCGGGTTATCCCGATCATCGTGGCTACCCCAATGGACTCCTTTATAAACGCCCCGACCCCAGCCTTTGCCCGTGAAAATAATAAAGTATCCATTTTCCTTTTACAGATACGGATAGAACGCCACTTGTCTGGAAAATATGGATTGTGATTAATCGTCTCCTCCAGCTGCCAGGAGTAGCGATCCGCTACTGTACAGGCTCTAGCTGGAGCGCATTTGGGATTGCAGTCGTACGCGTCGGTAAAAAGGACTCCCTCGTTGGCGATTCAATCGAAGTTAGGAGTTTCCACATAGGTAATGCCATGCATCGACGTGCTGTCACGCGAGGCATCATCGGTAATGATGAATAAGACATTTGGTCGGGTCGTCTCGCCTCGCCGGTTCAAGCGGCGCCGATTGAAAAAAGCAATAGGAGTGATCGAATCATTACTATTTGAGTCAGAATGGATCGATGATATTAGATGTAAGTAAGAAGGCTAATAGGCGCTTTTCATTCTCATTAGGAAAACCGCTTCAACCGCCCCAGCTATCCAGTGTTCACCAAACCGAGTTTGAGTAAACAACCCATTTCTCTGGATAATCTAGCTCCACCCCTGCTCGAGGACGCTCTTAGACCTGTTAGGCGCTGCCCTGCTCACACGAAGTCCAATCACGGTCCCCTCAATCTCCAATGCGGGGGCCGCCTTCGCATGCGGGTTTGCTAGTCCGCAACTCGGTCGCTAGGGCCCATCGAACCTCCTTCTCCGCTTCGCATTTCTCTGAAAGGACCATAGAACGATTCTAGCTATTTCGAATTTTTCCTGTTTGAAAAATACCTGATATTTGAAGCGTTCGCTTTGACACCCCTTTTGAATCCGAGAGGCAAGCCTATGCCCCCGCTCCAACCTGTTCCCCGACCCACTACTCCATTCAATTCGGACGCAGCCCTTCAAGCCCAGGCATTTGGGGAGCGGATAACCTGGGCAAGGATATCGAAGCTGGTCCTGCGGACGCCTTAGCCAATCGAATCAAGGCTGCCGACCCTGATTACGTTTACGCGCACATGGGCAAATGGAATTTGGCGTGGGAGCCTTCCGAGCTCGGGTATAATATCGATGAATACGGTGATGGGCATGACCCTTATGCCCCAAACGGAGAGGACCGGAACAATCTGGATTCCCTCGACCCCAATGATCCTCGTTTCATCTTCAGCTCAACCCGGAAGGCGAATGCCTTTATGCAAGAGCAAGTACAGGAAGGAAATCCTTTCTATTTGCAGATTCTTCATTACGCCAACCATCTTGCCTATCAAGCTCTCCCCGAATCGATCGCGAAGTACAAGACCCTCTACGCCAAAGACGCCACTCCCTATCAGAATGATCCCGTTTAGGCGGCGATGAACGAAAACTTGGAAACGGGAATCGGGATGGTACTGGACAAGATTGACGAGCTCGGCATCCGAGACAATACCTATGTCATTTATACCGCGGACAATAGATACAAGAACAAACACGATTTCCATAAACCCGTCAACGAGCGCGGCTACTACAAAACCTATCCGCAGCGTAGCCACAAATTTCACGTGAGTGAAGGCGGGATCCGGGTACCCTTTATCGTCCAAGGTCCCGGTATTCCATCAAACATCCATTCAGAAGCTCCCGTCGTCGGCATGGACCTATTCCCTACTATTTTGGATATCATCGGAGGA
>Ga0181582_10003629_pt1 | contig 12450 bp, 1 predicted proteins | sample 071ome_32_FD_132438 | JGI IMG/M metagenome (GOLD analysis project Ga0181582, IMG submission 132438) | Coastal salt marsh microbial communities from the Groves Creek Marsh, Skidaway Island, Georgia - 071405AT metaG (megahit assembly) | ecosystem: Environmental > Aquatic > Marine > Intertidal zone...
CGCGGGTGAATCGACTCGACCCGCGGGGCTTTTGCTGCTCGCTCGTTTCTGCGCTTCAAATTCAAAGTTGGCCCCGGCTGTTCCCCTGCTTCAACGCATCCCCGCGTAGTCAGTGAGGAGAGGCGGCACCGGGTAGTGCGCGAGACCGGCCGGGATGGAGGGATTCGAGTCTCCCACCCGGTCGCGGCCGCCTCCCGGTGGCGCGGTGCGCTCCAGCACTCCGACGGGGGGCTCTCGAGTCTTCAGTGTGCAGCGCAGCAGTGACCACGGCGAGGACACGTGAGTCGATCTGCAGGGTCGGGGTCCCTCTCTGAGCGACTCGTAGCCGGTCACTGCCGATACCCATCCAAAACCGTAGGATATCGCGCTACCTGCCTCCCCCGGGCCTGTCGAAGCCTCGGCCGTGGGGTACCCCCAGCGGAGCCGCGGGCAGCGAGGCGGGGGGGGGCGATTGGGCACAGTATATCACGGGAGCGCGCTTTTTGGAGGAAGTGTCGCGCATTTGCTTGGAGATTTCCACCCGAATCCACCTGCTCTCGCGCGGGCTGGCGCGCGAAATGAAGCGAGCACCCGTCCTCGGGAAGGGCCGAGGCGGACGCGGACCCTTTCCGACGCTCCTGGCATCGCAGGCCCCTCATGGGCGGAAGAAACGAGGATCGGAACGTGGGGGCGTCTCTCTCTCCGCCCCTATCACCCGAGCGGAGGAATGGGGGGGGCGCAAGGTACGAGGGCTGCCCCACGAAGAAACCCGACCGTAGGGACCCGTCCGCGCCCGCTGAGGGCCAAACGCACCTCAAACGGAGGATACCGGATGTAATATCCGCCGCACGTCCTATAATCCACCAATTTCACCCCCACCCCGTCGATCCGCCGGCCCCCCGCGGCGCAGCGACTCGGTCCTTCCCCCGCCTGCACCCCGAGACCCCCCCACCCCCACACTTCCACTCGCAGCACATCGGCGCTCCAGGCGGCGATCGAGACGCGCGTGAGGGGCTTCCAGCGGGACATGCTGGACCGCGCCAGGTCGGAGATCCGGCGTCTGGTCGCCGCCCAGCGCCAGTCGCGCGACCACGACCCCCCCGCCGGGCCTGACGCGGCAGAGCATGCGGCCTCCGTCCGACGCCTGGAGGGGGAGCTGCGGCGGGCGAGGGAGGACGTGCGGGACGAGCGGGACAAGGCGGCCCGCCTGGAGGACCGCCTCCGAGACGCCGAGCGCCGCGCCGCCGCCTCGGAGGCCCAGGCGGCGAGCGTGGGGTCGCTCACCGACGCCTTGCGGCGACTGGGGGAGGCGGGAGCCCCCGCGGGGGCCCGGCCCGAGGTGATCCGGGAGCGGGAGGTTCTGCGGGAAAATATCGAGCGGGTGCAGCAGAACATCGAGGAACGCAACGAGCGCGTCACGGCCCTCGAGACGCAGCTGCGGGAGGAGCGCGAGCGCGGCCGCCAGCTCGAGGACGAGCTGGCCAACGCGCGGCGGGTCCAGGCCGTGTCGCAGTCGCAGCCGGGGAATGCGCCGTCGCCATGGCCGCGGGGGTTCGCCACCGACGTCGGGCGGCTCACCGATACGTCCCACCTCGGAGGAAAGCCCGGCCGGGCTGCCGTGATCCTCAACAGCTACAACATCTGGAACCCGGGGCTGGCTGGGTACCGGAGACGCTCCGCGCTGGACGCGCTGCTAGTCCCGGGGAACTGGTGCGTCTGGCTCCTCCTGCTGCTCCTCCTGCTACTGATCGGGCTGGCCGTGCTCCTGTGCCTGCTGCTCGGGTCGGGCGAGACAAACCGCGTGGCCATCTCGGCGCTGTCGCTGGTCCGGGCGACGGGGTGGAGCGCCGACGTCGCCGCCGAGGTATCCTTCGACCTCCACGGGCAGGACGCCATGCGGATCCGCTGGGCCGTCTTCCCGGCGTCGGACGTCCCCGACGCGTCCAGGCCCGGGGTGTCGTCCCAGGAGCTGGCCGACATGCGCCTCGACGGCGCGGGGCTCCGGCCCGTCCTGTGCGGCGACACGACCGTGGTGGACGAGACCCAGCCGTACACCATCTCCATGTGGGGCCCGGCGTGGGGGGCGCTCTCTCCGGACGTCTCGGCGGGGTTCCCCACGGGCACACTCAACCTAGTGGACCACATCCTCACTCAGAGCGCCCCCGCGACGGACGAGTGCACCCACGTGGCTGGCGTGCTGTCAGAGAACGACAAGAATACAGCCGCCTACAAGGAGGCGCTGCGCCAGGCGTGCTCTCGGTGCGGCGGGCTGAGGCCGGGGGCGTCGTACGTGGCGCTCTTCGCGCCCCAGTCCGAGGACGGGCGCTACTTCGGGGAAATCAAGAGCCAGGCCTTCGCTCTCCCAGGCCTGCCCACCCCCGCGGCCCCGCCGCCACCCACACCGGCGCCGACGCCGGCGCCGACCAATCCACCGCCGCCTGGCGTGCCCCCGGGGCCAGATACGGCCCCCCCGCAGTTCGTGATCGCGCCGGCGGTCGTATCCGTCGGCCTCACGGCATTCACAATGTCGGCCACGCTCAACGAGAAGTCCACGGTCCACTACGCCGTGGCCATCAACGAGCCCAGCGCGCGGTACCGGCAGTCCCTCTTCTCGTTCATCGGTGCGCCCGTGATGGCCGCGACCACAGTCCGTGGCTGGGCCACGACTGCCAAGACCCTCCAGTCCATTGGGGAGGGTGGCGTCGTCGCCAAGGGCTCGTTCGTGGCCGAGGCGGGGGTCGCCACCACGCAGCTCGTGTCGCCGGCATGCAACCCGGAGCTGTGCAAGGCGTCGTCGACGTCGCTGCTGCCCAACACGCGGTACCGGGTGTTCGTGACCGCCGAGGACGACGCCGCCAACCTCCAGACGGAGGCCGCCATGCTGTCCTTCCGGACGGCCGACGACTCGCAGACCGCTCCGACGGTGACCCCGTCCGCCCAGGGCATCTCCTCCTCTGCCTTTACCATCCAGATGGTGCTCGACGAGGTCGGGATCCTCTGCTACTGGATCGTCAAGCCCACGGACCAGAACGCCGCTGGGGCAGTTGTCACCGAGGCGCAGTTCAGCCAGCGCTGTGCCGAGCTCAAGGCCACCAACCCCGTGTGCCCCTTCCCAGACACGTACGGGCCGTTCGACGCCGCGCCGGCGCGGCGCCTCCAGCAGCTGCGGGGGGCCCTGCACCCGACCGTCGACACGTCCGAGGCGGTCCCGGCCGTCTCCGAGGGGGTCGCCCGCCCCAGCCGCAAGCTCTCGCAGACGACCAACGTGACGGGCCCCTGGACCGAGTTGGCCGCCGGCCTGGTCCTCATCCAGAGCCGCGGGCAGAAGGTCGAGGTCCGCCTCGAGAACGGCAAGCAGCCCAACTGGAACATCGCCAGTGACGAGCTCTTCCAGGCCTTCAGCCGCACGGAGAACTCGTCGTCCGGGTACGTCACCCCGATGAAGGTGACCCCGGTAAGGACGCTCGACGTGGTCCCGCCCGAGTTCGTCAACGCGACTCCCAAGGCCACGGCTGTGGGGAAGACGGACGCGTCGCTCGAGGTGCAGCTGAACGAGGTGGGGACGGTCTTCTGGGCCCGGTACCCGACAGGGACGGTGAACCCCAAGACGGCCGACGTTGTCGCCGGGACGTCGGCCGACGCCTTCGGCACGCTTGCGATGGCCGCGTCGTACACGGCGGTCGCGATCGACTTCACGGGGCTCACCGCGGCCACGTGCTACGACGTCTTCTTCGGCGCCGAGGACGACGCGGAGCCGACGAGGAACCGCCGCCCGGACCCCCCCGCCAAGGTGCAGATCTGCACGCAGGACGCCCGGCCCCCGCTCTTCACCAGGCGGGAGGCGGTCAACATGACGCCCACCTCCTTCGACATGAGCATCGCCATCGACGAGACGGGCAAGGTCACCTACATGGTCGTCGGCAACGCCAAGCTCTGCGCGTCCCACCCCCGGACCGTTGACCAGGTCCGGAACGAGGTGCGCCCGACGACGGACCCGCTGATCACGTCAGGGACGGTCGACATGCCCGTCATCAACGGAGAGGTCAGGGTCCCAGTCACGCCCACCACCAACGCCACTGACTACACGATCTACATGTTCGCCCAGGACCTCGTGACCCCCGTGCCCAACGTCCAGCCCGACACCACGTGCTGGGAGGTCACGACGCCAGACCTGCTCCCCCCGGACTTCACGATCGCCGTGACGGACCGCGGGGAGGAGAAGCTGGACCTCTCCATCACCCTGAACGAGGCCTCGGACGCCTTCTGGGTCCTCGTCCGGGGCTGCGCGTCGGTCAAGGTCGGGGTCACCCCGGCCGAGGTCCGCGCGGTGGCCAGGGGGGAGGCCCTCGGGACGACGATCGTGGACGCCGCGAGCTTCGTGGCGACGGGCGTGGCCCAGCAGGGGCCCGCGGGGGGCACCGTGGTCGTGTCCCGGACGGGGCTCACCCCTGCCAACGAGTACCGGTGGGTGGTTGCCGCTGCCGACAAGGCCGCGGCGCCCAACCTCAACCTCGAGGTGAAGCAGCTGACCACAACCACGCTCGACATCCAGCCGCCCGAGCTGGAGCCCACGTGCGTGCCAGCCAGCGTCACGATCACCGACACCGCCTACACCTGGAACTTCGTTGCCGACGAGCCCACCACGCTCTACTACGTTCTCACGGAAGCGGCGGCGGCGGCCCCCTCCTCCACCCAGGTCAAGCTCGGGCAGATGTCGGACGGATCGGTGGCCACGGTGAAGGGCGCAGTCGACGCCACGGGCACCGCCTGCACGGCGGTGGCGTGCGCAGGAGCCTCATGCAACAACCGCACCTCGGTCGGCAACGTCGTTGGCGAGTTCTTCGGCGATTTCAAGGGCACCGTCGCCCTGACGGGTCTGGCGCCGAAGACAGCCTATCGGCTGCACGTCGCCGTGGACGACAAGGCCGCGCCGGCCAACTCCAAGCTGATGGACGTGGGGACCTGCGCGACACTGGCCTTCTCGACACTAGACATTTTGCCGCCCGTGCTCGAGGCCCGGGCAACACTCACGGTGCCGTCCTCGTGGCTCGTCCAGGTGCGCGCCGACGAGGCTGCCACTGCCAAGTGGGTGCTTCTGCCGACGGGGTCGGCAGCGCCCAGCGTGGCGCAGGCGTGGGGGCTCCAGGACGCGGCCGGCACGACGGCCGCGTACGGTGGGAGCATCTCGATCCTCCGCAAGAACGAGTGGTTCGAGGCGACCGGCTGCGGCATCCAGGCCGCCACGGACCACACCCTGCACGCCGTGGCGGAGGACACGAACGCCCCGACACCCAACCGGGTGACAGCAGTGGTCTCGGTCAAGGCGACCAAGTCGGGCAACTCGTCCACCTTCTCCTCAATCGACCTGGCGAAGTGCACGGACGACTTCCTGACCCAGTACCTGCGCCCCACCGTCGCCCTGAAGGCGCCCTCTGCTGGCTTCGCCCTTGCGGAGACGGCGTCGGGCGGTGGGAAGCGCACCCGGGACTTCGGCCTCCTGCAGCCCGCCATCCCTGGGTCTGACGTTCAGGTTGAGGCCTACGTCGGTGGCTGGGGCGCCCAGGCCAAGGTCCCCGTCACCGACCAGGCCACGGGCTCCGCGCTGCTCGTGAAGGGCACGGTGGGCACGCGTAACGCCGCCTCGGTGGACGCCGTCCTGCGGAGTTCGTCCTTGAGCCCCGAGGTAACAACGCTGTCGATCCGGTACCTGGCCAAGGACCAGTTCGGGAGCACACGGGTCTCCACCGTGGGGCTCGCAGTCCCCGAAGTGGAGTTCGCGTCCAGCGCCACGGGCGTGCGGACGGAGACCTGCGGTGGCGCCTCGACCTTCGACGCGGCGACCGGGTTCGGCACGTGCACCCTCTCGGTCCCCACCGCCGCCTTCCCCGCGGCCGGAAGTGCCGGGATTGCCACCACCGTCAGGCTCCGCCTCGCCTACGCTCTCGGCACGCCCCAGGCCACCTACGCGCACTCCGGATACCTCCCCCTGACGCTATCGGCGCCCCCGAGCTACACGGTGAACACCAAGGCGGGCGTCACGGTGACAATGCCGACGCGCAGCCTGCTGCCGGGGGAGTCCTTCACCGTCACAGTCAAGGCGACCACGGCGGGCAGCAGCCTGCTCTTCTGGTCCGTCCCGCTCTACTACGACAGCACCCGGCTCAAGTTCGAGGGCACGTACGTCGCCAATGACGCGCTGTGGCAGGCGCCCACGGTCGTCGACCAGAGCGGGAGTGGTTACCTGGCCTTCAACACGCACGGGCGTGCCGACGGTGTCGCTGAGGCCGCCGCCAGCGGCACCGACCTCCTCCTCTTCTCCTTCGACCTCCGCGTCGCCGCCGGCGTCCCCGCCGGGTCGTACACCAACGCTCTCCGCGTCGGGGACGCCGCCAACCCCGTCTCGCTGGTTGGGCTGGGCTCCAACGGCCAGCGGATCAACGGGGAGCGGCCCACGGGCCAGGTCAACGACTCGCAGGGCGGCGCCCAGGCGCAGTTCCTCCTCAGGGTCCGCAACACGTCCCTCGTCGGCATGCTCGCCTGGGCCACGCGGCCTATCCTGGCCAACACGGCCGTATTCGACGGCGTGGATGTCTCGTCGGACGTCAAGGCCGTGGTCGTGTCATCCGACCCGGCCGTGGCCGACGCCGACGCCCCGGGCCTCGCGTGCGCCCTGGGCGCCGGGGGCGCGGGCACCGTGACCCTCACGGGGTGCAAGGCCGTCGCAGGGGCCACGCACACGACCGGCTCGGCCAGGGTCCCGGTCACGGCGACCTCGGGGACCTTCTCGTCCACGGTCGGCGTGCAAGTGCTGTACCCGACGGCCCTCGGGATCTTCCCCGGGCGCACCACACTCAAGAAGCTCCTCGACCTCACGGACGCCCAGGTCCAGGTCCAGTACCCGGACGTCAACCTCACGTGCACCGACCCGACGTTCCAGTCCACCGAAGTGGCCGTGCGCGCCGACTTCGTGGCCGCGGCCGCGGGGGGGCTCGCGGAGCAGAAGGTGTCCGGGGTGGACGTGGGGCTGTACTTGTCGCTCCAGACCTCGGACGCCAACACGGTCGCTGTGGAGGGGAACAACCTGCTCCGGGGGAAGCGGGGCCCCGGGACGGTCACTGTCTCGGTCCAGGGCGTGGCGCCGTCGGTGAAGGCCACGGTCACGGTCACGACGGAGGCCGCCACCGAGTGCCTGAGCGGGCTCGAGGTGGCAGCCTTCACCGCCGCAACGGTCTCGGACGTGCCCGCCGGTGACGTCTTCGTCCCGGACGCCGCCGGGACGGTGGCCGTGTCGCCCCGGCAGGTGATCACCCGGGAGGGCCAGGACGCGTACCTCCGCGCGCACCTCGTGCTCTCCGACGGCACGCGCGTGGACGTAACGTCGGAGACCACGTTCGAGTCCCTGGACACGAACGCCGTCGAGATTGCCGACGTCGTCGGCGTCGGGCCGGCGGCTCGCATGAAGCTGCCGTTCAAGACGGCCAGCTCGTGCGGGAACTACGTGCGGGCCACGTACAAGGTCTGCAACGCCAGCATCATCACGGGCCTCGCGGCGATCAAGCTCGTCCCGGCCAACGTGCTCAACATCGGCGCCTTCGACCTCGTCGACGTGGCCACCAAGGCCCGGGCAGTGACCAAGCTGACCAAGGCGGGGGACCTGGCCACGGCGGCGCCCATGTCGATCGACACCTCGGCGGCCCTGCGCCTCCGGGTAACGCTCAGCGACGGCTCGCTGTTTGACCTGTCCAAGGATTCGCGGGCCGCCTTCTCGATCGTCACAGACCTCCCCGGGGGCGGGATGACCCTGACGCAGCCGGGGGGCGCCGGGACGGACTGGCTGCTCGCGGCGCCCACGGCCAGCACGACCAACCAGGGTACCGTGAGGATCAAGGCCTCGGTGCCGACGCTCTTGACCGGCGTCGAGGCCACCTTCGACGTCGCCGTCACGGTGTTCGACACGTCGGCCATCGTCCTCCGCGACCACAGCGTCGGGCCGCTGGCGGCCGCGGACGTGGCCTCGATGACGACCCAGCCGCTGACGCTGAAGAAGATCGAGTGCTCCGCCGCGTCCTACCAGCAGGCCACCGCCTGGGTGAAGGCGAAGACCACCGATGGCACCGTGTTTGACGTCACGAAGGAGGCCGTGCTCTCCGTCGCGGGGCCCGTCACCCTCGACGACAGCCTGGGCGTGGCCGGGCTGAAGAACCGCCTCCGGCCGACGGGCGCCGGGGCGATCACTGTCAGCGCGACGCTAGGGGGCAGCGCGCTCCCCGGCATCACCGTCACGGCCGATGCGGGCAGCCAGGTCAAGGTCAAGTCCACCGGCGGCCTCACGGTCACGGCCCAGTCGTGGTGCCCCATCTCGTCCGGGTCGCTCCTCGGCGTGTGCCGCAACACGCTCTCCGGCCCGCTCAACACCACCAGCGCCCTGGGCATCGACGTGGTCCTCGACGACGCCAACTACGCCACCTACTCGGACGTCGCGGGCGAGTCCAAGGCGGCCTCCAACGTCTTCCCCGTGTCGGAGCTCCTGACCTTCGCGACGTCCGACGCGGCCGCGATCGACGTGGTCACGGGCGCGGGCGGGAAGAAGTTCGGCGACTTCAGGCTGGCGGGCAACTCAACCGGCACGGGCGCGGTGACCCTGACGGTCGGCTACGCCTGCTCCGGCACCAACCTGTCGGCGGCCGCCAGCGTCTACGCCAACCTGGAGCCCGCGGACGGGGACGTGGACCTCGGGACGCAGTTCGGACCGCAGTTCTCCGTGCCCCCCGCCTCCCCGAGCACCACGGTGGCCTCCCCGCTGACCGTCAACACGCAGTTCGCCGTGCCCGTGGTGGTGGCCTCGCCAGGCGCCGGGGTCACGAGCCTCTCGCTGCGGGTCACGTGGGCCGACGGGGCGGCCGTGACGGCCGTCGGGTGCGACAAGGGCCCCGACGCCGGCGCCCTGACCCTCACGGCGTGCAACCTGGGCACGCCGGGCCAGGCGGACGTCTCCATGTCTGGCACCGCGGCCACGGCCGCGGGCGCCCGGCTCCACCTCGCCACGCTGACGCTCAAGGCGGGCGCCGCGCCGACGGCGGCCGCGGGCGTCGCGGTCGCGGGCACGGTCAACAGCCTCGTCCGCGCGGGCGTCGCCGCCGTCGCCAACCAGGCCGTCGCCGCCGGCGCGGGGGCGATCGTCACGTCGGCGGCCCGCCGCCTCCTGGCGGGGTCCGGGGGCGAGGGCGCCGGGCGCGCGCTGGCGCAGGTGACGTGCGACCACGCCGCGCACGTCGCCGTCCCGGGCGACGTCGACGGCACGTGCACCTTCGACGCCGACGACTGGCTCCTCGTCTCCCAGGCGCGCAACTACTGGAACCCCGTCGCCGGCACGGGGTACGAGGCGGCGTACTTCGCCCGGGTCGCGGAGCTCGCGGAGGCGAACCGGGCGCGCAAGGGCGTCACGTCCACGCTGGACACGGCGGGGTCCCCCGTCGCCGGGCTCACGGTGCACCAGCTCCGCGCCCTCGACACCACGATGGCCTTCTTCCCCTCGCGGGCCCCGACGGCGGCGCTCTACGTGAGCCGCGCCGACGGGACGGCCTTCCTGCCGCGCCCGGCCGCCCTCATGGGCGCCCTCCGCCCCGGCGGCGACCCCGACCTCCTCGTCCTCCAGTCCGCCGACCGCGGGTACCAGCACCTCTTCCTGGGGCTGGCGATCCAGGGGAGGACAGACACGTTCGAGGTGGTGCTCGAGGCGACGCTGGCGGAGCCGGGGGGGACGCCGCTGGGGGACCCGCTCGCGGGGGGCGGGGCGGCGAGGCACAAGGTGTCGCTGGAGATGGAGGTGGCGCAGGACGTCAAGGTGGTGCAGGCCAGCGGGGTCCCCGCGGCGCCGTCGCGCTCGGGCGGCGGGCGGTACCTGGTGGAGGCCTCCTACTCGGGGACGCCGGGCAAGTTCCAGGCGAAGCTCGTGGGGACGGACAGCGCGACGGGGGGCTTCGTGCCGCTGTCGGCGGGGACGATCACGGCCGCCGTCCACGTCGAGCGCTTCGACGGCGCCGGCGGGACCCACGCCGCGGACGCCCCCCGCGGCTTCTTCCCCTACTACGGCGCCGAGACCCGCCCGACGTACGCGTCCGCGGCCCCGGGGGCGCTGGGCTACTCGGGCTACGCGACGCTGACCATCCCGGACATCTTCTCGTACGCCCCGGGGTACCCCACGGCGACCGCCATCGCCGGGACCAGGTTCACCATCACCCCCGGCGCCGTCGTGCCCAAGGGGGTGACGTACCAGCTCCGCTGGGTGGCCATCCAGCGCCAGGTGTCCGTCCCGTCGCGGGGCGAGGCCGCCGGGGAGCCCGCCCACGTCCCCTCGCAGGCGCAGATCATCAACCCGGCCTCGCTCCCCGTGGGCCTCGTGCACGTGTCGGGGACGGTGGCGTACAGCCCCACGACGGCGGTGCCCAACCCCACGTTCGAGGTCACGGGGGTGCAGGAGGCGCGGGTGTACGACGTCTTCCTCCACATCGACATCGGCGCGGGCCTGGTCGGCGGGCTCCGCGGCGTCCGGACCCGCGACGTGACGGCCCCGGGGTTCACGTCGGTCCGGCTGGTCACGCCGACGGGGACGGCGACCCCCGGGCGGATCGTGCCGACGGACGCGCAGCTCCTGAACAACCAGTTCGACTTCTCGCTCGAGTTCGAGACGGACGAGCCTGCCACCGTCAAGTACACGGTGTTCCGCAACTGCGGGCAGTGCGGCAGGGCCCCCACGGTCGCCCAGGTCCACGCCAACGCCAGCATCTGCACCCCGGCCCAGGAGGCGGCCGACCTGTCCAAGTGCTTCTCCCACTGCCAGACGGCCGCGCCGACCGGCACGGCCGCCGACGCGCCGGGAACGGCCGCGGTCTCGGCCACCGCGGCCCCGAGCGCCCCCGGCGGGTACTACACGACCACCGCGGCCAAGGCCACGGCGGCCGTGAGCGGCGTCTTCAGCCGCGCCCCCGTCCCGGCCACGGAGAACGCCACGTGCTTCACCACGGCGACGCCCAACGCCTGCGCGACCTTCACGGTGTACGCCGTCGCGGAGGACAACGCCGGCGGCATCGACCAGACGTGGAACAAGTACGCGGACGCGTGCACCCCCGCCGACGCCGCGGCCAAGCCGTCGGGGTACGTGGTCATGCGCGAGTGCACGCAGGCGGTGGTGGCGCCGAACGACGCGGCCAACGTGCAGTCGGGGGCGTGGGCCGCGTGGGCGTCGCTGAAGGACGGCGCCGTGAACACGTCGCCCGACTCCGAGTCCCTGGCGCAGATCAAGGGCCGCCCGCTCGCCTTCACCTTCTCCCTGGCCATGGACGGCCTCGAGCCCGCGATGACGACGCCGCCGGCCGAGCTGCTCGTCCCGACCAGCAGCAAGATCGACTTCTACATCACGCTCAGCCGGCAGGGCCTCGTCGCCTTCCGCGTGTACGAGTTCAACGCCGCGGGGGAGCCCCTGGAGATCATCGGCGGCGGCGGCAGCAGCACCGTGACGGGCATCTACGTCGCCAACGGCAAGTACGTCGTCCTCCCCGCGGAGGCCAACAACAAGCAGCCCGCCATCCCCGTCACCGGCTGCCCCGCCGGCACCATCCCCGGGTCCCCCACCGCCGTCAAGCCCGGCACCGTCTACTACGTCCAGTACACGATCGTCGACCGGTACTGGCTCGCCCTGGGGCCGGTCACCACGGCCGCGACGATGACGAGCTTCTGAGGCCGCCGCCGCGCGCGCGCCCCGCTCGCACCGCAGCCCCCCTTGTCCGTAGAACCCTCCCCACACACCACGCTCGCGAGAGCCTAGACCTGTCGGATTCCCACTAGGCGCAGCATCTCGCGTGGGGTCCGCGGGGCCCGGCCGGGGGCCACCCCTGGGGGAGAGACCGGGCCCCGCGGCGCCCGCGCGCTTCTAGAGCAATTGAATAGCGCAGCCGTCGGGCGGGACCCCGCTACGAGGCCGCCCCCGCGCCCCCCCGGGACGCCCCCAGCGGGCGGAAGCCGGGCAGGAAGCCGCCCCAGCCGGTCACCCCCCCCCACGCGCCGCCGCCCTCGACCCCCGTCCGCGGCCCCTCGCGGGTCATCAGCTTGAACCGCTCGGCGAGGTCGTCCAGGCTCGGGGCCTTGAACGACCCGAAGCGGAACTCGTCCCTCGCCCCGGCGCCCTCCCGCTCCCGCCGCGCCTCGGCCTCCTGCGCCGCCCGCTCCCGCCGCCGCCGCCGGTCCCCCGCGCCCGCCCCCCACTCGCTGCCCCAGTGGTAGTCGTTCACGTCGTCGTCGAACCCCTCCACCACCCTCGCGGACGCCCCGTACACGGCCGCCCCGAGCGCGTCCCGCGCGGCCGCCGCCGCGCCCAGAAACCCCCTCCCCCCGGCAGGGGCGGCAGGGGGCGCCCCCGCCCCCGCCCCCGCCCCCGGTCCCCCCCGCGGCCCCCCTCCCGCCCCCCCCCCGGGC
>Ga0181582_10003630_pt1 | contig 12446 bp, 7 predicted proteins | sample 071ome_32_FD_132438 | JGI IMG/M metagenome (GOLD analysis project Ga0181582, IMG submission 132438) | Coastal salt marsh microbial communities from the Groves Creek Marsh, Skidaway Island, Georgia - 071405AT metaG (megahit assembly) | ecosystem: Environmental > Aquatic > Marine > Intertidal zone...
GGCAAGCTGGCGAATTTCATTGGGCGTGACGAAGCCGGAAAGGCCCAGTGTGAAGGTGGTCTGGTTGATGAGACCTTCGGCGGCCAGGGCGGCGCGGTAGGAATTGGGGGTGTAGCCGATGCTTTGCAGGACCAGCTGGGCCCGTTCGGTATTGAAGACGCCATCAATCTGGAAATCGGGAGTCTGCGCGATGCCGCGGTCTATGGAGCGTGAGGAGACCACCATACCTGCGCGCTCGGCGGCCTGCAGGAGGAGTTCGCGCTGGATCAATTCATCCAGGGCCGTTGCCCTGATCGCTTCCTCGTCGATGCTGGACAGGTCCGCATCCGGCCCAAGGGCCTCGATTTGCTCCTGGATGCGGCGCTGTGTGTTCTGCTCAACCTGGAGTTCATCGATATCCACTCCGTTTACCGACACAGCCGGGTTGGAGGTCAGCACGCTTGATACGATGGTACTGGCACCCCAGGCACCGAAAACAATGATGATGAACCAGACAAAAATCTTGGCGCCTACGCCCTGACTGTTATCGCGAATTTTCTGCAGCATTTCCCAATTCCAGGTATTAACCAATCAAAACTTGATATTTCAAACAATGCAGCGGCTCAAACGGCATCGCTGCCCTAAATGCATTTGTATTACTGAGACTGCACAGCTGCTTGCCGGAAAGCCCTGGCAGCGATTGCAATACAAAATAGCTCTTTACTAAAAACAGAAGGCGCATCAATGATGCGCCCTCTAAAGGAACTTGCTCTTGTTTCTTTTCCAGAAACGGCTCCTTCAGAAGGAGCCGGATTATATCAGGAATTTACCGCGTCTTTCAGTGCCTTGCCTGCCTTGAAAGATGGCACCCTTGCCGCAGCGATCTGGATCGGAGCACCTGTTTGCGGATTGCGGCCAGTACGGGCCGGACGGTCCTTGACATTGAATGAGCCGAATCCGACCAGTGATACTGAATTGCCGGATTTCAGTGATGCAGCGATTGCATCGGTCATGGCATCAATAGCACGGGCAGCAGCAGCTTTTGGTAAATCGGCGGTTACAGCAACAGCGTCAATTAATTCTGATTTGTTCACGATATCCCCTTCTTATGCTTGTAGGTTCAAGTTGATGTGGAATTTTGTAACTACTAATTCTGTAAACATTACTGAAAAGGTTACTACTAAATAGATTCCTGAATACGGTTTCCGCTTAGTCGTATCAGACAGTAGTTCCGGAGCAGTTAGCCAGCCTGTAAGACACGAACTTTATACCAACTGACTCGAGAGAATGTCAAGAAATACGAGGCTTTTAGTGTGTATTTATAGATTTTTTGCCGTTGTCATTTTCCTCATTTTCAGTCGGTTCTGAGGAACCTTTTTCAAGTGCTTGAGATTTATTGTCTTCCGTTGGCTCGGGCATGTACTGAAGCGCGATTTCCAATACTTCATCAATCCATTTCACCGGCTTGATTTGCAAGTCGGCCTTGATGTTGTCCGGAATTTCTTTCAGGTCTCTTTCGTTGTCTTTCGGAATAATAACGGTCTTGATGTCGCCGCGGTGAGCTGCCAGCAATTTTTCCTTGAGCCCGCCGATGGGCAGCACCTGGCCACGCAAGGTGATCTCGCCTGTCATCGCCACGTCCTTGCGGACCGGTATGCCGGTCAGGACGGAAACCAGTGCCGTGCACATGCCGATACCGGCGCTGGGGCCATCCTTGGGTGTGGCACCCTCAGGGACATGAACATGCAAATCACTGTTTTCATGGAAGTTTTCCTTGAGCCCAAGCGTCGCAGAGCGGCTCCTGAGAACTGTCAATGCCGCCTGAATGGACTCCTTCATGATGTCGCCCAGTGAACCGGTCATTGTGGTCTTGCCCTTGCCCGGTGTCGCCACGGCTTCGATGGTCAACAATTCGCCGCCCACCTGGGTCCATGCCAATCCGTTGACCTGACCGATAGCGTCCTTCTCTTCTGCGCGGCCGAAATCATATTTCTGCACGCCCAGATACTTCTCAAGATCCTTTTCGCCGACCTCGATCTTTGGTGCCTTGTCATCAACTGCATGTTCCTTGACGATCTTGCGGCAGATTTTTGCGATCTCCCGCTCCAGACCGCGGACACCGGCTTCACGGGTGTAATGACGAATCAGGTTGATGATCGCCTTGTCGGTGAAGGTGACCTCGTCGGGTTTCAGTCCATTGTTTTCTTTTTGCTTCGGCACGAGATAGCGACTGGCGATGTTGCGTTTTTCGTCTTCCATATAACCAGGCAAGCGAATCACTTCCATTCTGTCCAGAAGCGGCTCGGGTATATTCATGGAATTCGAGGTGCATATGAACAGCACATCACTCAGGTCGTAATCGACTTCCAGATAATGGTCATTGAAGCTGTGGTTCTGTTCGGGGTCGAGCACTTCGAGCAATGCTGCGGCCGGATCACCGCGATGATCCATCCCCATCTTGTCGACCTCGTCCAGAAGGACCAGCGGGTTGCGCACGCCGACCTTGGCCATTTTTTGCAGGACCTTGCCCGGCAGCGAACCGATATAGGTACGCCTGTGACCGCGTATCTCGGCTTCGTCACGCACGCCGCCAAGCGCCATCCTGACGAATTTCCTGCCTGTGGCCCTGGCCACGGACTCGCCGAGTGAGGTCTTGCCCACGCCGGGCGGCCCCACCAGACAGAGGATTGGCCCCTTCAGTTTTTTCACCCGCTTCTGCACGGCAAGATATTCCACGATACGTTCCTTGACCTCCTTCAGGCCATAGTGATCGTGATCGAGAATTTCCTCTGCCCGCTTCAGGTCGGTGCGAATCTTGGATTTTTTCTTCCAGGGTACGTTTATCATCCAGTCGATGTAGGTGCGCACCACTGACGCTTCGGATGACATCGGCGACATCATCTTCAGCTTGTTGAGTTCGGCTGATGCCTTCTCCTTGGCTTCCTTAGACATACCAGCTTCGTCGATTTTGCGTTTAAGCTCCTCGGCTTCATTTGGCACATCATCCAGCTCACCCATTTCCTTCTGGATAGCCTTCATCTGCTCATTCAGGTAATACTCGCGCTGGCTTTTTTCCATCTGCTTTTTCACCCTGCCGCGAATGCGTTTTTCAACCTGGAATATGTCGATCTCGGCTTCGATGAGCGACATCAGGTGTTCGATGCGGGGTTTCAGATTGGCGAGTTCAAGAATATTCTGCTTTTCCTGCAGCTGCAGCGACATGTGTGTAGCGATGGTATCCACGAGCCGGCTTGGTTCATCGATACTCGTGATGGAAGTGAGGACTTCAGGTGAAATTTTCTTGCTGAGCTGCACATACTGATCGAACTGGGAGAGCAGAGACCTGACCAGTATTTCAGTGTCCTTTTCTTCCACTGTGCTGCCGCTCAGGCTGGAAACCTCTGCCCTGGTGTAATCCTCGTCCCCGTGGAGTTTCTTGATCTGTACACGCTCGACGCCTTCGACCAGCACCTTCACGGTGCCATCGTTCACATGCATCAACTGCAGTACGGATGCGACCGTACCGATCGTGAAAACGTCATCCTTGCCGGGGTCGTCTTCAGAGTGCTGTTTCTGCGCAGCCAGAACTACCTTCTTGTCGTTGGCCATGGCTGCCTTCAGGGCGCGTATGGATTTCTCCCGGGCGACGAACAGCGGGTGCACGATCTGTGGATAGACAACCACGCCTCTCAAGGGGAGAAATGGCAGCAGGTTATCGGTGTTGGGGGCGTCCTGGGTAGGCATAGTTAATTATCAGACCTGTGGCGTGACTGGATAGTGACATTGAAATACAAATTCGGCAGCAAAGCCAGAGGCAGTCATGGTTTGCTATGACGCCGGTTCAGCTTTTGTGAACGGCTGCGGAATGCGGTATTTCCTGTTGGAGATGTATGGCCGAAAAAGGCGATTTCAAGGTGGGGCAGCAAATCAGGCCAAGCTGAATGATTTGCTCAGGCAGGGTCCTTGTTGGCGGTCTTGCTTTGCGGGGCGTCCCCGGTTTCATACATCAGTAGCGGCTCGGACTCGCCGTTGATGACCGCTTCATCGATCACCACCTTGGTGACCCCTTCCTGGGACGGAATGTTGTACATGGTATCCAGGAGCACGGATTCCATGATCGAGCGCAACCCCCGAGCCCCGGTTTTCCGCTGCTGCGCCTTGCGGGCAATCGCCCTAAGTGCGTCATCACGGAACTGGATCTCGACGCCTTCCATTTCAAACAACTTGGCGTACTGCTTGGTAAGTGAATTCTTCGGCTCCTTGAGGATCTGGACCAGGGCTTCCTCGTCCAGCTCGTTCAGGGTGGCGATCATGGGTAGACGACCCACGAATTCCGGAATCAGACCGTACTTGACCAGGTCTTCCGGCTCGACGTCCTGTAACGTTTCCCCAACGCGCTTTCCTGCGTCAGGACTGCGCACTTCAGCTGCAAACCCGATACCGCTTTTATCCGAACGGTCGCGGATTATCTTGTCCAGGCCAGCAAAAGCCCCACCGCAGATGAACAGGATGTTGGAGGTGTCCACCTGCAGGAATTCCTGCTGGGGATGCTTCCTGCCGCCCTGCGGGGGCACGGAGGCGACAGTGCCTTCGAGCAGTTTGAGAAGCGCCTGCTGCACACCTTCGCCTGACACATCACGGGTAATGGATGGATTGTCGGACTTGCGGGAAATCTTGTCGATCTCGTCGATATAGACGATGCCGATCTGCGCCTTTTCAACATCATAATCGCACTTCTGCAAGAGCTTCTGGATGATGTTCTCGACGTCCTCGCCCACGTAGCCTGCCTCGGTCAAGGTGGTGGCATCGGCGATGGTGAAAGGTACATCCAGAAGGCGGGCCAGGGTTTCGGCGAGCAGCGTTTTGCCTGTGCCGGTTGGTCCGATGATGAGAATATTGCTCTTGCTGAGCTCCACATCATCGTGCTTCTTTTCGAAATTGAGACGTTTGTAATGGTTGTAGACCGCGACAGACAGGGTCTTCTTTGCCTTGTCCTGGCCAATGACATATTCATCGAGGGTATCCCGGATTTCTTCCGGGGTCGGCAGCTTGTGGTCGTCCTTGTCGACTGACTTTTCCTGGATCTCTTCCCGGATTATGTCGTTGCAAAGGTCGACGCATTCGTCACAGACGAACACGGAAGGACCGGCGATCAGCTTCCTGACTTCATGCTGGCTTTTGCCGCAAAAAGAACAATAAAGCAGCTTGCCGCTATCGTCGTCTTTCTTGTCGTCTGCCATGTGCTGGTTCCGGTTTACCCGTGGTATGCCTTTGGATATCCAATACGCGTTAGATTAAGGCTTTTGACCTATTTTACAAGTGGAAACTGACGGCAATGCCGTCATGCCGCCCCGCCGGGCAGTGGTGCCGGCAGGACACGTTTTTCCATCACTTTGTCGATGAGCCCGTATTTGACCGCCTCTTCACCGCTCATGAAATTGTCACGATCGGTATCACGGGCAATGACTTCGATTGTCTGGCCGGTGTGGTGCGCCATGATCTTGTTCATGCGCTCACGCACATTCAGGATCTCCTGGGCCTGGATGTGGATATCCGAAGCCTGGCCCTGGGCGCCACCGCTGGGCTGATGAATCATCATGCGGGAATGCGGCAACGCAAATCGCTTGCCCTTTTCACCGCCGGTCAGCAGCAGCGCACCCATGCTGGCCGCCTGGCCGATACACATGGTGCTGACGTCAGGCTTGATGAATTGCATGGTGTCGTAAATAGACAGCCCGGCGGTCACTGAGCCGCCAGGCGAATTGATATAAAGATGGATGTCCTTGTCGGGGTTTTCCGACTCCAGGAACAGCAGTTGGGCAACGACCAGGTTGGCCATGTGATCTTCGACCTGCCCTACCAGGAAAATGATCCGGTCCTTGAGCAGCCTGGAATAGATGTCATAGGAGCGCTCGCCGCGTGCAGTCTGCTCGACAACGATCGGCACCAGGCTCGCATATTCCTGCACTAACTCTTTTTCATAATTCTTCATTTCGGTTCCTGTATCTGTTGCAAACCTGGCAAGCAGTTTACTGTCCTTATTTTTCCGCAGTATCGGCAGCGGCCTGGGCTGGCGGTTTCAGCGCCTCTTCGTAACTGACGTTAGACTCGCTAATATTGGCTGAATCCAGGATGAGGTCAATCACAGCCTCCTCAAGCGCCATGGCTTCGATATTGGCCAGTTGCTCCTTGTCACTGTAATACCACTTGATGACTTCTTCCGGCTTCTCGTAGCTTTCCGCCATTTCCTCGACAAGCTTGCGCACGGCATCGGGTTCCGGCTTGAGATTATTCTTGTTGACGATCTCGTTCATGATCAGGCTGAGCGTCACGCGACGTTCGGCCTGCCCGGAAAACAGGTCGTCGGGAAGCATCGAGGGGTCAATATTCCTGCCGCCGCCAAACTGCTGCATTGCCTGCTGGCGCAAAGCACCGACCTCGTTCTTCACCAGGGCCTTGGGCACATCCACCGTGTGTATTTTCAGCAGGCCTTCGATCACCTGGTTCTTGATGTTGTTGCGCGAGGCGTTTTTCAGTTCGCGGGCCATATTCGCTGAAACCTCTTTCCTGAATGCATCCAGGCCGCCTTCGGCAACATCAAACGAGGCGAAAAATTCATCATTCAGTGCCGGCAGAACCGGTTCGCTGACGCTGTTTACCTTGACGGCAAACTCGGTAGCCTTACCTGCCAGGTCCTTGTTGTGATAATCCTCGGGAAAAGTCAGTGACAGGGTCTTCTCTTCTCCCTTGGACAGGCCCACCAGGCCCTCTTCGAATCCCGGGATCATCCGCTTGGAACCAAGTACCAGATTGCTGCCCTTGGCTTCGCCGCCATCAAACTTCTCGCCGTCTATGGTGCCGGTGAAATCAATATTCACCCGGTCGCCATCCTGGCTTGCCCTGTCTGTCTCGGCATAGGTCTTGCGCTGTTCGCGCAGCGTTTCGACCATCTTGTCGATATCGGCATCAGAGATTTCGGCACCCTTCTTCTCAATGGTGATACCGGAAAAATCCTGCAGTTCTATCTCCGGGTACACTTCGAAAGTGGCCGTGAATTCCAGATTCTTGCCTTCCTCGAGACTCTTCGGCTCGATGCGTGGCTGGCCGGCAGGCTTCACTTTCTCCTGTGTCACGGCTTCCCACCAGGAGTGGCTCATGACCTCGCCCAGGACTTCCTGGCGGACACCGGCACCATAACGTTCCTTGATGACCTTGACCGGTACCTTGCCTTTCCTGAAGCCTTTCATCTGCACATTCTTGGCAGCTTCCTGGAGCCGGCTCTTGACCTGGCTTTCCACGGTATCTGCCGGTACTTCGATAGTCATACGCCTTTCCAGGCCGGCAAGGGTTTCCATTGAAACTTGCATGGTGTGTTCCTGATTCCTGTTGTCTTGGTTTACGTTTTTCTGTTCCGGTCACGCATGCCGAAAGCAGTTTGCCGCCATAGCGGCGATGTCCGGCAATATCCTGGCCCCAATGCCCCTGGTCGAAAGACTGATGGTCACCGCTAGGTGACAGTGAAGCCAGTCGGAGTTAGAGGGGGATTTCAGCCGACGCCGGCATTGAAAAACCGGTTCCGGGCCAGTAGCACCACGGTAAAAATACCGCTTAAAAATCAATTAGTTACAAATAACATTACTGGAGCAGGCCGGGATTGTGCCATATCAAATACGCTTATTCAATAGCCGTCCCGGACCCTGCCGGAGGCACTAAATCAGCCCCTCTCGCGGCATTTATGTTTCTACTGGAACATGGCAACGCCGACGTCCTGTGACTTATCGATTAAGACTCTTTTTTTAATATACTTTTCAACAGGTTGTAGCGTATTCCTTACCCCTGCCTCATGTCGGATCGGGCCAGGCTACCGACCGGAATCCTGGGCACAACAAAAAATATTTTTATTTTTTTGTAAGTTCTTATCTGCGCGATAAATTTTTAACAGGGTCTTTACGTAAGTGAAAAAAACGTTTGTGTCACTGCTCAAAATTTACACATTTTTTTACCTTAAGAAAGCAACATATCTTCCTGAATCACATGCATAAATTAGAGACCAGAAGTTGCAATTCTGCATGCTAACTTATTGAATTCACTATGATTGTAATTTATCACCCGCCGGACCTCCCTGGGCGCAAGGTCATGACTCTGGCATAGTTATTGCGGCCTGTTTCAGCGCCAACTTCCTCATTATCTTTTGCAGCACTCGTTAGCCCGAGGCGAAAAACCACATGCTGACCACAGGCATTCAATAATAACAACGTAAGACCGGACAATCGCCTCGGGCTAACGGAGACCACTCCCACGCCGCAACCCAACCATCAATTCCCCTCCTTCCCCAGCGGCCTGAACAAGATAAGCAACTGCGGCAGGAGCGTCAGTGCGCCGGCCAGGGCCAGGCACATGGCCAGGCTGGTCAGCAGGCCAAAGTAGATTGTCGGTGTGAAATTGGACAAGACCAGTAGTGAGAACCCCGCAACAATAGTGAAACCCGTGTAGTACATGGCCCGACCAATGCTGCCATGGCAATAGACCATGGTTTGCCGGTAATCGCGGATTTGGGGAAAGCTTTGCTTGTAACGGTGGATGTAGTGGATCGTATTATCGACGCCGATGCCGACGGAGATTGCGGCTATAGTGATGGTCATCATGTCGAGCGGAATGCCAAGCCAACCCATCAGGCCCAGCACCGCCAATGCCGCCAATATATTCGGAACGATCCCGATCAGCGCAAGCTTCCACGAACGGAACAGCACAAGAAACATAGCCATGATCACCAGCAGGACCAGCCCGAGCGTCAATATCTGGGATTGGTACAGGCTCTGCAGCATATTGTTGTAAAGCACCAGCATGCCGGTGAGGTGAACCTGGTCTTCAGTAAAGCCGAATTCGCTGGTCAGCCCTGTGCGGATGGTATTGAGCAGGTCCGCACGTACCAGGTCCGGCGAGGTTTCCAGTACCCTTATGGAAAAGCGAACCTGGTCGTCAGCCACTGAGACATAGGGTCGCAGCAAAGTTTCCTTGTACTGGGGCGGTATACGGTTGTAGAGCACACCCAGTTCGATACTGTTGAGCGGCTCCGCGTCGTTAAGTTCGTAGGCTATTCCCAGCAAGGTTCCCAGAGACAGCACCTTCCCGGTTTCAGGCAGGCTCTCCAGGTATTCATGGATCGCGATAATCTCCGCCATCTTGTCGCTGGTGAACCAGTAGGCGTCGGCATCAGCTGCCTCCCCGCCATCGAATTCGTCAAACTCGTCAAAACCGTCGTCAAACTCATCCTCGAAGAATGCATCCTCGTCGTCCCAGGCATCACTTGCATCACCGAACGGGTTGGGCTTGCTCATGTCGATAATGACATCGAGGGGTGTGGTTCCACCCATATTGCGGTCGATGGCCACCATGCCCTGGTAGATATCCGTGTTGTCATCGAAATAATCGATAAAGCTGTTTTCCACCTTCAGGCGGGAAAGCCCCGTTGCACTGAAGACAAACAGCAGAACGGCGGCAACCATGACCAGCCTGCCGTGCCTGTCGGTAAACCGCGCCAGGGCCGGGGTAATATCGATAGTTTTGCTGCCAGTGGCAGAAATATTTGCCTGCATTAGTCCCAGGATCGCCGGGAAGATCATGAAGGTCAGCAGGAAGGCACAACAGATTCCCATTACCATCATCCAGCCGAAATCGATGATCGGTGGAATGTCACTGACCACCAGGGAGCCGAACGCGACGATGGTCGTGAGGCTGGTGTACGCACAGGGCTTGGACATGTTTTTGAGCGTGATGCGGATCCGCTCGTGATGCCCCAGCTGTGGCTGCTCGTTCTCCAACTCCCTGTACCTGACTATTAGATGCACAGTCAGGGATATGGTGATGATGAGCAACAGGGATATGAAGTTGGAGGAAATCACCGTGACTGGCCATTCGAGCAATCCCAGCAGGCCAATGACACAGACCGCTATGACGGTGCCGCAAACGAGCGGAATCACCACGTAGCGCAATTTACGGAACAGGTACGCCAGGGCTGCGATAATGAAGAGCAGGATGGCAGTGCCAAAAGTGACCAGGTCATTCCTGACAAAGGTCACCAGATCGTCGGCGATCATCGGCACGCCTCCAAGGTAGATCGTGGCGCCAGAACGGTAACGATCCAGGATCGCCCGGATGGCGGTGATATCCTCATGCAGCTGGCGCGCATCGGCGATAGCAGCCTCGGTATATCTTGCCTCGATATCCCTCAGGGTAGCCTGGTCGCTATCGGAGAATTGGTCTGAACGGGCCGCTTCTCGCAACGCCGTGCGCCGTATCAGCAGGTCCTCGAGGGCAATGTTGGAGGCAAAGTTGACGATCAGTGCGGTAGTCTGCCCATCGGCACTGAGCAGAACATCGCGATACGCATCGCTGCTGGCGAGGTCATCGCGCGCGTCTGCTAGGTCGATGCCCGGGGAATCGAGGGTGATGATATTGTCGGCCACCTCGCTCAGGGATACATCGGCCACCTTGAACAGCGGGACATCAAAAATGCTGTCTACCGAATCAACACCTTGCAGGGCCAGCAATTCGCCTCGTAATCCCCGCAGCGCTGCGAGTGAAGCCCCGGTAAAAAGGGGCTCGTCGGGGGTATATGTGACAAACACAAATTCACCCGTGCCATACCGGGCATTGATTTCGCGGGAATACTCCAGGTCGGCGTCGCCTTCCACCACCAGTGAGTCTGCTGAAGCATCCATGCGAAATTGCTGGGAATACCACCCCAGTAAGGCTGTCAGCGCAAGGACGCAAGCCAGAACGGGCACAGGCCATCGCAGTACCACGTTGATGTATCTGTCCAGGAACATGTTAGGGCTGGAGTCCTTTCGAAACTGGTGTTAAAAAACGCCGCAGTATAGCACCAGAGCTGGCTGCAAGCCTCTGAATTACTGGCATTCTTTCGCTTGCCAGGCATCAGGGACCCGGGCTTAAAAAATGTGGGATTTTTTCCCTCTAGGCATTATACTGCAATTTATGCCCGACAACTCATCACTCCACCAAGGCAACATCGCCGTAATCAGTGCGCTCAGGAAGATCCTGCGTCCGCTCGTGAAATTCATGGTGGCGAACCAGGTGACCTACCCCTTCCTGATCAACATGCTCAAATCCGTTTATGTTGATGTGGCCGAACATGACTTCCCCGTACCGGGCAAAAAACAGACTGACAGCCGAATAAATCTCCTGACAGGCGTGCATCGCAAGGACGTCAAACGATTGCGCTCCGAGGAAGACATCCCCGAAACCCGCCCGATGAACATTTCAGTCGGTTCCCAGATAGTGGCCCGCTGGGTAGGCGACAAGCAGCTGCAAAATCCCGACGGCACACCGAAAATCCTTCCCCTGCAGGACCAGGATGAATTCAGCAACGATTCCTTCGAGGGCCTGGTGGCCAATATCGCCAAGGGAGACATACGCCCCCGCGTGGTTCTGGACGAACTGATGCGGCTGGACATGGTCGAACTCGACCCTGATCACCGCGTTATCCTGAAAACTTCCACCTTCACCCCTGACAAGGGCCAGGAAGAGAAGCTTTACTTCTTCGGCAAGAATATCCAGGACCACCTGAATGCCGGTGTCCACAACCTGGCCGGGGAAAAGCCGCCCTTCTTTGACCGCAGCGTTTACTACGACGAGCTCAGCCAGGATTCGATCAATGAACTCACCGAGATGGCCAATAAACTTGGCATGGACGCACTGGTGAAGATAAACGAACGCGCCCTTGCGCTGCAAAAAGCCGACAGGAAAGCGCCTGACAATCATTACCGCATGAATTTCGGCATATTCAACTATAACCAGCAGTATGACCCGGCCGCGGGAAACGGCAATGACGACACCCATACCACCGGTTCGGAAGAGTCGCCTTCAGCCTGAAGCAACAACGGGTGATGCCGCAAATCCAGCCCCTCGAAAGCTGTTGAATTTGTGAAGCATTTCCCAAACAAACACGATAAAATAGCGCGTATGAAAAAGCACCGTCAGGACATAGCAGGAAATTTGACAGCCAGGGCTGCTGCGCTGGTGGAGAGCCATTCTCTACTGGCCACCCTTCTCGCTGTCCTGTGCCTGGCATTTGCGATCAATTTTTTCCTGACAGGTCCTGGCAGTGACGGTGGCAGCGGTTTTGGCGGCACCGGCAAATTCCCCGGTGAAAGCGGCTTCGGCGGCACCGGCAAAACACCCAATGACGGATCAGGCCTCAAGCTTGGCGCGAATGATCACACAGATCAGGAACTGCCGCTCTCACCCCTGGACAGCCTGCGCAATGAACTCAATCTCGATGCTGACAGCACAAGCACCCGGATTGCCAGCCTGGCGATAACTCCCCGTCCGGAGTTCGATGTCAGCGTGCTGCGCTTCTCCCCTGAGGCACCTCTTGCACCCGCCCCCGGTCTCGATATCGCCGACCAGGCCATGATTGACGAGCTGGTGGCCGGCGTCATTCTGGA
>Ga0181582_10003635_pt1 | contig 12437 bp, 16 predicted proteins | sample 071ome_32_FD_132438 | JGI IMG/M metagenome (GOLD analysis project Ga0181582, IMG submission 132438) | Coastal salt marsh microbial communities from the Groves Creek Marsh, Skidaway Island, Georgia - 071405AT metaG (megahit assembly) | ecosystem: Environmental > Aquatic > Marine > Intertidal...
CCATTCGATGAAGGGATACAGTAGGCAACTTTATTATCTCTGCCCCCAACACTACTCATCAGTCTCGTTCTCCGATGTCTTTCATTCTCGACAACAAGGTGGTCCTGTCCTTCAAGGATTTCATCACCGATCAGAACGTCGCTGGAACCGGAATCGGGTTCCTCCTCGCCTCCAGCACACTCGACCTCGCCAGGGTGTTCGTCCGCGAGGGCATCATGCCGTTCGTCATCGCGCTGCGCTCGACTTCCGCGCCCAGGTTCGACATCGACTCCATCCTGCAGTCGCTGATCACCTTCATCATCACCATGCTCGTGATCTTCGTCACCGTGAGGCTCTTCAATTTGCAGACGAAGCAGATCCCGGTCGTCGCCACCGTGTCCAACGCGTCCCTGTAAATGAATGATCATTGTTTGGTTCTTCAATCCACAATCAACATCGCCTTTCGTAATCCCGTCGCAAACGCTCGGGACCCGACGCCGAGAAGGTACGCTTCTCGATGTCTCTTCACGGCCGTTTTCATCGCGAGAATATCGTCCGAACTGAATCGGTCCAGGAACGTCTTCAGGGCACGTCCTTTCGCGGGATCGTCCTCGAGATCGACGGCGTCTCGGAGGTCGATCCACCACGTCCCGCGTCCCCGTTGCATGAACGAGCCCATCGGCGTCTCCGCGTCGATGTTTTCGCCCCAGTACAGGGGAATCGATCCGGCCATGAGCGCGTCGCCGACTTTCTCGCTCACGTACCCCGCGGCACCCGGTCCGCCGCAATTCTCGATAATCAAGGCGAAGTCGTGTGTCTGGTACGTGTCCACGGGCGTCTTGGGGTCCAAGTGACGAGGCATATCGTACCCGAGCGTCGGTACGGGTCGACCGGCGACACGTTCCGACTCGCAAAACGCCGTCCATCGACCGCCAACCACGGTCAATGCGGGACCGAACCCGGTCGCGAACTCGCCGCGGAGGTAGTCCAAGGAACATGCCATCGTTCCACACGCTCTGTACGTCCCCGTCGTCGATCGATTCTCCAGCACCATCGCCACCGTCCCCGTGTTGGGTCCCTCGTTCTCTCGGAGCACGTCCGCGACGCGTTCTTCAGATACGAACCGGGCGTTGTGAGGCCAGTACACACAACGAAGTGACGGCGTCTCGAGCAACGGACGTGAGTAGGTCATCACCACGTCCGCATGCTCCCGCAACCACGTCACGTCCCATTGCTCGCGATGACGGACGTTTGGACCTTCCAACGTCGCCAGGACGACTTTCAATTCCGTATGCGTCGTCTCCTTCAGACGTTTCAATTCGACCAAAGGCACCGTGGACGGGTGACACATGGCCACCAAACACACGGCGTCGTACGGTAAAGCGTGCAAGCACGAGAACCCGTCGATCCAGTTGACGTCCGTCACGTCATCATACATGGTCATACACCATTCGGCCAAGGGGTCGTTCTTCTCCGGACCCAAACGAAGAACGGCTTCCGTGTGAGTCGCGTCGAAGTGGAACAAGTACACGTCCCGCCGTTCGGGCGTCCACGGCAACACGCGGGCGTTCCCGTGCTTGAAAAATTCCAGGGACACGCTTCCGTCGCTCCCGGTGTCCCCGCGGCGCACCGCCGCGCGGTACCGAACCGTGAACTCTCTCGTCGATCCACCTTTCGGCTCGTGCGTGAGCAGCGTGTGACAGATGCGACGATCGGCTTCCATCGCGTTCGGCTGACGAGCGCGGACCATCCACAGCGGCGCCAACTCGCGTGCCAAGTCCACGCGCAACATGTAACAGTTCGTATCGATAAGTCGGTCAGTTGACGACAAACACGTCGGACGGATGTTTCCCATGCTCTCGCATATGTCTCGACACTGGACGTTCGACTCGGCGTCGATGATCTCGCGCAACGTGAACGACCACCGGTGCGGACCGATCGCGTTCAAATGGGCGATAACGTGACTCGGATCGACCTCGTTATCCTCGTCGAGAACGCACATGTACTCGGTGTTCACAACGAAGCTCATCGACGCGACGATCCGGTGACATAAGTACCCGTCGCCACCCGTGTTCTCCGGTAGGACGATCACGTGGCGCTCTACTCGCGACGCTCGTCGCGGAGGGTTCTCTGTCACCAAGCGTCTAGTAGCTTCCTCGTACTTGCACCCGTCCGCCACGACGACGTGTTTGACCAACACGCCTTCGGGGACGTCCAGAGCGTTGACGCTCTTCAAATTCCTCACGAGCAAAGCATTGCCGGTCGAGCCGGTCACGATCGATATGGACGGCATCGTCGAGTAGGTGTCCTCCGCTTTCCCACGACCAAGATTTGAATCGATCGCATTTCCCGCGATTTCTTATGTTTGTCTGTTTCAACTGGTGACAATGGAATTCGTTGCCCTCGCAGCGCTCGCAAGCGTGGGATACTTCCTACGGAAAGATCCGACCGGCGATGAACGAGACGAGGACGTCCCGTCCATGATCGTCGCGGTCGACGCCAACGACGACGACGCGCTTCCGGGTCCGTACGACGACCTGGATATGCCGTCAAACCAACTCCTCGCGTTCGACGAAGCGGCACTCAAGCGGTACAAAGACTCTTTCTACCCACACAAGACGGGGATCATCGCACCGTTCTATAAGACCAGGAACAGTTCGACGAACGACGAAGGAAAACAGCGTGCCCTCGATCGGTTCACTGGCGCAGATCCAGCGTACAGAAAGAAACGAGAAGTCGAAGCTATCTTCGCACGCACCCCACAGAACATCGATTCGTCGGGTCGAGAAGGCAACACCGCCCAGTACGATCGGGACATTTATAAATCCTCGTTGACAGAGAAGAATCTCGGCCAGCTCCCGTTCCAACAGATCCAAGTCGGGCCCGGTCTCGGCGTCGGTACCGACGTGCCCGCGGCCGACGGGTTCCACTCGATGCTCCGTGTGATGCCCGCCGACGGTAATTTGCACAAATCGTCAGAACTTGGAGGACGGGTCAACGCCGGCTCAGTGATCAACGCCACCAGGACCATGGACATGACCCTCAGTCACAAAGCACCCCCTCGAGTCTGGGACCAGAGCCGACGGCCGCTCGAACGGGGCAAGGCCCAAATCGCCGAGGCGATGGCGCGTCGCGGCGTCCACTCGTCCGTCGAACCAGTACAGTGTCACGTCGACGGCGAGTACTACACGGGCGTCGCGTACCGCGAGGGAGCGTACGATGCACACGCCGCCACCACGAGACTCGACGACCGGAGTGCGCGAGGAGATCTCCTCAACTTGGACGGCCAGAAAATGGGAGGACACCTCGCGTACACGCCGGGCGACCCCTACCGAATCACCAGTCAGAACAGAGAAGCCAAGACGGGTCCAGGACCCGTCGCGCCAGTTCGCACAAAGGAGAATCTGCGGTGCTCGAATATGCAACTGCTGAAGCAGGCCAAGCGAGGCTCGTACCCGAACCCCGAGTACATGGCAGGTCCGCAGCGAAACGACGCGCTTCTCCTCGCACGACTCGGGTACAGGACCTCGCCGTACACGTCCCAAATCCACAAGTTCCGCGCGGAAATGGATGGGACCAAGAACAGACTGCTCTCCCATCCCCAGAGCGGTGCTCTGGACCGCGGGACCACGCAGGACACACTGGGTTCGTTCGCGAGTAACGGACGCAAAATCACGGGCGAAACGAACCCCCGCGCGGACTTCACGCTCGCCGCGGCGGCCATGGCCGGGAACCCGTACAAAATCAACGCGTAGTCGTAGACGCGTGATTTTGAGCTGATACATTTTCGAAGAAGTATCAATCACGACGAGATGCTGACCGAAGAACAGCTCCGAAAAATGTTACAGAACCCCGCCGCGGCGGACTGGTCGAAACTCAAGGCCGAAGACGTGAGTATCAACATGGGTATGGCCATGACCGAGGAGCAGATGAAGGCTTATTGCAAACAACACAACATCACGCCGACCATCATGAAGAAACCTTCCAGCAACGGCGGCAACACCACTGCCAAGAAGACGTGATCTTTTATCTTGTCAAAAAACAACAACCTACTCACAGTTACTCTTCCTCCGATGTTCAACATGAAGAACATGAAGTCGCGTCCGATCATTATGTGGTCGCTCGTCATCATCGCCGTCGCCTGCCTGTACATGTGGTGGCAGTCGAAGAAGCAGCAGCCGGGCGAAGGCATGGTCATCGTCACTCCCATGCCCACCAGCAATTACTCGATCGAGGACATGAACAACGGCATGCCGGAGTCCCTGCCAGAGACTCTGATGCCAGTCAACATCGAGGGACAACCGGACGTGATCACGCAGGCAGCGGCCATCGACGACGCCATGCCGAACGAGGGCGATATCGAGGAGTTCGCCAACTTCGCGAGCAAAAACTGGCGTGGACAGATCCTGTAGGACGACGGCACGAGCAAACGCACAATATCTTGCACAATCAGAATGCCGAACTATACCACACGGAACGATCTCGTCCCCTGGCCGGTGGTGATCATCGTGCTCGTCGCGATCGTTCTCCTCTGCTCGTCGTGCATGACGCTCTTGGCAGAATTCCAAGAAGGAACTCTGATCGTGTCCGGGCCACGGTCCGGGCGACTGACCGCGACGACCGAAGCTCCCGTCGACGTCCACGACGTCACACTGGCCCCGAGGGAACGGGACACGTCGTGGTCATCCGCCGAAACGCAACGACCCGTCTCGTTCTACGACTCGGTCATCACTCGCCTCAAGTACAACTGATCTATACGACTCTGGAGAACAACATCTCGTTCCGCAGATTTAGTCGCACTCACGAATTATGTTTCACAACGTCACAAGGAGACCAATGTCAGGACGAAACCGACGCGTGTCGTCACGTCCCCCGCCACAATCGGAAGACGTTTTCACACGAAGTCTCGTCGACGCGCAAACCACGCAACTCGAAATCATCATGCTCCAACAACGGCTCGCCGAAATTCGATCTCAAGCACCCTTGATCGCCAAACGGCTCGACATGCTTCGGAAACGGGCCGCCGCGCAACGGCAAATGGTCGGCAAGATGACCGCGTTTCGAGCGGCTCAACAGGCCACGAACGCGCGAAAAGCGGCACGAAAGAACCTCGAGAATGCCGTCTTCCGTCAAAACGTCCAGAACGGCTTCGAAATGACAAACAAAGAACGAGGATGGCAACGCATTCAAAGGAAAATCGATAGTCGACGAAAACAATTGCTGAGACGGAAAAGGAATTAAATTGACCAATAGTATAGTATGGCGCGTAGCAAGACATTGAAATCGGCTCGGTCGTCGGGACCCCGTCGTCGGCACGCCAAGTCAATGTCCTACGATCGAGCCGTCAAAGTGCTCATCAAGCACCACATCATCTCCAAGAAAAGCGATCTGTACGCGCAGAACGGGTCGCGCGGAGGAAGTGGCTTGCTCCTGGGTGCAATCTAATATCTTGCCCACAGACAACTGTACACCCACAGACAAATGTACATCGACGAACGTACGAGAATTAACGAGGGCGTCATCTCGCACTTGACCTCCATCCCACCACCGGGTGACCACGGCAAATCGTGTTCCGCCGAACCGAACTGCACGTCCATGACGCCGGGGTCGTACGCGGCGATGCACTACGACCAGGTCATGCCAGTAACGCAAGCGTCGTTCACCAGGCGCAGGATGCCAAACACGGAACTCTTCGGCGGCGGCTTCCGAGGACAGGACGGAGGCGACGGACTTCGTCTCAACGCCGAAGCGTGGTCGTCCGCGTGGACGCCACAAGATGGGTTCGCACAGGAATGCGATCGGTGCGTCGCAGAAGTCAACTACAACCGATTCGACTGCGTCGACGGTCTTCCGCTCGCGTACGAGGGATCGTGGTTCCACGGCGTCGATACGCGCCAAGGAGCGCAAATCTTTACACGCTGTGACATGTAACAAGTCTCTCTCCAAGAATCAGCTCAGTCATCATCACACCTCGTCGTCACGCGGTAACGCAAGTCGCTCGTCACGATCGGAACGGGACCCAGATGGAACGCACGGACACTGTCCACCCAGTTAGTCGTCGATACCAATTCGATTTCCTCCGCGGTCAAGTCGCGTTCCCAATCGATCGTCCACTCGTCGAAATGAACCAACACATCACGCAACGTACACAGACGCACGTTGCGACGACTCACGTGCGTCTTGTCTCCGTCCAGAAACCGAAGGAACAAACTTCGCGAGTTCCATACGTCGATAATACGCCACGAAAGCTTCTCCAGCAGCCGTCTGTTCGCTTTCAAACGTATCAAGAGCGTGTTCACGTTCGGGTACGATGACGATTCCATCCTTTTTTGTATGCCTATTCAAGAAATGAAGATCGGGTGCGATCTGACGGGGTCCGTCACAGATCCGCAGAAACGGATCCTCAAGTTCGTCGAAGCGGATCTCCATACCCTCTTCGCGCAACTCATACGAACCCAACCCAGCGTCTCGACGTGGACGACCGTCATGGACTTGTGGGATCGTCGTCTTCGACTCGGGACCAAACATCTCGTTCCCGTCTTCGTCCCCGACGTCGGGTGCCTTTCCGTCGGCCTCGACGCCAACGGGTCCGCGGACAAACGATGGCGGGCGTTCTCACGGTGCGTCTGTGTCGTTCTCCGACACCTGTCGTCGCCGTGCGCGCAAACCATCGACGCCGCCTTGACCTTTGCCGAGACAGAACTCGGGTTCACCGTCGACCTGTCGTGCGACGATTTCAGGGAGTACGGGCTCATCAGAAAGGCGTGGTACTCGAACGCCCGGTGTGCGACCACGACCGACGCGAGGCGAGGGACTTTCGAAGAACTCCTCGGTCGTGATATCGACGCGGCCATGGACATGATCCGCGCCGCGTACCCGGACCTTCACGTGGTCACCAGGCAATGGGATCTGATCGGCGACGCCGCAAGCTACGATCTGCACGCCGAGAAGGAAACGCTCGTGGTCTACGTCGACCGCGTCTCGAACAAGGTCGTTCTCCCCGAACCGCAACTCGCCTCGCTACAGACCATGAACGGCGTGCGAGGGAACTGTTTCCTCCTCCCCGACGAAGGGAACTGTCGAGGCGCACCGAGAGTCGCCGACGGGTCGTGGGAACCGCTGATCGGACGACTCGTCACCGACGCCGTCGACACGTTACGCTTCAATTATCCGCACGCCGTAGTCGAAGCGTCGCCCGTCTCGTGGGGTATTCCACCCATCAGACGACGAGACCGAATCCGCGTCCTCTTCGATCCGAAGACGGCACGGGTCACGCACATCACCATCGGTTGATCGAGCGCGAGCACGTTCGTCCATCCGCCAGTCCAAACAACATTGCGTCTATGGACGTCTTCATCGTCGATTGGGTCGCCAGGGATGTCGACGGAAAATGCGAAGTTATCGGTATCGGCAAAGACATCAACGGCGAATGCATCGCTGTTCGGTGCCCTTTCTCCCCGCACTTTTACGTCGACGTGCCCACCAACAAGTGTTCCACCCTGCCATCGAGATCCGTCTTTGCGCGATCGGTCCGCGAAAACCTCGGAAGTAAGGCCGGGGTGTGCACGGTCGAGCTGGTCCAGAAACGACCCTTCGTCGGGTACAGAGGGTCAAAGACGTCACACGTCGTCTTGTGCACATTCCACTCGCTCCGCGCGTTTCGAAACGCAAAGTATCGCGCCAAGGATCTCAAGTACCTAACGTACGAAGCCAACGCCGATCCGACGCTCAAATTCTTCCACATGGCGACCATCGATCCGTGCGGATGGACCACCTTCCGACAGGCGACCGCCGTAACGACCAACGTCGTCGCGAAACCGTACGTCCGCGAGTTCCGAGTCGCGCAGTACGCGCACATCGCCATGTCCAAAGACAACGACGCACCGCCACCGCTCAAAATCGCCTCGTTCGATTTCGAGTGTTACTCGGCCACCGACAAGTTCCCCAACGGCTCGAACGCCAAAGACGCCATCATCTCCATTGGAACGTCGTACGCACGCTACGGCTCCGACGTGCCGTCTCGTCACACAATCCATCAACTGCACCATTGTGGTCCGCTCGACGGCGTCGACGTCAACGTGTACGCGTCCGAACGGTCGATGCTCAACGCGTGGCTCGACGAGCTCGAGAATGAACGCGTCGACGTCATCACCGGGTACAATATCTGGGGGTTCGACTGGAATTACCTCGACGCGCGTTCCGTTGTCCTCGTCGATCTCGTCACTGGAGACAGCAGTATCAAAACGGCCGCGCTCGGACATCTCGTCGAGGGCGGGGGCGTACGCATCGAGAAAAACTTGGCGTCGGCGGCGTTCGGTAACAACGCGTACGTCTACCTCGACTCGCCGGGCATCGTACAACTCGATCTGCTCGCCATTTTCCGGAAGGAACTCAAACTCGATTCGTACACGCTGAACAACGTGTCCTCAACGTACTTGGACGGCTTTACCAAGCTGGACGTCTCGGCCAAGCAAATGTTTGCGTGGTTCCGAAATGAGGACGCGGAAGGACTTACCAAGATGGCAGACTACTGTGTGCGCGATACCCTTCTCCCCATCAAACTCATGCACAAACTGAGCACGCTCACCAACCAAATCGAAATGAGCAAGGTCGTGTGCACGCCCATCTCGTACCTGAACACCCGCGGCCAGCAGATCCGGTGTTACTCGTTGCTGCTCAAGCACGCGGGGAACGCGGGGTTCGTCATCGACGACATGGAAAAGAACATGAACCGAGATGCATACGTCGGCGCCACCGTCCTCCAACCTCAAAAGGGGGCCTACGTCGACCGGGTCGTTACCTGCCTCGATTTTGCGTCTCTTTACCCGTCGATCATGCGGGCACATCTCATGTGCCCGTCGACCATCGTCCTCGACGACACGTACGACCACGTGGACGGGGTCGAGTACTACCGCGTCGAGACCACGCCAGGTCACGTGGTCTCGTTCGCCCAAGTCGAGACCGCCGTCGTCCCTAACCTCCTCGCCGACTTGGCCGCGTGGCGCAAAGCCGCCAAAAAGGATATGGCACAAGCCAAAGCGAGGGGTGACGCGTTCGCCGCGTCCATGTACAACGCCAAGCAACTCGCATTCAAAGTGTCCATGAACTCGCTGTATGGCTTCTTTGGCGCGGGCACTGGTGCGATTCCTCTCCTCGACCTCGCGTCGGCCGTCACGTCCACCGGTCGGGACATGATCATGCGCACCAAGAATGCGTGCGAAGCACGAGGTCACACGGTTATCTACGGAGGTACGTGTCGACGAGACAACACGATGACATGCATCTCACTTCGCGTCATAAATACACGCGACAGATACCGATTCCGTCTTCGTCATCCAGAACGTCGGCGACGCTCACCGTCTCGACGTGGCCAAGCACATCGAGTGCGGTAAACTTCTCGCGGCCGAGTTGACCGCGTCGTTGTACAAACACCCGAACGAACTCGAATACGAGAAGGTGTATGCGCCAATGCTCCTCTTCAGCAAAAAGCGATACGCTGCGCTCATGTACGAATTCGATCCTTCCACGCCATCCAAGATCGATGTCAAAGGACTCCAACTGGTCAGGAGGGATTCCCCACCCTTCGTTCGAGACGTGATGACGAACGTCCTCGACGCCATCATGTACCGCCGGTCGTTCGAAGAAGCACTCGACATCGCGAGAACGTACATCCTCGACGTCCTCGAGGACCGGATCCCGTTCGAGAAGTTCGTGGTCTCCAAATCCCTCCGATCCGGATACAAAAATCCGGAAAGTCTGTGTCACGTCCAAGTCGCCCAAAAGCGACGTCAACGAAACATCGATCCGCCCGGAGAAGGAGAACGCGTACCGTACGTGATCATCAAATCGCTCGAACACGCCAACGACCTCATCGCATCACGCGCGGAAGATCCCACGTACGTCCTCGATCACGGGCTGCAACTGGATACGCTCTTTTACGTGCGCAATTGTCTGCTCAAGCCGCTCGAAACCATTTTTGACCTCGAATACGAGAACGCGTACACCAAGCTGACCGAAGGCTCTATCGTCGAAATCATGGTGGGTCTCCAGAACGTCGAGGTGTCCGAAAAAAAAGAAGCCAAGCGGCTGCGCTTTCTCAAAGAGACGAACCAACTCGAGATCACGGCGTTCTTCAAGAAGAAGATTTAGCGATCTGTGTAATGACACTAATATGTTGACACAGTTCACTACGCATCATCATGTTGTTCTCCGAGAAGTCCATCGCCCTCGTCGCCATCTTCCTCATCGTGTCGGCCAAGCCAGTGTACGCGATCACATCCACAATCACCGACAAGATCGGTCTTCCCACCATCCAGTACGGCTCGCCGACGCGATTAGGGCTGCTCTTGCACGCCATAGTCCTCGCGGCGCTGTACGCTTGGGTCGCCAATCGGGTCTAGGCAGACTCAAAATACACACAGGTATGATCATCTCGATCGAAGGCAACATAGGGAGTGGGAAGAGCGAACTGATCGCGTCGATCGAAAAACACCTGGCTAGGGAAAAGCACGTCGGCTTCTTTCCCGAGCCTCTCGACGAGTGGGGAGACACGCTGCAGCTTTACATGAAAAACAAACGCAAGTGGGCGGCCCTCCTCGCACTGGACATCTTACGTGGATTCGGCAACGTCACCGCGTCTGATACCACACATCAGGTCGTCGAAAGATCACCGTACGCGTGTCGACACGTCTTCTGCGAACTGGATCGGAACGCGGGGCACGTGACGAAAGAGGAACTCGCAATCATCGATCAGTACGTCGACCTGTACGGATGGAAGCCGGACCTCATTCTTCACCTTGAGGTCAACGATGCCGTCTGCTGCGATCGCATAGAAATGCGAGGAAGGGTCGGGGAAGATGGCATCACGTACGAGACGCTCCGCGCGATCTCGTTTCAGTACCAACGCATGTATAACGAACACTTCGCATCCACGCCCGTCATCCGATGCGTACAGAGCGAAAGCGAAAGCATGGACGCGTTTCACGCGCGCATATCGTACCTCGTTCTACGTGCGGTACAAGATCACGATAAGAAGAGCAGTCTGTAAAACGATCAGTGAAGCGAGCAACTCCAACGCGTACACTAACCAACCCGCGCGCAGCGTGATGTACTCGAGGATCGACGACGCGACGTCTTTCTCGCGGAAAATCACATGCGCACGGTCGATGGTCCTGCTCAACAGCTGATCAATGGCGATGTCGAACGAGTCTGCCAACATACCGTACTACCCGCCTTTCAGACGACGTCATTCTTTTCCATTGATTTCTTCGCATGCTTGCGATAGGACACCTTCGTCGATGGATGATCACGAAGACTTCGCGCTCGACGAGTCGTTCGTTCGGACCGTCGAGAACTGGCTTCTCACGGCGACTCGAGGCGTCCTCGTCCTGTCGCAAAAACAGACCGGGTGTGGCGTCACGCACATGCTGCGTCTCCTCCAATCGCGGCACGACGCGTCGTTCGTGTACGTGGAAACGATGGACACACACACGTCGAAACGAACCGTCTTGGGTCAAAAGAAAGTGGTCGTCATCGATCCACCAGACGAGTTCTTTGCGGATTCGACCAAGACGACGAGCCTCGCGAACGTCATCGAGTCTCCGCGTGTCCCCGTTGTCATCGCCGGATTTCGACGCCGGACAATCGTCGCCAAACTCAACGGTCTCCTCCGCAAATCGTCGGGACCGGTCGTTCGTCTCGACGTTCCCCCGCTAACGGACGAGCGTGCCATCGCCGTCTTGCGGCGCCGAGCAAAAGACACGGACGGGAGTCGTCATATGGACGTCGAACGAGCGTGGCACGAGACACACGACCTCCGTCATTGCCTGGAAAGCATGCAAGCGAACGGCACGACCACACGGGAGATCCTTCCCGACGGGACGGACGGATTACGTGCCGTGCTCCAGCAGTCGACGACAAGAACCTTCGGCGATCGATGTCGCATCGCCGAAGGGGACTCGACCATCATGGTCGACGGCGTCTTCGAAAATTACGTCCACGGTCTCGACGACGTCGAGAACGCGACGGGAGTCATGGACACTCTATGTCTCGCGGACCTCCTCGAGTCGGCGTCGTACCAAACGCCCACGTTCGATCCGTCCGGGTTGACGGCCGCGCTCGTCGCCGGAGTCGCCGTCAACGACGTTCACGTCACCCGGAAAATAGAGACCTTCGGGACCGTCTGGGCACGGACGAATCATCGCGTCGTCAAGCACAAACAACTCGTCCGACTGGCGCGCCACGGCATCGATGTCGAGTCGGCAGCGTACGTCCGGGACATGGCATTATCGTCGCCGCCGTACCTGAGATCGTTGATCGATGCAATCGGACCGGACGATACGTGGACAGTCATGAAACTGTGGCCACCGACCGGCAAACGTCTCTCCCGCAAACGATTCAAACATATGTTCGACGCATCGACCGCTCCGTCATCGTCTGCAACTGTTAAGGACGTACGC
>Ga0181582_10003636_pt1 | contig 12436 bp, 6 predicted proteins | sample 071ome_32_FD_132438 | JGI IMG/M metagenome (GOLD analysis project Ga0181582, IMG submission 132438) | Coastal salt marsh microbial communities from the Groves Creek Marsh, Skidaway Island, Georgia - 071405AT metaG (megahit assembly) | ecosystem: Environmental > Aquatic > Marine > Intertidal zone...
CGGGGGGGGGGGGGGGGGGGGGGGGGGGGGGGGGGGGGGGGGGGGGGGGGGGGGGGGGGGGGGGGGGGGGGGGGGGGGGGGGGGGGGGGGGGGGGGGGCGGGGGGGGCACTGTGGTGCTCGGGCGTCGGGCGCGGGGGCGCCGGCGCCTCGCGAGGGTGTTCAAACGGGAGAGCTAGGGGGGCCGCGGCCGCGGGGCGGGCCGGGCCGCTTCACATGGCGTCACGGGCGCCGCTCAGGCCGAGAGGGCCTCGGCGACGGCGGCGCAGACGTCCGCGACGACGCCGGGGCCCGCGGGGACACGGGCGAGGGCGGCGGCGAGCCTGGCGGCCGTCTCGCCGGCGTCGCGGGCCGTGTAGTCCACCCGCGCGTCGAACTCGAGCCCCCCCGCGCGGGCGTCGAGGGCCTGCGCGGCCCGCAGCTCCACCGAGGCGCGCGTCTGCGACTCGCGGTGCAGGAAGACGAGGCCCACGGTGCCCGCGGGCGGGTCGCACCGGGCCTCGACGGCGAGGCGGGAGAGCTCGTGGAGGCCGTCGAGCCCCGCGACGAGCCCCTCGGCGGCGGCGAGCCGCCCCTGCACCCGCTGCACGGCCTCGGCGGCAGCCCAGGGGGCGGCCCCGGCGGGGAGCGACCAGCGGAGCACGTGGCCGGGGGCGGCGCCCGGGGCGGGGCGCGCGGCGGGGCCGAGGGCCACGGAGGCGGCGAGGGCGACCCACTCCCGCGGGACCGCGGGGCCCAGGGACGCCGCGTCGGCCGCGACGTCGAGGCTCCCCGTCCCGGCCCCCGCCGCCCCCTCCCCGGCGTCGCCCAGGGTCAGGCGGAACATCCCGGCGCGGCCGAGCCGGAGCACCACCCGGGGCGCGCCCGCGGGGCCCCGCGGCGCGGACACGGTCTCCACGCGCCACCCCTGCGCCTCCTCGAGGGCGCGGAGGCGCGCGGCCTTGGCCGCGACGGCCTCGCGCGCCGCGGCGAGGGCGCGGGCGGCCGAGGCCTCGGCGACGGCCTCGGCGGCGTCGGCGGGGCCCTCCGCGCGGGCCGTGGCGGCCCGGGCCGCCGCGAGCTCGCCCTCGAGCGCCGCCCGCTGCTCGGCCAGCGCCGCGCGCCGCGCCTCCAGCTCCGCCGCCCGCGCCCGCTCCCGCCCGAGGACGGCGGCCCGCTCCGCGTTGTGGGCCTCCTGCCCGGCCAGCGACTCGCGCAGGGTGGCCGTGCGCCGCGCCCGGTCCTGCTCCGACGCGTGCTGCGTCGTCTCCAGCTCCAGCGCCTGCCGCTGCCCCAGCGCCGCGTCCTGCACCTGCGTCAGCAGCACCGACGCCGACGCCAGTGCCCGGTCCAGGAACGCCAGGTCCGACCGGAGTCGCGCGGCCGAGTCGGACAGGGCCTGGCGGGCGCCGGCCTCCATGCGGAGGCGCCACTCCTTCCACGCGAGCATCGTCTGCGCCCGGCACACGCGCTTCAGCGACGCGATCCCCGCCCGCAGCCGCTCCAGCTCCGCCCCCCGGGCCAGCTGCAGCGAGCGGAACACCTCGGGGTTGGCGGCCGAGAGCTCCGCCTCGCGCTCCCCGACGCGGGCGCGGGACGCCGCGCACTCCTCCTGCAGCGTGCGCACGGCGTTCGCGAACCCGTCGGCGTCCACGCGGGTCAGGTGGAGCAGCCGGTAGCACTCGCGCAGCGTCCCCGGGGGCGGGTCGTCGGCGAGGTCGCCCATCCCGATCGAGGTCCCGCGGCGCACGTGGTCGAGGAACTGGACGCCCGACATCTTGAGGAAGTCGCGCACCGTGAGCTGGAAGACCTGGGGGCCCCGGGGGGCCGAGGCGAGGAGGTCGGAGACGCCCGTGGTGTTGCCCGAGCCGGCGCCGGACGGGGTCCGGGCGGCGTCGGCGGGGGCGACGGCCACGGCGCCGCGCTGGTGCACGATCACGGGGCTCATCAGGGGCACCGTGGACGTGGGCTGCCCGGCGGCGCGGGTCCGCGGGGCCGTGCCGAGCGCCCCCGGCAACGCCGAGGGGGGCGCGGCCGACATGGGGGCCAGGGGGGGCAGCGTCGCCGGGCCTGCGGAGGGCGCGGCGGCGGCCGCCCCGGCCCCGGCCTGGGACGGCGGCGTGAGGAGCGCCACGCCGCCCGGCGCCGGGGTGACGAGCGGCCGGGAGCCGCCCCCCGAGACGGGCGCCCGGGGGGGCTTGCGCGCCGAGTGGAGGGTCGGCGTGCCCGTGCTGGCGTTGCCGTCCTCCGAGACGCGGCCGGGGGCGAACGTCACGCCGTCCGCGCTCAGGCCGCTGAGGTCCCCCAGGGGGCTCAGGGCCCCCATGGTCGGCGACGCCCCAGCGACGGCGGCGGCGGGCCGCGCCTCCGCCTTCCCCTCCCCCGTGAGGGCGAGGAGGCCGCCGGTGGTGCCGAGGGAGGGCCGGGAGGGGGACGGGGCGGCCGCGGAGGTCCCCGGGGGGGGGGCCGGGGCCCCGGCCCCCGAGACGGCGCTGTCGTCGAGGCCGGCGCCCTCGTCATCCTCGGCGAGGAGCGACATGGTCAGCCGGCGCGACTTGCGCCTGCCGGGGGCGGCCTCGGGCCGGGCCGCCTCGTCGGGCTCCTCGGCGTCGGGGACGAGGTCGTTGTTGCCGAGCCCGAGGTCGTCGTCCGAGAGGTTGAGGGCGAGGTCCTGCGTCAGGCCCAGGGTGCGGGTGGCCGGGGACGGGGCCGGGAGGGGGGAGGGCATGGGCGCGTCGGCGGGGGCGCCGCCCGCAACGGGCGCCGGGCCCCGGGCCCCCGAGGGCCCCGCGAGGCCCGAGGCGCCGGTGGCGTCGCCGTAGAGCTGATGGTACGTCGTGTCGCCCAAGTTGGCCTTGGCGGCGCCGCGCAGGTTCACGCCCAGCGTGTCCTCGGCGCCGGGCACGAAGCCCCACTTGCCCTGGGCGGCATCCGAGTCGCCCGTCAGGTTGCCCGGGGAGGGCGCCTTGGCCGAAAGCGGGGAGAGGGCCGAGATCCCCGAGATCCCCGACACGCGGCCGAGCGTGTGCGTGGCCCCGCCCAGCGACGTGAGCCCCCCCAGGCTTGGCCGCCCGGCCTCTGCGCCCGGGAGGGGCGACAGCCTGGGGGAGGCCAGGGAGCTCAGCGCCCCGGGGGACGATGACGGGGCCGCAGCGTCCCCCACCGAGGGGTCCGGGCCGCCCCCGCCGGCGGGCGCGCCCGTCTCCGTGACGCCCCCGAGCGGCGACCCCGCCATGCTCTTCAGGGACGAGAGGGGGTTCGCCGACGGCACGGGAGACACCCCCTGCAGCGGAGAGGCCGCCTGCTGCAGCGGCGAGGCCGCCTGCTGCAGCGGCGAGGCCGCCTGCTGCAGCGGAGAGGCCGCCTGCTGCAGCGGAGAGGCCGCCTGCTGCAGCGGAGAGGCCGCCTGCTGGAGCGGGGACGTCAGCTGCATGGGGGAGACCCCGGGAGCGGCGTTCTCGTCAGCCTCGGTGGCAGCGGCCGGGGGCGACTTGAGACCCCGAAGGATCGTGTCGGTGGCCTCGTTCGCTGCGGAGGCGTCGGCGATCGGCGACCCCTTGGCGGCGCTGCGGATGCGCTCCATCGCGGAGCCCACGGGGTCCGCGGCCCCCCTGGCGGGGGTCGCCGTGGCGGGCGTCGCCAGCATCGCCTCGATCTCCGCCATCTTGGCCATCGGGTCCACCGACGCGGCGGGCACTCTGGCGGGAGTGGCGGCGGCCGGGCTGGCGGGCGCGGCCTCCTCCTCGGGCTCAGCGGAGGCCGCGGGCGTCTCGGCCCGGGCCGGGGTGTCGGCCGCGGCGGCCACCGAGTCGGGGCTGAGGAGGTCGGACTCGTCGCCGAGGCCGAGGCCGGCGAAGGCGTTGGCGAAGGGGGTAACGGCCGTGAGCTTCCCGGGGCCCGTCGCGGGGGCGGCGGTGGCCGGGGTCGCGACCGCCGCGGCGGGCGTCTTGAGCGGGGTGTAGGACCCGTCCTCCCGGGGCAGCTTGGCCGCCGTCGCCGGGGCGGCGCCCCCGGCCCCCTCGTCCTCGTCGACGAGAGCGCCGAGGGAGGGGACGGCGGCGGTGACGTTGCCGGCGTCCTCGCCCGCGGCGGCGGCCCGGGCCGAGGTGTCCGTCTCGCCCGTGGCGTCGTCCGTCGACTCGAACTGCATGTCGGACGACGCCGGGGACAGGTTGAGGATCACCCCCGGGGACCTCGCGGGCGGTGCGCCGGCCTCGTCCTCGTCCACCAGCCCGCCAAGCGACGGGACGCCCGGGGACGGGGCGGGGGAGGTGGCGGCCTCCGTGTTGTCCGACGCGTTGTCGCTGGCAGCCCCGCCCTCGCTGCAGAGCAGGTCGTCCGAGCCGAGGGCCGCGTCGTCGCCGGCGCCGGCGGCCCCCTCGTCCTCGTCGACGAGCGCGCCCAGGGACGGGATGGCGGACGTCACGTTGCCCGCGTCGGGCGCGGGTGAGGCGTCGCCGGCGGCGTCCTCGTCCAGGAGGGTCCCCAGGGAGGGGACGGCGGCCGTGACGTCGCCCGGGGGGGGCGCGGCGAGGCCGCGGGCCGGGGTGGCCTGGGCGGCGATGGCCGCCTCGTCCTCCTCCACGAGCGTGGAGAGAGACGGGATGGCCGATGTCACGTTCCCGAGCTTGCCGAGGGACTGGCGGCGGCTGGGGGGCCGCTGGGCCCCCTGGCGCGCGGCGTCCTCCTCAGCCAGGGCGGCCAGGGAGGGCAGGGCGGACGTCACGTCCCCCGGGGCCGGGACGAAGAAGGAGGAGCGGCGCCGGTTGGCCGAGCGGCGACGGGACGCCCCGAGGGACGTCTGGTCCGTGAGCTCCATCGCGTCGCCCTTGGGGGGCGACAGGGCGTCGAGGCCGATCTCCCGGGGCCCGTCCTCCTCGGCAGTGGGCGCGACGGGGGCCTGGGCGATGGGGGACGGGGCCACGGGGGACTTGGCCGTCTCCTTCTCGAAGAAGTGGACGCTGTTGAGCTGCGGGGGGGGGCGGCGTCGGTGGGGGGAGGCGGTGCGTGGGCCGGGGGGTGGGGGCCGGGGCGGGAGAGGGGGACAGGGAGCGCCCGGGCGGGGGCAGGGTGCGGGGAGGGGGCGCACCTCGGGGTCGGGAGCGAAGGAGACCCTGCGCCCGAACGACTTGCGCTTCTTTGTCTTCTTCTCAGCGGACAAGTTCGCTAACGCGGACCGCTTGAGGAGGATCTGCGGGGCGGGGAGGGCGGGGGGAGGGTGTTGTTGGGCGGGGGGCGCGTTCCCTCGCGGGAGGGGGAGGCGCGGGCGCGGGCGCGGGGAGGGGCGGGGCGGGGGCGGCGCGGTGGAGCTCACCGAAGTGGGCGTCTTGCCGGGCGTCCTCTGCCCCACGGACAGCCTCCGCGAGGGAAGGGTGGCCTTGACGGGGGTGTTCTCCTTGTGTGCCCCCGTGAGTAGGGCCTTCCCCGGGCTCGCGGCAGGAGGAGCCGCGCCCTCCGTTACTCCGCGCAGGTCCGTGTCCATCGCGTCTCGTACGCGTGGGGGGAGCGGCGGGTGCTCGAGATACGCAGAGAGTCTCCGCAGGCCTCGGGGAGAAGGTCGTATACGAATCAACAACGGAACAGGTGGGACTCCGCAGGTCGATCGTGGGTCAACAGAATGGAACTCTTTCCAGGGTTTCGCGTAATGGCTAAATAATTGCGTCTATCAGATCGCGAAACAACCCGACGCAGCTCCTGGGGGATCGCAGCGACGGCTTTCGCGAGTGGGGGTTATGAACGAGTGAGCTTCCTGCAGGGAGTCTGCGGGATAGCTGTCGGACTGTTGCCGGGGAGGAATGTGACGGGAATATTGAGGAGGGGGGCGCGCGCGGCCGGCGTGGTGCAGACACGCGGGGGACCCGGGCCGACGCTGAGCGAGACTGACTTTTGGAAGGGGGGGGGCAATCGTGGCCTACGGAGGTGTAAAGATCCCGTGAAGAGAGGTCGAGCGGGGAGAAAATCGGGCAAAGACTCGCTGAGAGGAGACGGGTCACGGGAGGAAATCGATCCTGGTGGTGCTCGCCCCCGCGCTTCTCTCCGGGCTCCCGAAGCGGAGCGGAGGAGGTGCACCCGTCCCCGCATCGAGCACCGGTCCCCCTCGGTGGGCCACGGGCGAGTGTTCGGGAAGATGGAGGTCGTCGCCGCGTCGCTGCGGCACCTGGCGAACCCCGCGGTCCGGGTCGACTCGCGCACGTGGAGGTGAGCGAGGCCGAGGCTCCCTCCGCCGGGCGTCCACGGGGAGAGCGGGGCCACCGGCGCCACGCGCGACACCGGCTCGCCTAGACCACGGGGCCAGCGCGCCTACACGGGAGGCGCACGCCCCACGCGGGCGCGCGTGACGCCCCCCCCCGCGAACCGACCGGCCCCCCACGGCCCGGCCCCCTCCCCGCCCCCGCCCGCGCGCAGGTACGTCGACATCCTGGCCGCGGCGGTCCGCGTGGCCGAGCGGCTGCCGCCCCTCGGGGGTCCCGAGTGGCCGGCGCTCCCGTCCACGGCCCCGCCCCCCCCGGGCGGCCCGCCCCCGCCCCTCGGCCCCCTCCTCGACGCGTCGCCCCCCTGGTTCCTCGGCCACCACGGCTGGCCGGCCGCCAACGGGGGCCGCGTGGCGCTCCTGGCGGAGCCGGGCGCCGCGCTGACGTCGGCGTCGTGGGGCGCGTGGATGCGCGGCGGGGTCCTCGTCCCGCTCGCCCCCGGACACCCCCGCCGCGAGCTGGACCACGTCATGTCGGACGCGGGGCCCGCAGTGGTCGCGTCCGACGAGCGGCACGCCGAGGCGGCGTCCCGCCTGGCCGCGGACCACGGGGCGGAGTTCGTGTGTGTGCCGGAGCCGGAGCCGGCGCCCCCCCCGGGTGGGGACGCCCCCTCCCCGCTCCCGCCCCCGGAGCGGGCGGCGCTCGAGGGCTTCCTCGGTCGGGCGCTGCGGCGGGTCGCCGAGGTGGACGCCGGGGCGCTGCTGATATACACGAGCGGGACGACGGGGAGGCCCAAGGGGGCCCTGCACACGCACGCGGGCGTCTCCGCGCAGGTCGCGAGCCTGGCGCGGGCGTGGGGCATGGGGCCGGGAGACGCGGTCGCTCACGCGCTGCCCATGCACCACATCCACGGGCTCGTGAACGCCTGGCTGTGCCCGCACCGGGTGGGGGGGTGCGTGCACTTCGTGCCGCGGTTCACGGCGGGGGAGGTGTGGGACCTGGTGGGGGGCGGGGCGGTGAGCGTGCTCATGGGGGTGCCGACCATGTACAGCCTGCTGCTGTCGGACCTGCGGGTGGCGCCGGCGGGGAGCGAGGAGCGGCGGTGGCGGGAGGCGGGCGCGGCGGCGCTGCGGCTGGCGGTCAGCGGCAGCGCGGCGTGCCCGGCGCCCGTCATGGAGCGGTGGCGGGACGCGTCCGGGAGCTACCTCCTCGAGCGCTACGGCATGACCGAGGTCGGCATGGCCCTGTCCAACCCCCTCGACGGGCCGCGGCGCCCGGGCCACGTCGGCACCCCCCTGCCCTTCGTGGAGGTGGCCACGGCCTCGGGCCTGGGGCTCCCCGGGGGGCCCGGCGGGGCCGAGGGGGAGGGCGCGCGGGGGGCCGAGGGCCGGGGCGACGGGGAGGGCACGCCGGGGGCCGGGGGCGGGGGGGCGTCCGGGGAGGGGGAGGAGCTGCTGGTCCGGGGACCGAGCCTCTTCCGCGGGTACTGGGGGAGGCCCGAGGCGACGGCCGAGAGCCTGGTGGACGCCGGGGACGGCGGCGGGCTGTGGTTCCGAACGGGGGACACGGTGGCGGTGCGGGGGGGAAGCTACGCCGTCCTCGGGCGGACGTCGGTGGACGTGATCAAGTCGCGCGGGTACAAGCTGTCGGCCCTGGCGATCGAGAGCGCCATCCTCGAGCACCCAAGGGTGAGGGAGGCGGCCGTCCTGGGGCTGCCGGACCCCGTGCAGGGGCAGGTCGTGGCGGCGGTGGTGGCCCTGACGGGGGAGGGCGGGCTGCGGCTGACCGAGCTGCGGTCGGCACTCCGGGGGTCCCTCCCGCGGTACGCGCTCCCCGAGCGCATGGAGACGGTCGACGCCATCCCCCGCAACGCCATGGGGAAGGTGAACAAGAGGCAGCTGGCCGCGTGGGTCGCTGCCGAGCGGGGCGGGTCCACCCAGTAGGGGGGGCGGGCTAGGGCGGGCCGCCGTCGCGGGGGCACCCGGGGAGGCGGCGGGAGGGGCCTCGCGGGGAGGGGGGCCGCGGGGGCGCGGGCGCCGGGGCGCGAGGTGTTTGAAGCGGCCCCGGGTCGGCCGGGCGCCGGGACGCGGGGTCACCAGCCCTCGATGACGTTCTGGACGGAGAGGAGCTTCTCCGGGTCCTTCTCGAGCTCTATGGGATAGTGGACCATGAACTTCTCGTTCGCCTTGGTCACGGGGTTGGGGTAGAGGCGGCACCAGATGCGCGGGGGCGGCTTGCTCTTCTTGCAGCCGAGCTTGACGAGCTTGCCGTCCTTCTGCTTGTCCGCGCTCAGCTCCATCCGCGTCACCATCAGCGTCGGGGGGCGCGTGTCGAACACGACCGCCACGTTCTTCAGCTCCAGGATATGCCGGTACAGGTGCTCGAGGTCCGCCCACTGTGTCGTGATGGTGCTGATGCCCTTGTTCATGAAGCGGGCGGGGACGTAGAAGGCGCCGACCTCCTCGACCCAGGCGCCCGTGCGGGTGTAGTAGCCGTCCTCTTCCTTCTTGGACTCCTCGAGGAACGGGACCGGCTTGTCGTCCTGCAACCGGACCACGCCGGCAAACTGCCACGGGATCTCCTCCCCGCCGCCGGCGAGGCCGGCGTACAGGGCCGCGGCGAGCGCGAGGGCGAGGACAGCCACGGCGGCCGGGCCGAGGACGGGCCCGAGGGAGAGGTAGAAGGCCCAGAGGTGGGCAGTCAGGGCCGAGACGAGGGGTCCGAGGGACTTGACCGCCCCGCCCGTGTCGGAGAGACCCTCCAACAAGGCGCTGCCGACCGTCGCCAGGGTCTCCCCGACGGCGTGCCCGGCGACGACGAGCGGTCGGACGGCCGCGGCGAGCATATCGCTGACGGGAAGATCCGAGATGGAGACCAGGGGAGCCCCGCCCGAGCCGCGCGGGCCCCAGAGCCCCAGCATCCCCCCTGCCTGCTGACCCAGGAGCTCCACGGTGAAAAGCCCGCTCCGGGGGTTCGGGATCACGATTGCGTGCACTGCGGGGCGTCGAGAGAAGTTGGTCATGGATAGTGGAGACGGCGGCGCATGTCACCCGAGCCCCCGTTCCGTCAGCGGAGGAAACACGCCCGATCTTCCGGAGGCCGAAGGGGGCAACGGCACTCCTCCGAGTGCCGCGTCATAGGCACGAATCGCCTTAGATGGGGAGGAATCCGACACCACAGGGATCAAAAAGCCACGACACAGTGTTTATAATGGAAGGGACGGGGACGCGGGCATGGGGGTGGGCAAACACCCAGCTCGAGGGGTGGTTGAATCCGCGAGAGCGCGCTCTTCGTATCTAGCGTTCCTCCCCGTACCTTGAGTCGGAAGAGCACTTTGAATGGGACAAGCGCGCCACCTCCGAAACCGCATCACATCCCGCGGGAGCGCTCAGGCGGGGTTCGTCCCTCCCCCGTGGCGAGGAAACATGTCCCTGGCAACGGCACGTCCCTACCCCGGGCACCGCGTCCCATCTCTATCCCTCGCCTCCGCCGGCACTTGCCGCGCCCCCCGGTCCGCTTCAAGCCTGTGGCTCGCACCCGCCCGGCTAGTTCAAGCGCCCCGCGTTGCTGGGACGCCGCCCCCTCCCCTGGACGCCGCTCGGCGAGCGGCGTAGCGCATCCAGCCCGCCCTCGCCACGTCGGTCGAGCCGGCGATGGCGGCGCTGGGACGGTGGCTCGGCCGGGCACACGCGTCCCTCTCAGGAACCGCGGGCCACGCCCCCCCCGGCTTCGCCGCAGGGCGGGGACTCGCCTCGCTCGTTCTGCTGGACCCGGGGGCCGGGGTCGAGACGACCGCGCGCCTGGTCTCCGCGGCGCTCAGGGCCACCCCGTCGGGGGGGGTGCACCTTCTCGTGTTTTCCGACGATGTCAGGACTGTCGCGGGGTCAGACGTGAGCCGCCCGGGAGCGCCGGGGGGCGTCGCCCGGGTCCCCCCCTCCCGACAGTTGGCCCGCGGATGCGAGGACTTGTGACCGTGCGCGCCCCCCGCCCCCCCCCGCAGGTCACCCGAGTCGAGGGTGTCGAGAAGGTGTGGGTGTCGAAGCCGTCCGTCCTCGATGGGTGCGGGGAGCGGGTGGCCTCGCTCCTCGCCCAGATGGCTGGGCCGGGGGGGCCGGGGGACCCCGAGCCGTTCTCTCACGTGCTCGCGGCGTCGAGCACCCTGGGCCGGCGCGCGGTCCCCCGGGCCGCAGGCATCCTCGAGACCTCGGTCCTCACGGACGTGACCGCCGTCCACGACCACGTGAGTGCTCCGCGGCCCGGCCCCGCCCCCCCCCCCCCCCCGCCCCCCCCCCCCCCCGCCGGCCCCGCAGGAGACGTTCGAGCGCCCGATTTACGCGGGGAATGCCGTGGCCAGGGTCCGCGTCGAGGCCCCCGGGGCCCCGCTGCCCGCGCTCTTGACGGTGCGCGCCCTGGCCTTCCCCCCCGCGGCCTTGCGCGGGGGGGCCGGGGCGGCCGTGGAGGCGGTGCCGGGGGAGGTGGCGGCCGCGGCCGCGGCGGAGGCTGGGTCCAAGAGGGCCGGGGAGACGATCGCCGCCGCGGACGCCGGCCCTGGCGCCGGCGAGGTCGACCTGGGCGCTGCCCGAGTGGTGGTTGCCGGCGGGAGGGGGTTGGGGAGCAAGGAGGTGAGGGGGCGGGGGGGTTGGCCTCGGGCGGCGGCCGGGGCCCGGGAGCGCGTGACAGCGCCCCCCCCCGGGCGAAGGACGGGGCCCTGACCCGCGCCGCGGCTCGCCGCCTCTCCGCAGGGTTTCGGGGAGCTGCGCCGGCTGGCCGAGTGCCTGGGTCCGGGCGCGGCGGTCGGGGCGTCGCGGGCGCCGGTGGACGCGGGGTGGGTGGCGAACGACCGGCAGATCGGGCAGACCGGGAGGGTGGTCGCGCCGGAGCTGTACGTCGGGGTGGGCATCTCGGGAGCCGTGCAGCACCTGGCGGGGATGAAGGACGCCGGCACGGTGGTCGCGATCAACAAGGACCCTTCGTGCGCGCTGGTGCAGCAGAGCGACGTTGCGCTGGTGGCCGACGCCCTGCCGGCGGTGAGGGAGCTCGCGGAGAAGCTGGGCGCGGGGCGTGGGGAGGGGTGAGAGGCGCGGTGGGGAGTCACCCGCCCCCCTGGGACGGGCGCGGTGACGGAAAACGGAGGGGCGCGGCCGGGGGGGACGGGGTGAGCGGGGGCCCTCGAGTAGGGCGCAGGAGCTCGGGGTTCGGCACACCGCGTCCGTAAAGCGCAGTCGAATTCGGCCTTTCGTCACACGGGGGACACGTCGCCGGCCGTTCTTGTGCAGGGTGCAGGGTAGGGGACGGCGAGAAGCGCCTCGCTCTTGGCGCTAGCGGGATCAGGAGGTCTTTCTCTGCGAGCTTTGCTTGTTTGAGAAGTCCCAAAGATCGAGTGAGCGAGGAGAACTCCACCCGACGGCCCTCGCCGAGCTCTTTGGAGCGCTGAAGAGGATGCCCAGGCCAGCGCGCAAGGCCAAGGTGAGCGCTGGCCGGCTGCAGCCCGGTCCGGCCGGGATACCCACCCACGGCAGTCTGTCGCGGCCGTATAACCCACCCGTCGCGCGAGACCCGGCACCGATCACCCCGGCTCACGCCCTGCGCTCCCTCCCCCCCCCCTGGCTCCCAGCTCGAGGCACAGGCCAAGATTGCGGCTCTGGAGAGGAAGGGGGCCGAGGCCGAGGAGGAACCGAAGCATGAGGACACCGCGCCCGTGGCGGACGCCTCCCCCGCGGAGCCAGGCGAGCCGCTCCCGTCCCCCCCCCGGCGTCCTGCCGCTCCCGCCCTGATCGCCTCGCCCGCCCCGCACGGCCCCGTCCCTCCACGCGCGGGTAGAGAAGTCGGTCCCGTCCCAGGGATGCGGACTGAAATCGCCGCGACGCCTCTCCGCGGCCTCTCAAATGCACCACCGGCCCGCGGGGGGTGGCGATCTCGCTCCCGGAGGAAAGTGCACGGGCTCCGAGAAGGGGCCCCTTGCGCCGTCCTCCCGCCGCTGACGGCACACAGTGCGCCCCCCGCTCCCGCAGTCCGGAGATCGAAACGCAAGCGCGTAGAGAGGACCTCGGACGCTGACAAGAAGACCCCGGAGAAGGCCCCCGCGGCGGGGAGGAAGGCCAAGGGGGGCTCCGCGGAGGCCGCGGCCAGGGCCCCGCCCCCCGCCAGGGAGGAGGGCCCGACCCGTGCGAAGAAGGAGGCCGAGAAGGCCGCCCCGCCCGCGAAGGGGGGCGCCAAGCCCGCCGCCAAGCCCGCCGCCAAGCCCGCCGCCAAGCCCGCCGCCAAGCCC
>Ga0181582_10003649_pt1 | contig 12408 bp, 7 predicted proteins | sample 071ome_32_FD_132438 | JGI IMG/M metagenome (GOLD analysis project Ga0181582, IMG submission 132438) | Coastal salt marsh microbial communities from the Groves Creek Marsh, Skidaway Island, Georgia - 071405AT metaG (megahit assembly) | ecosystem: Environmental > Aquatic > Marine > Intertidal zone...
TCACGATCGCGCCACACGGGATCGTGGGGTTTGTAGACTGCATCTGGTTAGGCGCCTTGTGGGGATCGCTGTGGGGATCGAGCTCGCGCAGGGCCTCCACGGCCAGCTGGATAAGGCTGGAGCCGCCGTGCTCCGCGAGCCCGCCCAGGTCGAGACGAAGGCCATGCATGCTGGCCTCGTTGAGCAACCCGCAGACTCCGAGATAGTCCAGGCGCTTGACGGCGATGACCAAGCGCTCGGTGAGCCTCGTCTCCTCTGTCTCGTTGTGCTGAGCCGGGACCGAGACCTTGGTGGGGGTGCTGGTCTCGCCCGTCCTGGGGGTGATCTCCTGCGTGATCGTACCCACGGCCTCCACGATGGGAAAGACGTCGACGGCGCCAGAGAGCTGGGTCTCCAACGTCTGGGGCTGGTTCCCCTCGTCCATGCTGCCAACGGAGGACGGCACCCGCGGATTTGGCTTCTCGCCAGCAACCGCCGAGTCGGCGGATTTTCCCCCAGAATGTATCATCTTCCTGCGAGATGCGGAGAAGAAAAGGAGTAAGCGAGTGAGCGCGCGAGGATGGCCGGCAATTCGCGAGTGAAATTTCGTAATTTCGAACGGTCTTTCAACGGGTCGCGTTCCACCCTCGAAAGACGTCGGGAGCACCTCGCGTCGTCGCCAGCGAACAGACGGGGCCTAGTTTGCATGATTGACGCGCAGACGGGGAGGGCGGAGGACGTACCGAGCAAGTTCTTGTTGGGTTCCAATTTGCCAAATTCCGTTGGAAATTCGTTCCGAGTGAAAAGTCTCGCACGGGTGCTTGTCGCGTTGCAATACAACTTCTATAGATGTGTTACGTCAGTGTGTCGACGGGTACACGGTATGGATACGAAAGAAGAATTCTTTTTGAGTCCGCTGAACCCGTTGACGAGCCCAGAATTTCCGTCCAGCATCATCATGCAGGCTGCATCAGAGGACACGTTACAACGGCGTCAGACCGAACTGCAGTCCTCGCTTCACCTCGTCTCCGGCCTTCGACTTGAGCGTGGTACAAACGTTCAGTTCGAGCGTCCCCAGCACGGTCGGCACCGTCACACCCACGCCCACGCTCGACCGCCAATTCCTCAGTGCCGCCGCCTGCTTGACGCCGTTCTCGAGCACGCCCGCCTGCAAAAACACCTGGCCGCGCATGCCTACCGCCTGCAGCAGCGGTGACGGCAGATCGAATCTGAGCGCCCCGAACAGCGAGCAGAGGCACGTGCCTCCGAGCGTGTCGTACATCCGACCACCGGCGAGCCGTTTTCGTCGTCTATCGCTGGGACCGACGCCGTTAACGTGGAACGCGCGCATAGACCCCCACGGCGCAATGCCACCCAGGTGGAACCGGTCAGACGGACAGATGCGGGCGGCGCCGCCCGCGATGACCCCAGCCGACCCTTCGATGACGATTTCCGCGCTCTCCGACAGCCCGACGTCCACGCCCGAGCTGACGCTCGCCTTGACGTAGTCCATCAGCCCGCCGACCTCAATGCTCGTGACCGCTCCGTTGCCCGCAAAGGTCAACGTCGCCGCGCTCTTGATCGACTCTCCCAGATGTGCCACGATGGACGGACTCGCCGCGCCCGACGAATCCGACAGCGTTCTCCATCCGAGCTCGTACCCCGCGCTCCGCGTGCCGTCCTCGGACAGCAGCGTCACAGACGCGCTCCGCATCCTCTCCACGTAGCTTGCCCACTTGGCATTGCTGGTGAACGTCTGGCTCGCCTTCAAATCCAAGTTCCACGGCTTCTGTTTCAGCCTCGGTACAGTCAAGGAGGCCTGATACGTGTTGTTCACCAGGCCCTGCTCGACGGTTGCCGCGATGGTCTCGCAGCGACCCATCACGTTCCGAACGTGCCCCGACGCCTCGATCGTTCCCTGGTCTCCCTGTACATATGTACCCGCCTGGAGCCCGAACACATTCTTCTCCGCCACCGTGCACTTGACGGAGAGCTTGCCAGGACTGTCGGCGTGCTCGTCGAGGACAATGTCGACGGTGTTGAACGCGCCCAGGGACATGAGCGCGTCGTGGACGTCTTGCAGCGCGGCGTAGACGCTCTCGATGCTGTCCATATCCTGGATCGAGGCCGCAGCGAACTCGTTGGCGATGACGATCGGGGCCGTTCGTTCGCAGTTTTCGATGACGACCGTGTCGACCAGTCCCTCTCGAAACTGGACGACGACAGTCGGCGGGGCGTCGCCCGCGTCCGTCGCAGCAGCATGCGACGGCGACGACGACGACGACGTGTCCATCGACGTGCCGGGAGAGATGCGTGCGGACTGCGTACTCGAGACGAGCAGCAACTTGGCTCGCTCGAGAAGTTCAAAAAACAATGGCCCTCCCAAAACTCCTGGCCCTTCAGTAAACCTCATGGAGGATGAGCGGAGAGCGATCGAGCGAGCTCGCAGGGAGCTCGCGGAGCTCTCGTATCCGAGCGGGGACGTCTGGAGGCTCGAGGAACACCTCGAGTCGATCTTGCCGAGCTGGTCCACGGCTCCAGAGTTGGTGTCGCTCGAAGAGCTCGGCGCCATCCCGTCGCTAGATGCCGGGACGGCGTTCGATGACTACCTGGCCAAGTTTGCCGCCAAGATCGATGACCGGATACGCGTGCCGCCCGCGACGGCGGCGGCGCCGTCGACGGCTCCATCGGGTTCGCTCGACGACCTTCCTGCCTCGTTCCTCGACGATCCCGCATCGTTCTCGCTGGACGAGAATTGGGAGTTCGTGTTCGGAGAGGCAAAGGCGTCGTCGCCGGCCAAGTGGGAGGAGCGGGCGGCGAGCTTGCAGTCGACGATCGATTTCATCGAAGAAGATCTCTTCCGACGGCTGTTGCAGAAACGGTCCGAGCTCCGGTCGTGCCAAGGAGCGATCGCGAAGCTCAAGGAGGAAGTCGGTCGTCTCTCCGGTGGAGTCGGCGCGCATAGAGTCGACCTGCGGGGGGCGCTCGACGGCCTTGGTTGTCGCGAGGCCCCGGCGCTCCGCCGTCGCCGCGCCAATGTGCGGGTCGTCATCGAGTACCTGAAGCGCATGTGTGATGTGGCCGAGGCGATGGCGGACATCAAGACGGTGCTCGATGATCCGCAAGCTTCGGATTCAGAGTACCGGGAGGTGCTGGTCCACTACAACGACGTGAGTGAGAGCGTGCGGGACATGCGAGGCCGCATCGCCGCTGTCGATGACCTGCTGGGTGCGGACGGCGGCCTGACCGAGGCGATCATCATGAAGAAGCGACATTCAAAGCTCGAGCAGCTGATCGGAGACGCCTATCGGGAAGGAATGGCTGCGCTCAAGGCGGTCCTGAGAAGAGAGCAGTGGAGGTACGTGACGGAGGTGGCGCGACTGGAGGCGCTGGCGGCGCGGCTCGAGGAGGCGGGCGTCGTCGTCGACGTTGAAGGTGGTAAACTCATCGTGGACGGTCGAAGATACGGCTTCATTGGCTCGATCGACGCCCTGGTCGCCGTCTTGAACGAACTGAAGCTGTTTGATGACGAGACGGACGTCGATGGCGGCGGCGGCAGCGACAAGGTCAACATCGATGCGAGGACGCTCATGGTGGAAGCGTTGCGGATGTTCAACGGCATGACGAGTCAGCTGGTGCTCGGCGCCGGGGCGATCGACAGCGCGGGATTAAAGTCCATCACGGTCAGGACGCTGTGCATTGCCTGCGAGCAGCTCCAGCTCGTGGCGGCGATCGTGCGGCAGATGATGATTCGGGACCCTGGCCCTCGGGAGTCCCACGAAGAGCTCGAACTGTGCGTCCAGGAGCTCGAGATCCATTCGAAGGACATCCGCGAGAAGATTGTCGCCGTCGCGGTCGAGCTGCTCGTGCCGCAGATGAAGAGCGCGGCCTTGGCGCTGGGGTCGACGGTGCATTTGGCAAGCCTGGACGAGGACGATGGACTGATGGCCTACTTCAAGGACCTTGTCGAGAGCATGGTCCGGGACTTTGCGATCGTCGCAAAGCTGTCGCGGTCGAGCCTTTGCGAGGCGGACGCAGACACGCTGCTCGAGGACATCTGTGCGGAGATTTCCGTTTGGTTGCGGGACGTGAGTGCGCGCATCAAGCATCCGGAGGTCTATCAGCGGCATGTCCGCTACCTCCATAGCCGGCTCGCGGCGGTCTGGGCGTCGCCGTCCTTCGACAGGCTGCTTGCAGGTTACAAAGAAGCGAACGGCGAGTCATGAGTCGTCGGACTGTAAGATTGTACACCCCACGACGGTATCGTTCTCCCGAACGCGGACCAGAGAGTTGCCGCGGGTGATGCGGCTCCGGAAGCTCGGGATGTTCTGGAGCGGGATCCGGACGACCTGGCCGTTGGCGGTCGATACGACGACGTCGTTGACTTTCGATCCAATGTCCTCCACGACGATCGCATCGGCGAGCGAATCGCCGGCCTTGAGCTTGACGACCTTCACGCCCTTGCCGGTTCTCGACTTGTTCTTTCGAATCTGCTCGATACCCAAGCGCTTGCCCAGCCCCGTCTTGGTGATCAACACGACGCTCGGGCCTTGTATGTCGACCTCCTCGCCTTCGCCATCGCCGTCCTCCGACTCGCTGACCTCGGCGTCTTCCAGGCTTTCGGCCGAGGGGACGTCCTGAGGGAGCACACGCATGCCAACAAGCTGGCCGGATCCGACGTCCATCGTCTTCACCCCCGTCGCGCTACTCGAGAGCCTCGGGATAGAGTCGCACGAGAAGCGCAACGCGTAGCCGGCGCTTGACGTCAGCAGGAGGTCCTCCTCCTCGTTGCAGAGGCCGACAAACTTGAGCTCGTCGCCCGGCTTCATCTTCATGGCGATGAGCCCACGCTTGGAGTTCATGGACGTCTTGAAGGCTTCCAGCTTGGTTCGCTTGCACTGTCCCTTGGCCGTAAGCAGGACGACGTCCCTATCGCTCTCCTCGCCGGGGACCACGACGACGGACGCGATGGTGATGCCGGCGCCCTTGAAGAGCGAGTTGACCGTCACGCCGCTCGCCGTCCTCGACGCCGCCGGAATGCTGTAGGCGGGAATGCTGAAGACCTGTCCTTCGGTCGAGAAGAACAGGAGCTTGTCGTGGTCCATCGCGTAGAACAGGTCCTCCATGCTCTCGTTGTCGCGCAGCCTGGTGCCGGCGACGCCCGTGCCGCGCAGTCCCTGGACCGAGAACGTGTTGGGGTTCATCCGCTTGATGTATCCCTTGCTGCTGTAGACGATAATGCAGGGGTTGTTCGGGATGACGTCAATCTCCTTGAGCTCGAGCTGCGCGTTCTGCACGATCTGGGTCTTGCGGTCGCTGCCGTACTTGTTGGCAATCTCCATGCCCTCCTCGAGGATCAGGTCGTGGATCATGTCCTTGCGGCTCAGCAGCTCGTCGATCTCGGCAATCCGCTTCTTCAGGACGCCCTGTTCCTCGACGAGCTTGTCCTTCTCGACCGAGGTGAGCCGCCGCAGCGTCATGCCGAGGAGGCCCTCGACCTGCTCGGCGCTCAGGGCGAACTTATCCTGCAGCGTGGACCGCACCTTGCCCAGGTCCGCACCGTCCTTGATGATGCGCACGACGTCGTCCAGGTGATCGATGCCGATCAGGAACCCCTCGACGAGGTGGAGCCGCTTGGCCGCCTTGTCCTTCTCAAACAGGCTCCGCTTCTCGACGACCTCCTCCCGGAACTTCAGGAACTCTTTGAGGAAGTCCTTAAGCAGCAGCGTCTTCGGGATCCCGTCCACCAGGGCAATCATGTTGCACGAGAAGCGGGTCTGTATGGCCGTGTGCTTCTGGAGCTGGTTCATCACGAGCTCGGGCGACGGCCCCCGCTGCTTGATCTCGATCACGACGCGAAGTCCGGACCTGTCCGACTCGTCGCGGATGTCCGAGATACCCGTCAGCTTCCCGTCGTCCACCAGGTTGGCAATCTGCTCGACGAGATTCGACTTGACCGTCTGGTACGGGAGCTCGGTGATGACGATCTGGGTCCGCTTCTTGTCGGTCTCCTCGATGTGCATCTTGGCACGCACGGTGATCGACCCTTTGCCCGTGGTGTAGGCCTCCTTGAGGCCGTCGCTCTTCATGATCTCGCCCGCGGTGGGAAAGTCCGGGCCCGGGATGTGCTTCATCAGCTCCACGTTTGAGATCTTCGGGTTATCTACGAGGGCCTTGAGGCCGTTCATGACCTCCCGGAGGTTATGCGGCGGGATCTTGTTGGCGATACCGACGGCGATCCCCTGCGACCCGTTGATGAGCAGCAGTGGGACCCTCGCCGGCAGCACGCTCGGCTCCATCACCGAGTTGTCAAAGTTCGGCAGCATATCGACCGTCTCGCTTCCCAGGTCGGCGAGCAACGCATTTGCCGAGAAGGGCTGCAGTCGGCACTCGGTATACCTCATGGCCGCCGCCGGGTCGTCGTCGATCGACCCAAAGTTGCCGTGCCCGTCGATGAGCGGCACGTTCATGGAAAAGTCCTGAGCCATCCGGACCAACGCGTCGTACACCGACGTATCTCCGTGGGGATGGAACTTACCCAGAACCTCTCCGACGATTCGAGCGCTCTTCCTGTGGGGCTTGCTCGGGAGCATGCCGATCTCGTTCATAGCGTAGAGGATTCTGCGGTGCACCGGCTTGCACCCGTCGCGAACGTCCGGCAGCGCACGCCCGACGATCACGCTCATCGCATAACTCAGGTACGAGCTCGTCGCCTCTTTCCGGAGCTCCACCTCCACGATCCTGCTGTCGCTCGTCTCCGCGTCGTCCTGCGTCGCAGTCTTTGTCGTCTTTGTCGGCGGCCGGCTTGACAGCGGCCTGGCGTGGGCACCCGCGAACGGGATCCGCCCCACAGCCCTACGGAGCGCGAGCATCTTGATCGAAGACTGACAGCCTGGTGGGTTGCTCGTGGTGGTAGCACTGACGTTGGCGTTCAACTTCATCACCGAGTATTCGTGAATGGTTGCATGGGCCGTGCTGCGTTCAGTTTGCCGCTCTCCCCTTCGCCCGTCGCCTTCGAGATTCGCAGAGTTCAGATACGCGCGTGTGTGTGCGTGTACTGGCGCTTGGTCTCGTGTGTTTCACACTGGAAATTCAAAAAAAGGACTGGGGTGTCCGGCTTTCTCGGCAGTTCGAACATGCCTGGACTCCTGGCCAACCGTATCGCCCCGTTGGGCATAGGCATCGTCGGTGGTGCTGCAGCCACGTATCTGTACCTGGGCGGCGGCGCGGCGGACGTCTCGCTCGTCTCCCGCTCGCTCTCTCACCCTGCGACCAGGTGCGCCCGCCGACGTCCGGCTCTTCGCGCCCAGACGCTCTCGCTCTCACGCACACGCACAAGCACACTCGCGCTGTGCTTTGCTCGTTCACCAGGTGGGGCGTCCCGCAAACTTCGGTGGTACAGCAATACAGCAATTTCGTCAGCCAGGTCGACTATCGGACGAAGAATCCAACGTGGGTGCTCGAGCACCTGGACGAGCGGCAGACGGAGTCCAAGGTGGCGAGCCGGCGGAGTCCGGGCGCTCGTTATCACGAGGACGAGGGGGTCGACGAGCGGTTTCGGGCAAAGCTGGCGCACTATCGGCAGAGCGGGTACGACCGCGGGCACATGTCTCCGGCGATGAACAACAAGAACAGCGAGCAGGCGATGGCAGAGAGCTTCAGTCTCAGCAATATGGCCCCGCAGGTCGGGAAAGGTTTCAATAGGGATTACTGGGCCCGGTTTGAGATGTTCATCAACCGGACCGTCGTGCCCGCGTGCAAGGACGTTCGTGTCGAGCTCGGCCGCCGTGCGCTCGCACGACTCTCTCACTTGGGCTACCCGCCATCCGCTTCGCTCGTTCGCCAGGTGTACATCGTGACGGGGCCGCTGTATCTGGAGAATACGGGCACGACGATACCCGCCGGTGCCGCGCTCGTCCCGTTCGAGCAGCGCACCGGAGGCAAGAACGACAAGACCAACACGGCGGCAGTGACGATCGCGACGACAAAGACGGCCGTGAGTACGGTGGCCGTGCCGACCCACTTTTACAAGGTACTTATTGACCTCGGCCGACATGCCAACCCCTTCTGAATCTCTGACTCGCGCTACGCGCTTTCCTCGTTCGCCAGGTGATCCTCGGTGTTCTGAAGCAGGGAAACAGGAGCAGGGACGGGTCCGATGTGGTCGTTGGCGCCTTTGTCATGCCCAACGCGCAAATACACCCGAAGACTCCGCTGTCCTCGTTTCAAGTCCCGCTGCGCCAGCTGGAGCTCGTCGCTGGAATCGACTTTTTCCCCAAGCTCGATCGGGCTGCGGTGGGAGGGCGGGAAGGCGTCTGCTCCTTAAACGGCTGCGAGCTTCCCCCCGAACAGTTCTGGCTCGAGGGGAAGAAGAACGAGCCGGAGTCTCCTACAAAGACGGGATAGAATAGAATGCGAACGGAGGCCAGAATGAATGCGACTGGATGTGTGTCGAGAGTGTCTCGGTGCGTTGGTCGATGCGTGATCTGTCAGCATTGGCATGATGTCGTCGTCCGGCCCGAGAGGCCTCTGGTCTATCATTGTCTTTTGTTTTTTGTATCATCCAGATCGGGAACGGGTCGGATAGAATGGAATTGAACCCTCCACAGCGTGACGCTCCGCAGCAGGCACCTGTCGAGCTTGATCTAGACGGTATCCTCAATGCCAGAGCTAGGAGTCTCGCAGAAGTTTCGTCGTATTTGGTTCATCATCCAGGTGCTCGCGCGGGCTAGGGTCGGGTCGAGTTGGGTCGGACTTACCGTTCAGTCCATGCGCAAGTCGTACAGTACAGCAGCATGCCGTCCAAGCGCCCGCTCCATCACGGGACGGCGACGTCTCGGGCGAGCTTATCGCATATAAGGTCTTGTATGTGTTGCGAAATTCCCCGTCTTGCGTCGCAACACGTATAGTTCTTGACGAAATCTTTGTTTGTTTGCATCGGATGGCCGTCTCTCTCCCGGGCCGGGAGACCCATCGAGATGAAGCAGGTCAAAACTCCGCTCCCGTGCACTTACAGTTTGCTCTTCAGATCTTCAAACAGACTGAGGGTCACCTTTCCACTCGACGCGCCCGTCTGGAGGTAGTCGACCGCGTCAAACACGGCGTCGATGCCGCCCGTGATGGGGTCGGCGAGCCGGACGGTGAGCTCGCCGCCCCGCCACTTGGCCTCGAGCGCCTCGAAGTGTCGTTTGAACAGCTTGCTGTAGTTCAGCAGGAAAAAACCAACCAACGCCTGGTTCTTCGCCAGGAGACGTTCGACTGGCGAACGAGCGAAGTGAGTCGCGAGTGAGAGTGAGAGAGCGAGCACCTGTGGGTCGAGTTGAATACCCACCGAGGCCGGGGTAGGCTTTCGGCTGCCATCCGGAGCTGTACTGGCTCATCGCACCGATGATCACCATCCTCCCGCCAACTTTCAGCGCCTTCAGGCAGGTGTCGAACATGTCCCCGCCCACCAGCTCGATGACCACGTCGACGGGACCACGCGACTGCAGCACGCGCTTGACGTCCTCGCGCTTGTAATCTATGACAACGTCCGCACCCAACCGTTTCAACATGACCGCCTTGTCGGCACTGCCGCACGTGGCCACCACGTGTGCGCCCATTGCCTTGGCCAACTGAACGAAGAACTGGCCGGTGCCGCCCGCCGCGGCGGTGACGAGCACGACGTCTCGGGGCTTGACCGTCGACGCCTGCTCGAGGGCGATCGAGGCCGTCAGGCCGCTCGTCAGGAGCGCGACGACCTCCGGACAGGCCCGATGAACTTTGAACGCCCTTGACGGGGACAGAGCCACGTACTCCGAGAAACTGCCGTAGTGCAGGTAGGCAAGCGGCTGGCCGACGCTGTAGGTCTTTGTATCGTCCCGGACGACCACGCCGCAGCCTTCAAACCCGGCGTCCATGGGCGGATGCAGTCCGTACTTGCCGGCGCTGAAGTTCACGTCGCTCGCATTGATGCCGCAGTACAAGTTCTTCACGATCACTTTGCCGGCCTTCGCTTCGGCCTCGAGCGTGGCGGTCGGCACGTCGACCAGCCGCGCCGCTCTCCGGAAGTCGTGCGTCTCCCTCTCGATGACCACCTTTCGGAACGACTTTTTTGGCAACGTGAACACCGGGACCGTCTTGACGACGTCCAGCATCACGCGCCGGACCAGCGAGTTGCCTTGTGACATCAAGGCGTAAACATCACCCGGCTTTGCCCAGCGCGCCATGTCGGCGATGGTCGCGGCGACCACCGACACGTCAAGCATCCCAGTCACCTCCTTCTGAAACTTTGCACCGGCCCGGCCGAGCTGGGTGTCGACAAACTGCGGGCAGACGGCCCATAGCCGAACCTGGTGCTTCTTCCACAACGACGGTGCCAAGCTCCGAGTGAGCATGACGACGGCGGACTTGGCCATGCTATACGTCGGGCTGTACGGCATGGGCCACAAGCCTCCCGCGGACGCAACGACGACGATCGTCCCGCCGCGCTCCATGCCGTAATGGATCGCAGACTTGATACCGTAGACAACGCCCATGAGGCAGACGTTTAGGCACCGCATATCGGGAAACCCGGCGCCAGGCGCCTCGGCGACACCCGCGTTCAAGTACACCGCCGAGGGCGAGCCAAAGCGCCTTACGTGAGACGCAAATGCCCGATCGTTGTCCTCCGGACTGGAGACATCCGCCTGCACGATGTTGACGTCTGACGGCACCGCCCCGAGGTCCTCCGAGACGGAGGTCGAGATGTCGACGAGACTGCCCTGATTGTCGTTCAGCAACAGCTTCGCGAGCTCTCTTCCGATGCCGTTCGCAGCACCCGTGACGACGAAGGACGGCATTGCAGACTGTGTTCGAGTGGACGTCGGCGTCGATCAGATTCAACTTGAACGGAACGACTCGTTCGCTTCGCAACCATTCGAAACTGAACTTCGTGCTGCAGGTTTTTCTCGAAAGCGGCGCTTCTAGCTATCTATCGATCGATAGTAGTGACGAGGTGCCTGTGTCAGTGCCTGTGCCCGTGCCCACGTTTATTCGCGTACAGGGTCGTCCTCGTCATGGTGACCACCGACCGGCCATCCACCCTACGATCTCGGTAGAGACACGGATATCACACGATGGATTACTACGACCGCGCAACGCAGCGACCCCAACAGCGGTTGAAGTTGCTGCTATCGAGCGCGCAGCAGCTCAAGGTGTTCAAGACGTCGCTGCAGGTGCTCATGAAGGTCGGCGCCTCCAACCTGTTCATCGTCGCCGACGAGAACCAGGTCTCGTTGTGCGCTTGCAACTCGAGCCGGTCGTGCTTCGTGTCGTCGGACCTCCAACGGTCGTTCTTTTCGACGTACGAGTTCTCGTGCGACCTGCCGAAGCTCAAGGTGTCCATCCCGTTCAAGAACGTGCAGGCCATCCTGCGCACGTCACGGGTGCTGGTTTTGACCTTTTCCCTCGTGCCCGAGATCAACTTTCTGATCGCGACGCTGGAATGCGAGCATAGTCTGATGAAAGAGTACCGGATCGCGTTCTCGGAAGACCAGGCCATCTTCCGACCGTCGGCCTCGACGTCTGGTCGTCGGGAGCGGGAGGCGTCGTCGGCCGTGATGTTCGACACCAACGATGCGTCGTCCTTCTCCAAGGTGCTGTCGACGATGCACGTGAATTCGGCCGCAGACCTGGTGGCCGTCGAGTACAACTCGGTCAACGACAGCATCAGGCTCTTCACCGACTGCCACGGCGTGCAGGTCCGGCCAGACGCCGAGGTGCAGAAAGACGCGCTTCATACGTCTCTCGAAATGAATAATTCCATAGGGCACTTTGGCACGATACGAAACACGCTCGGCATGTCGACCAAGGTACGTACTGCGGGTGGCGACCTGGAGGAGGAGGAGGAGGAGGAGAAAGACGCGCGTGCCTACTCACCTACGTACCCCCCTACGCACACACACACTCGCCAGGTGTCGTTCAACCTGAAGGACTTTCTGGTGCTCGTTCACACGGCCGAGGGCTTGTCGTGCGACCTCAGCCTGTGTTTCAGTGTCCCCGGGCAGCCCATTGTGGCCAGCTGCTCGCCGGGGCGGGACTGTCGGCTCGAGATGATCCTCGTCACGCTCAACCTGGCGGGCGCACTGCCGTCCAACGTCATGAGCGGCGGCGGCGTCAACGCCTCGGGTGCGAGCCTGGCCTCGCAGCAGTCGCTCGGCGGCTATGCCCACAACGGCACCAACTTGGCGGCCCAGAACGGCACGTTCAACCTGTCACAGAATCCGTTCGATATGCTCAACCTAGGCAAGCACGGGGCGGACGACGCCGACCCCGACGAGGAGGAGGAAGGTGCGGGCGAGTTTGGCACGCTCGGCGAAGACGCCGACGTGATTGCCAGCACGCCGCCCCGGAGTCCGGCGCGACGCAGCGACCGAGCGCACACGCCCGGCGTCATCATGTAGGATAGGA
>Ga0181582_10003650_pt1 | contig 12405 bp, 10 predicted proteins | sample 071ome_32_FD_132438 | JGI IMG/M metagenome (GOLD analysis project Ga0181582, IMG submission 132438) | Coastal salt marsh microbial communities from the Groves Creek Marsh, Skidaway Island, Georgia - 071405AT metaG (megahit assembly) | ecosystem: Environmental > Aquatic > Marine > Intertidal...
CCCAGTGTGATGAGGCCTGGTGTCAACGTGCCTGCCCTGTCGATGCGATCAAGGTTGATGCGGCGACTGGTGCGAAAGTGATTGTCGATAGCCAGTGTGTCGGTTGTAAGGTCTGTACCATTGCCTGTCCATTCGGCACCGTTAATTATTCAGCGCTTACCGGCAAGGTTGTCAAATGCGATCTTTGTGGTGGTGATCCTAAATGTGCAACCGCCTGTCCTACCGATGCGATAACTTATATCGACTCCGACTGGACCGGCTATGAGCGTATGCAGGCTTCGGCCGCTAAAGCTCTTGCTGCTGCAACAACTGAATAAGGGGAGCCGACATGTCCTGGACTGGAAAAGTATTACGCGTCAATCTGACTGCAGGCACCTGTACGCCTGAAGATTTAAATATGCAATGGGCCAATGACTATCTCGGTCAGCGTGGCCTCGCCAGCAAATATCTGGTTGAAGAAATCGACCCTAAAGTCGATCCACTCAGCCCTGAAAATAAAATGATTATGACCACCGGGCCATTGACCGGCACGATGGCATCGACAGCGGGTCGTTATTCCGTGGTTACCAAAGGCCCGTTGACCGGTGCAATAGCCTGCTCAAACTCGGGTGGTTTTCTGGGCAACGAGTTTAAAAATGCCGGTTGGGATATGCTGATTTTTGAAGGCAAAGCCGAGAAGCCGGTTTATCTCTGGCTGCACAATGACAAGGCGGAATTGCGCTCTGCCGAGGGTATCTGGGGCAAAACAGCCTGGGAAACCGACGATATACTGCATGGCATACATCAGGAACCGCAAATGCGTATCGCCTGTATCGGTCGACCTGCAGAACAGGGTTGCCTGTATTCAGCGATTATCAACGATAAACACCGTGCTGCCGGCAGATCCGGTGTCGGTACAGTGATGGCCTCGAAAAATCTTAAAGCCGTCGCTGTGCGCGGTACGCTTGGTGTGGGTGAAAACATCAAAGACATGCCGCGCTTCTTCGAAGCGGTTAATGCCGGCAAAAAGGTATTGGCAGAAAATGCCGTGACCGGTCAGGGGCTGCCCGCCTACGGTACTCAGGTTCTAATGAATGTCATTAACAGTGTCGGTGGTTTGCCTGCACATAATATGAAAAATGCCGGTTTTGCCGGTGCCGAAAATATTTCCGGCGAAGCCATGCTGGAACCGCGCAAAAGTGATGGCAAAGCCAATCTGACAACCAATGCCGGTTGTTTCGGTTGTACTATCGCCTGCGGTCGTATCTCCACCATCGATCGTGGTCACTTCTCGATTGAAAACAAACCTCAATACTGGGGTGCCTCCGGTGGTCTGGAATATGAAGCGGCCTGGGCATTGGGCGCTGATACCGGCGTTGATGATTTGGATGCGCTGACTTATGTGAACTTCCTGTGTAACGAAGACGGGATTGATCCGATCAGTTTCGGTGCGACGCTGGCCGCTGCTATGGAGCTGTATGAAGATGGTGTTATCAGCAAAGAGCAGACAGGCGGTATTGATTTGAAATTCGGTTCTGCAAAAGCCTTTGTCGCTGCCGCAGAAGCCTTGTGCTCCGGTGAAGGCATCGGTCCGGATCTGGCTTTAGGTTCCAAACGTCTGTGTGAAAAATATGCTCGTCCTGAATTGTCGATGACTGTAAAAGGTCAGGAATTTCCAGCTTATGACCCGCGAGGTATTCAGGGTATCGGCCTCAACTACGCCACTTCCAACCGCGGAGCCTGTCATTTGCGCGGTTATACCATTGCCTCTGAAATTTTGGGGATTCCGGTTAAAACCGAGCAGACGGATACTGAAGGCAAACCCGAACTGGTCAAAGCTTTTCAGGATGCGACAGCCTTGGTGGACTCTTCCGGTTTGTGTCTGTTTACCACCTTTGCCTGGGGTATGGACAATATTGCACCGCAGATTGACGCCGCCTGTGCCGGTGACTGGAGTGTTGAACGTTGTCTGGAAGTCGGTGAGCGTGTCTGGAACCTGGAACGCGATTTCAACATGAAAGCTGGTTTTACCGCAGATGATGACACATTGCCAAAACGTATGCTGGAAACCGCTATTGTTGGTGGACCGACTGATGGTCAGGTCAACCGCCTAGGCGAAATGTTGCCCAAATATTACGAAATACGCGGCTGGAATGAAAAAGGCGAAATCACTGACGAGACCCGTCAGCGTCTTGCTCTTTAATCTGTAATTGATTCTTTAATCAGCTTAATGACTGACGCCTGCTCAACAGCAGGCGTTGTCCGTTACAGGAATGACTATATGAATTATGTGATCATTGGAGCCGGTCCTGCCGGCGTAACCGCAGCCGAAACTTTGCGTCACGAGGATGCGCAGGCCAACATTTGTCTTATTGGCAATGAGCCGGAACCACCTTATTCGCGTATGGCGATTCCTTATTACCTGACGGGTAAAATTACCGAACAGGGTAGTTATCTGCGTGAAGATCAGCAGCAACTAGCCGGGCAGGGCATTGAAGTCAGACAGGCCAGAGTAACCGCGATAGATAATCTTGCCCAAACGGTGTCGCTGGATGATGGCAGTTCATTGCCATATGACAAATTGTTAATTGCCACCGGTTCTACGCCGCTGCGGCCACCCGTCAGCGGCATGGATCATCAGCGTGTCAGTAGTTGCTGGACACTCGAAGATGCAAGGCAGATCATAAAACTTGCCGAGTCCGGTTCTGAAGTTGTCTTGATTGGCGCCGGTTTTATCGGTTGCATCATTCTCGAGGCACTGGTTGAGCGTGGTGTAAAACTGACTGTGATTGAAACGGGAAACCGCATGGTACCGCGTATGCTGGATGAAAAAGCCGGCGGTCTTTTAAAAAGCTGGTGTGAAAACCAGGGCGTTAAGGTATTGACCTCATGCTCGGTACAAAGCCTGAGTGAAAACCCTGATGGCAGTCTGGCTGTCAGTCTGGATAATGGCCAAAGCCTGAATGCCCGCTTGGTCATAACCGCAACCGGCGTAAAACCGAATCTGGATCTGCTTGCCAATATGCCGATTAAAACCGACAGCGGCATTCTGGTTAATGATCGACTGCAGTCATCGGATAAAAATATTTATGCTGCCGGCGACGTTGCACAGGGTATAGATTTTTCAACCGGTAACTATGAAGTTCAGGCGATACAGCCGACCGCCACTGATCATGGTCGGATTGCAGCACTTAACATGGCCGGTCATGATTATCAGCATCATGGTTCTTTGAATATGAACGTATTGGATACCCTTGGTTTGATTTCTCATTCATTTGGTCTGTGGATGGGCGTTGAAGGCGGAGATAGTGTCGAGCTTTATAATCCGGATGATTTCCGTTACCTGAATCTGCAGTTTGATGGTGACCTGCTGGTCGGTGCGAGTTGTACCGGCATGACTCAGCATATTGGCGTTTTACGTGGTCTGATCGAAAGTAAAATTTCTCTGGGCGAATGGAAAGAACGTCTGATTGAAGATCCGTTGAGTTTTGTTGAAGCTTATATGGCTTGTACCCAGGAACTGGCATACATTTGATTAAGCTATGAATCTTAACGTTGAACTTTATGCTTCACTGACAGCATTATTGCCACCCGGAAATCACCGTTTCCGGCGGCAGATGTCATTTACCGACGACACCACTGTGCAGCAGGTTATTGATCATTTTGGCATCAGTGCTCAAGATGCGCATCTGGTGCTGGCTAATGGCAAATTTGTTTGCGTTGAAGACCGTAGAACTCACCGCCTGAGCGAGAACGATACTGTCTCTGTATGGCCACCGGTCGCCGGTGGCTGATGTACCTTCCGGGGCAGTATCAATATCAGATGGGGTATACCGAAGCGGAGTTTGATCGCGCTCTGCATGCCGGCTTTACCTCGGCGGCGACCAGTTGGCGTTGTCATGCCCGGGCTAGGCGTCAATGGTTGATTACTGATGAAACGTCCGACCTGCAGATGCAGATCAATATTCAGCCATTAGCGCCTCGTCAGCTCGGGCTGTTACAGCTTCCCGTGCTGCAGGTCAGTTTTGTTTGTTTACAGGGTGATGCTGATAGTGAGCAACGGTTTTTCAGTTCTTTTTTCAAATATTTTCATAAAGGTGGTGGCTAAACTGCATGCACCCGGTTGATGAATCGCGCTACAGCCGTCAAATCAAGCTGCCTCAGATTGGCCTTGAAGGTCAGGAGAAGATTGCTGCGGCTAAAGTGTTAATTATTGGCATGGGGGGCTTAGGCTCTCCGGCCGCGTTGTATCTGGCTGCCGCCGGTATCGGGGAATTACGTTTATCTGACTTTGATGTGGTTGAGGAATCCAATCTGCAGCGTCAGGTGATTCACGCGCAGGAAAATATTGGTCAGCTAAAAACGCACTCTGCGGCTGACACGATCAAACGTAATAATCCGCAATGCCGGGTTGTGACAATTGACCACGAAATGGATGAAGACCGGTTGGCGGTTGAGATTTCTGCGGTAGACATAGTGCTAGACTGCAGTGATAACTTCGCTACGCGCTTTGCGGTCAATCGTCAATGTGTCAGGCAGCGTAAACCTCTGGTATCAGCAGCGGCGGTGCGTTTGTCCGGGCAGATTATGAGTTATATTCCGGCAGCGGGTGTGCCCTGTTATCAATGTGTCTACTCCGAAGAATATGAATCTGCGATTACTTGTGAGTCGGAGGGTATTCTTGGTCCTGTTGTCGGGGTTTTAGGGACTATGCAAGCTTTGCAGGCTTTGTTGATTTTGATCGGTAAAGCGGAGGCGATGCAGGGCAGGCTGTTGTTGTTTGATGCTTTGCATATGCACTGGCAAGCGGTGCAGATTCCCTGTAAACCGGATTGTCCTGCCTGTTCCGGTAACTGAATTCTTTTTTACCGATGATTGCAAAAGTAAACGCCGTGAAATTCCCTGATAATGACTGACGTTGCCTGATAAAAATCATCTAGGCATACTTGTAAAAGTTAATAACAAATCCGGACATCACTCATGAGCCAGAGCGCTTCTTCAAAAACACCATTTGTTGCCTTAAATATCGCCATCATGACAGTATCGGACAGCCGAACCGAAGCGGATGATAAGTCCGGCAATATACTGGTCAAAAAATTACAGGAAGCCGGCCATACCCTGGCCGAAAAAGCCATAGTGCCGGATAACCGCTATAAGATTCGGGAAGTGATCTCACGCTGGATTGCCGATGAAAATGTACATGCAGTCGTCACAACCGGTGGCACCGGATTGACCGGCAGAGACATCACACCAGAAGCCGTACAGCCATTGTTTGATAAAACCATCGACGGCTTTGGAGAGGTCTTTCGCATGCTTTCCTATGAACTGATAAAAACCTCAACCGTACAGTCACGCGCTATTGCCGGACTGGCAAACGGAACGCCAATTTTCTGTTTGCCGGGCTCGACCGGGGCGTGCAAAGATGGCTGGGATGGCATCATCAAACACCAGCTTGATGTCAGGCACATGCCTTGTAACCTGGTAGAAATCATGCCGCGCTTCAAGGAGGCGGAATAATGACAGCGCATAGCGGATGTGGTTGCGATGCTGTTGAACAGCAGCCATTGGCACCCTATGAGGAAGCGATCGAAACACTGCTGGCACAGGCGCAAGTGGTGACAGAAACTGAACAGTTGCCACTCAATGAAGCCTTGGGACGCATCTTGGCAGAGGATATCGTTTCCGATATCGATGTACCACCCGCAGATAACTCTGCCATGGATGGATATGCCATACAGTTCAAAGATGTCAACCGGGACGGTGAAAGCCGTCTGAAAATCAGCCAGCGTATCGCCGCAGGTGAAGTCGGGCAGACTCTGGAAGCCGGCACCGCAGCACGCATCTTTACCGGAGCAATCATTCCAGCCGGTGCCGATGCAGTGATTATGCAGGAACAAACCAGCGTTGAAGGCGATGATCTGGTGTTTTCCTGCGCGGTTAACCGGGGGCAGAATATCCGCCGCGCCGGCGAGGATATAAAAAAGCAGCAAACTGTTATCGCTGCCGGCACTTATTTGCGGGCACAGGAGCTGGGACTGGCAGCATCCGTCGGCAAAAGCCATGTTAAAGTCAAACGTAAAGTCAGGGTCGGCATCTTCTTTACCGGAGACGAATTGATCGAACCCGGACATCCGCTTCCGCCCGGGAAAATTTATGATTCCAATCGATACACCCTGAACGGTCTGCTTAACGGCATGCAATGTGAGATTATCGATCTCGGCATCGTCGGCGATACTCTTGAACAGACCAAACAGGCAATACTGGACGCATGTGCTCAGGCTGATCTGGTGATTACTTCCGGAGGAGTTTCCGTCGGTGAAGAAGATCACGTTAAAAATGCCATTGAACAGCTTGGTGAACTGCGCATGTGGAAGTTGAATATCAAACCCGGTAAACCTCTGGCATTAGGACTGGTCAATGGCGCATCATTTATCGGCCTGCCCGGCAACCCGGTTTCTGTGTTTGCCACGTTCAGCCTGATGGTCAGTCCTTTTCTGAAAAAAATGCAGGGCCGCAAAGATCTTCTGCCTCAGGCAATGACTGTGACCTCGGCATTTACCTGGGGCAAACCGGACAAGCGCCGGGAGTTTGCCCGGGCTCGATTGATGACTTCTGCAGATGGTCATGCACAAGTGGATATTTATCCCAGCCAAAGCTCGGGTGTGCTGATGTCAACCAGTTGGGCTGATGGATTGGTCGTCATACCTGAAAATACCCCCGTATTGCCCGGTGATCAGGTTGCTTATATTCCCTTTAGCCAGATGTTGGACTAATCCACGCCGGGCCTAGACATACTGCCCGGCGCACCAGCCTGATGACCAGGCCCACTGAAAGTTATAACCGCCTAACCAGCCGGTCACATCAACAACTTCACCGACAAAATACAACCCATTGATTTTGTGACTTTGCATGGTTTTGGATGACAGCTCGTTGGTATCTACGCCGCCAACTGTCACTTCTGCGGTGCGATAGCCTTCAGTGCCATTAGGCTTGATCTGCCAGTCGTGAATAGATCCGGCTATCTGCAGACGTTGCTGAGAAGATAGATTTGCGGCTGTCTGCTCGAGTAATTTTACATCGATCAGCGCGACTATCAGACGTTTGGGCAAATGCTGGGCGAGAATCGTCTTGATCTGTAGCCGACTGGATTGCTGCTTGTATTGATCCAGAACCTGGTTGAGGTCGATATCCGGTAAAAGGTTGACATGCAGAGTTTCACCAGCCCGCCAGTAAGAGGAAATCTGCAGCATGGACGGGCCGCTTAAACCACGATGCGTAAATAACAGGTTCTCACGAAAGCTTTGCTGCCGGAAGCTGACTTCGCAGTCGAGAGCAATCCCTGACAATGGCGCAAAGCGGGCTTTATCGTGATCATGCAGGGTAAAAGGCACCAAGCCGGCAAATGGCTGACATACATTAAGACCGAACTGTTCGGCAATCTTGTAACCTAAAGGAGTGGCACCCATTTTTGGAATGGAAATGCCGCCGCTGGCAATTACCAGTGACTCACCATGGAGTTTGCCGCGGTTGGTGGTGACTTCGAAGCCCAGCGGGATTTGGCTGACCTGAATAATCTCGGTTTCAAGCTGAATATGGACGCCGGCTTTTTCGCATTCGGATTCGAGCATGTCGCGGATCAGTTTGGCACTTTCATCACAAAATAACTGACCATGATCACGCTCATGGTAGGCAATTTGATATTTTTCAACCATGCCGATAAAGTCCCATTGGGAAAAACGGCTGAAAGCCGATTTACAAAAATGCGGATTATGCGAAATATAGTTTTCGGCACTGATGTCGAGATTGGTAAAATTACAGCGACCACCACCGGAAATCAGAATTTTTTTGCAGGACTTGTTCGCGTGATCCAGTGCAATGACACGACGGCCGCGTTTGCCTGCTTCAATGGCACACATTAAACCCGAAGCGCTGGCGCCAATAACAATTACATCAGTTTGCATCATACGCGCTATAGTAATGCATATGTTGTTGCAGCCGATAACAGATTTCGTCTTTGACGGCCCGGGTGGCGATGCCTGTGTTTTCGGCTGGGAATAATTTAATTGCACTAATTATCATGGTCCATTAGGGAAATGGGGCGGTTAATTGTATATTGCATGTCGATCCTGGGATGATGACTTCATGTAATCGGAAAAAACTGATGAACAACAAAATTCTGACCTCTCTGATTCTGGCCTTGATGATCGGGGTTATTGTCTATTTTTTTATTCAGGCGCCACATACGAATCAGAAAACTGCCACCAGCAATGCCGAGCTGGAAAAAAAATCCTCGCAATCTGAATATAATCTGCGTTTTGGCCATAATCTCCCTATTAACAGCGGCATGCATAAGGCCGCAATCATGTTTGCAGAAGAAGTTTTCAGGCAGACTCAGGGGCGGGTCAGTGTCACAGTTTTTCCTAATCAGGAATTGGGTAATGATCATCATATGGTTGAGATGGCGCGAGCCGGAGAGCTGGATATCCTGCTGACGCCTACGGCAAAAATGAGCGTGCCGGTGCCGGCTATGCAATTTGCCGATTTGCCGTTTTTGTTTCCTGATCGTGAGGTAGCCTACGCCGTACTGGATGGCGAACCCGGTCAGCTTTTATTGAAAAAACTCAGAAATATTAACCTGACAGGTGTGACTTTCTGGGAAAATGGTTTCAAGCATTTTACCGCCAATAAAAGCCTGACAACACCGGATGATTTTAGCGGTATGAAAATGCGGGTAATGAAAAGCCGCATTATTATGGAACAGTTCAAGGCCCTGGGCGCTACGCCTGTGCCAATAGATTTTCATGCGACCCGACAGGCACTTGCCGATGGGGTGGTTGATGGTCAGGAAAATCCACTGGTCGCTATCGTAAACATGGGCTTTCATGAGGTGCAGTCACACATAACCTTAAGTAGTCATGCCTATCTAGGGTATGTGCTGTCTTTCAGTAGCAAGGTCTATGATGATTTGCCGCAGGATATACAGCAAATCCTGAAAGATGCGGTAACCAAAGTGACGCAATGGCAACGTCAGGAAACCCTCCGCAAAGAAGCTGAATTTATTGCCGTTATAGAACAGGCCGGTGTGATCGTGGAAAAACTCACGCCTGAGCAGCGACAGCTTTTTGAAGAAAAAACCCGTGACATCGCTGATCAGTTCAAGCTGATTATCGGCGCCGAGATCCTGTCTAAGGCCTATGAAATTATTCAGGCATCTAGTCCTGCGACGACACAGTAGATGGAAAATTATAAGCCGCATAAAGGTGACATTAAAAAAAGACTGATTCTGCAATTTGCCGGATTTACCGCGTTATCCATGCTGTTGCTTGGCGTGGTTCTTTTTATGCTGTTACAGCAGACCATGAAACAAAGCTCGAGATTGCATTTGCATGACCGGGCAGAAGCGGTATTGGCGCTGTTTGAGCAAAGATTAGCTTATTTGCAGGAAAATACCGAACGTCTGGCAGTTAATCCATTTGTTATAGAAAGTCTGATCAATCCTGAAGACAGACTCAAAGATTTACCCCGTCTTGCTGAGAACTTTGCTGAAGGGCGTGATGTGACAGCCTTTGGTTTGGTGGATTTTGATGGACAGCCTATTTTTGAATCGGGCATTGATTTGCCGGCCTACAACGACATGCTTGAGTTACGGGTTGCGCTGGCCCAGGCTGATCTGTCGATGTTCATCACCGATCTCGGTCAACTAGCGTTTGTGGTTCCCATCGAGTATTACCAGACTACGCAGGGGGCGATTATTGTGACCTTTGATTTGCATGCTATTGCAATGCGAAATGCCCCGCCTTTATCAGAAGGTTATCTGATAGTGAAAAACGAGAAAGGTGAACTCAGTAATATTGGTAAAGTCGAAAATAACGATTACTTTTTTGCAGAAGTCGCGGCGGATAAAAGCTATCCACGTCTACAGAGTTTGAATATATCCCTGCAATTAGGTGAGTTGAGCAGTTTGACCGATGAGGCAGCATGGAGTGTGCTTAACAAGATTACCGGCATTGCCCTGCTGATTATTATCATCGCAGTAGTTGCCGCGGTATGGATGGGCAATAGTCTGGCTAATCCTGTTTTAACCTTATATAAGAGAGTCAAACAATCTATTGATGATGCCAGTGTCCGATGCAGTCCGTTAGGAACGGATGATGAACTGGAGGCTCTTGCACAGGCTTTTGATCAGCGTACCGATGCTCTGCAAGTCTATTCTGGCGATCTCGAAAAACAGGTTTCACAACGTACTGCAGCGCTGGAGGAAACCGCTAATAATCTAAACGAGGCACAGCGCCTGGCAGCGATTGGTAGTTATAACTGGGATATTGTCACCGGTAAGCTGATATGGACTGAGGAACATTATCGTCTTGTGGGGCTGGAACCATTTTCAGTTGAACCGACTTATGAAGTTTTCATTAATGCGGTTCATGAAGACGATCGTGAAATGGTTAATCAGGCGATAAAACAAGCCATTGAAGAGCACCAATCCTATAAATGCGAGCATAGGATCGTCTATGGTGATAAGCAGATTCGATATGTTTTGGGAGCAGGTTTTATTCACTATGCAGAAGATGGTTGGCCAATCCGCATGGCCGGCACATTACAGGATGTTACTGAGAAGGTCGAAACAGAAAAAGCCTTACGCGAATTGACCGAGAAAGCTGAAAATGCCAGTCGGGCCAAAAGCCGTTTTCTTGCCAATATGAGTCACGAAATCCGTACGCCGATGAATGCGATTATCGGTATGACTGGATTGGCGTTGAAGACGAAACTTGATCAGCAGCAAACAAGATATCTTAATAATGTCTATGCAGCCGGTAACGGATTACTGGGTATCCTGAATGATATTCTCGATTTTTCCAAAATTGAATCAGGCAAACTGGAAATAGAAAACATTGATTTTCTGCTCGATGATGTGATTCATAATGTACAGAACATACTCAGTCTCAAATGTGAAGAAAAAGGCATTCATTTGCATTACGAGATTGTTGATGATGTACCGAACCTCTTGACCGGCGACCCGCTTAGACTTGGTCAGATACTGATTAATCTGGGTAATAATGCTGTCAAATTCACCCCCAAAGGTGGCCGGATTAATATTGGCATAGATGTCCAGTCCCAAAATAAAGATCAGGTGGTGTTGAAATTCTGGGTGGCTGATACCGGTATCGGCATGAATCAGGAACAGCAGCGTAAATTATTTATACCTTTTAGTCAGACAGATGCCTCTACAACCCGCGAATATGGTGGTACCGGACTGGGTTTAAGTATTTCCAAAAAACTTTGTGAAATGATGCACGGTAAAATATGGGTTCAGAGTATCGAGCATCAGGGTAGTACTTTCTCTTTTGAGCTGCCCTATGGCATACCCTCGGGCAGTACCCATCATCGACACAATAACAGCCATATCAATAATCAGGAAAAACTGGATGAAGCGTTAAGTCGGCTGAAAAACAAAAAACTGTTGGTGGTCGAAGATAATGAAATCAATCTGGAACTGGTTGTCGCTTTGCTCGAGGGGCAGGCTATTGAGGTGCAGACGGCTGAGAATGGTGAGCAGGCATTGGCACTTTTACAGCAGCAGGCCTTTGATCTGGTACTCATGGATTGCCAGATGCCGGTTATGGACGGTTACGAGGCAACCCGCCAAATCAGAAAACAGGATAAATTCAAAAAATTGCCGATCGTCGCGTTGACCGCCAATGCACTTAAGGGGGATCGTGAAATGGTGCTCGAAGCTGGCATGAATGATCATATTGCCAAGCCTATCGATCCGCAGATTATGTTTACCACAATGGCAAAGTGGTTATGACCATGAAGTGTTTTTTGTCTCTATAATTTCAGATATGCGAAAACACATTCATCATAAGTCTTCACTAAACACCTCGATACTGTTGATTTTTTTTGCGGGACTGCTGTTGCAGGTATGCAATGCACATGCGATTGAACTTTGGGAAGATGAACAAGGCCTGTTGTCCATAGATGAAGTCATGGAAAAGCAGCATAGCCTGTTTTCAGCCAGCGAAAATACTCATATTGGTTATAGTGATTCTGTCTGGTGGCTCAAGCTGACCCTAAACAATCAGGACAACTCTCCAACTCATCGATATATCCATTTTGTCAGCCCGCTACTACAATCCGTGACGGCTTACTGGCTGGATACTTCAGGGCAGTTGCAATCAATGGCCAATGGCTATTCAGTGCCATTATCCCAACGTGCTGAACAATTTGAAGATATTGTTTTCAAGATTAATTTAGCTGCCAACCTGCAACAGGATGTTTATCTCAAAGTAAAGAGTGCACACGAAATCAATCTGGCGTTAAAGGTGTTATCCGGTCCGGATTTTCACGCGTTGCTGATCAAATCGGCCATCTTCAAAACGGCTGGCATCGTATTGATTGTAACTTTGTTGCTTTATAACCTTTTTC
>Ga0181582_10003651_pt1 | contig 12405 bp, 10 predicted proteins | sample 071ome_32_FD_132438 | JGI IMG/M metagenome (GOLD analysis project Ga0181582, IMG submission 132438) | Coastal salt marsh microbial communities from the Groves Creek Marsh, Skidaway Island, Georgia - 071405AT metaG (megahit assembly) | ecosystem: Environmental > Aquatic > Marine > Intertidal...
ATTATTTTGATATTCTTGTTCTAAAGACTCTAAATTACTTTTAGAATCAGAAACTTCTTGTTGTAGTCCCTCAACACTACCCTCGGTAGGTGGATTAGTTGGAGGAGTATCTGCAGATTCGGTATCCACTTCAGTACCCTTAAAGTTTGCTTTTCTCATAAACTTATCAGTTTTATTTGAAAAGAATGTTGAGTTATTTACTTTAATCTCTGCTTGCTGACCACCACCACTTATTTTATTTCGTTTCATTATTATTTGGTTTGCCATTTCACCTGGTATATCTATATCAAGTGTTGCATCCAAAAATCTACTCTTTTCCCCATCGTGGTAAAAATCTCTAATTACAGATTTATTTTCACCTATCCAATTTCTATCTATAACTGTAAAAGTAATCTGACCATCTGTAGCTTCACCTTCTACTATTTGAAAATTCCAAAATCCATTTACTGCAGAAGACATTTCATTTAATATGTCTAATAATATTTCTCTAATATTTTTTTGGGATTGGGTAATTTTATTTTCAAACATATCTATGTTGATATAAAGATTTTTTAACCATCCCCAATAATTTTGTTTATCAGACAATCCATCACTATTTAATGTTTGATTACCCGTAAAACTAATTCCATCAATAGAATTATTAACTATTGGTGGATTATTGTAATCAATTGAACCTTCATTAAATAATAATTTAGAAAAATCAGGAATAACTCCCGGTATCACCATTGTTTCGGGTTTTGTTGAATATATTAGTGGAAATGCTCCAATTTTTACAGTACTAATATCTAATTCAATTCGCACCTCATTATCACCCACCTTAAAATGAGTTAATCCACCATTTTTATTTAATATCTCAATCGCCTTTTCAAATCTAATATATTTTTCAGGTGAAAATAGTGCTGCCCTATCTATTGAAAAATCTTTTGTATTTCCATATTCATCAGTAACTTCTACCGTTTCTTCTGCTTCCGTACTAAAGTTTACAATAGTTGCCCAAAATCCATTTTTTGTATATGAATTTATACTTTTTTGTACAACCGCATCTAAATTAATAAAATCGGTGTACTTAAACGAGTTTCCATTTTTTAAGTCCTTAACTTCTTTTATTTGTCTTTTTGATGGTAATGAGTTGTATAAAGCACTAAATCTTCGATTTTTAACTACATCATCTGGTGTGTTTTCACTATCTTCACCTTCTTCTAAACTTTGAGGACCAAATGGTCTTTCTATTTGCTCTGCTAAAATATTATCGTTTTCTTCACTTTTTTTATAGTTTACTTCATGAGACTGAAAGTAGGTTGGTAATTGTGGAGTTCCTCTCATTTCTATATTAATATCAAAAGATTCTCCTCCACCACTAACAGTACCACCAACTATAAATCCAAGAAAAGAATCATATTGACCTTTTGATTTTATTTTTTTAGATAACATATTATCTTGTACAAGATTATCACCTGCTGCTGAATTAACTATTTGAGTTGAAGATATTGGATTACCATTTTCATCTTTGGTTTTTACTCGTGTAAGACCCGTTGCTCCTTCGTTTGTATTCCACCCCCAATCAACAAATACATGATATCCAGGTTCCATAAAGTATTGTTGAATTGCTTCCATTTGTTCTAATGAAAAAACCTTAATACCGATTTTACCAGTTCTTGAAATTTGGTCTTCACCCTCGGTAAACTCCATACTTGTTACCATGGGAGATGGTCTTAAACTTCTACCACTTAGGGGATTTACTGGTTTTCCGTTCCAATCATACCCTAAAGTACCACTATATCCACTTTCTTCGGAATTTCCTCTGAATCCATAAATACCTGCTTCTCCTGCTGCTGCGAATAATTTAGTATCTGGATTTGATACCATAATCAACCCATCACCAACACCACTAAATAACCTTACCCAAACATTTAATTGACTTGCTTTTTGGTTATCTATACCAGTAATGGTATCATATATTTTTTTGTTTATAGATGATAACTTTGGCCACATTATTCAATGAAATTATTTAATATCTCAATATAATTTGTTGGTATTCTTAAAATTGTACCATCTTCCAACCCAAATGGAGCATTGTGTAAATTATTAGCAGAAGCAATAATCCACCATAAAGAAGAATCATTATAATACTGATTTGCTAATGTATCTAACCTATCACCTGTTTCAGTAGCAACATAAATATCAGTATCTCTTAATGGAATCCTTGGATAAATCTTTGAACGATAAACAGTTCTCCCATCGTTTACTTTTTTGGTTTCGTTATTTTCGTATCTACTTGCCATTTTATGTTATTGATTGGAATGCAGGATAATACCCATGATTTTTTACACTATTTCGTTGTTCGATAAACTTAAACTCTGTTTGAACATTAATTATTCGTGGTAATTTGTAGTTTTGAGTTTTTACATCTCCGTCTAAAGATGAAACACTTTCTTCTATTTCCCATGGTACATTATCATCAATAGTATATGATAAACTACCTAAAAACCCTTCTTTTCTTTTATACATATCACCAATTGTTAATCTTAAAAATGGTGCAGTTATATATCCTGCATCTAATTCATAATCTTGTGGATAAACAAGTGATGTTAAAAAGTTTAACCTTTCCCATGCTTTTATATGTTCTGTTGGATTTAAGGAAAATATTTTGAATGAAAAACTAACACTTCTTTCAAGACCCGTATATGTGTAAAAACTAAATGGATTTCCTATAAATTTAGAACTATCCCAACTTGGTGAGAATGTTTCAGATAAACCAGTAATAGTTGCTAAAAAATTTACTGCTTTATTTTGTTTTACTGATTCAAATTTTAGAGTAATTGTATCTAAGTCATCTATTGAATTTTCTCCATCTGGTTTTAGTCCGTCATCCAAACTATAAACACCCTGTTTATTTACAATATTACCAAACGATGATTCCCCATATTTTGATGTTGGGTCATTATATTTACTAATCGTTGTTTTTTTAGTTTTTTCTAAATCACTTAGTTTTGAAGTTCGTTTTGGTTCACTAATTTGTTTATTTAACTCTAACTTAGGAAATGGTATTTTTGCAATTAAACCACCTTCTTCGAGTCTTTCGTTTGATTTCTTTTCTGTAAAGATAGGATTTTCTCTATTTGTAGTACTTATAAACTTTTCATAAGTGTCTATCTTATCTTTAGTAGTTACCTTTATTGTAGTAGTATACTTACTACCAAAAGCATTATTAAATACTGGTGCAAGTGATGATAAGAATCCCGTAGGAGTTCCATATAAAATTCTATCAGGTGCTTCATTTTTACTACCATAATTTCGTATTAACTTTGCACCTTCTTTCGCAGTTGGAAGTCCATCATAATCAAAAGGAGTTTGAGGAGTTGAACCACCCCCTATTAACTTATCTCTTAAAAATCCTTTTGCTAAACCCAATGCTCCACTAATTGCCTTTGCTTTTAATTGATTTGGGTCAGTTAATGAACCAACACCACCTTTTAGAAATTGACCTAATAGAGAACCATCTGCACTATCTTTAATCTTTCGAAGTGTTCTTGCATAACCATTCTGAATTTGGTCTTGTGATTCCAAACTACCATCACTTAGTGTGTAGGTTGGTGTTGCTAAAGAGGGGATACCTAATGTTTTTCTTGCAAATGAAGTTACTGATTTGAATGCTTTACCTATTGGACCTGATGGGATTAAACCACTTGTTGCTAATTTCATTTCACCAAGAGGAAGTGTTTCTCTTAAAGTAATTCTACCTATTTCTGGTCCATATAATAAAGGTTGTGAGAGTGTACCTAATACTCTAATACCCGTTGTCTCTTGTTCTAAGACCGTTTCTTCTAATGTACTACCATTTCTACTTCTGAGTCTATTCACAAGTTTCATAGTAGTTCCATTGATTACGGGTGAGTTAGATGATAATGGAATTTTGTTAGCATTTCTTGGAGTAAAGGCATCTTTAGGAGTTTGTCCTGCGTAAGGTCCTCTTTCTAATGTACCGTTATTAAATAATTCTTCTAAAGTCTGTGCCATAATTATCCTATTGCAAAGTTATTCATAGTAGACCTTTCAACTGCTCTACCAATATTTGAAGTAACTCTCCTACCATCTAAGTAAGTTTCTCTTTGTTTTTCAACTCCTGCTATTAATCGTTCTGCTTGAGCAGTAGTCATACCACCACCTCCAAGTTTAGATGGTGGAGCAAGAATACCTGCATCATTAGCACTACCTTGAAATAACCCACCTTCTTTTGGAGACATCATAATAGGACCACCATTTGGATTTATAGCAAGGTCACCAACCTGAGATACTGATTTTGCTTTAGATACCATACTAAATAGTCCTGCGACTGCGGCGATACCTAATGGAATACCAAGTCCTAAAGGTATCATAGCAAATGTACTCATAATAAAACCAACCGCAGATGAAATAGCTGCTATAATAGCAGGAGCAAAAGCAATTGCCAAACCTGCTGCAAGTGGAATTGCTAAAGCTAAATTATCAGCGAAAAACTTAAATCCTTCAGCGATTGCTTGAACTGGAAACAGTAAAAATTGTAATATAGGTAATAGACCTTCTAATAAAGGTGTGAGTACCATACCGACCGTAGATGCAATTCCAGTAAATGCATTTTGTAATTTTTCTAAAGACGCCTGTTGTTCTTGTTGTTTGCTAAACTGCTGAACCTGAGATGCTAGTTGGTCTTTATTTATATTTGATATGTCTAATCCTTGAGATATAGCTTTATCTGCTAATGCTCTTTGTTCCGATGATAGTGAATTTAACTTTTCTTGAGCATTCAATTGTTTGTTGATTTCTTCAACACTCATACCTGCTGCTTTAGCAAGTTGTTGTTGTGTAAAATAATCTTTCTTTCTAAAGTCACCACTTCTTTGAAGTTGTTTCAGAACTTCTTTTTGTGCTTCAACCGTTTTACCCGATGCAGCTAATGCTCGTGCTTGTGTTAAATTAAATTGACCACCAACAAAAGTTGCTGCTGTTAATTCATCACCAATATTACCTTGGAAATCTAATAAGTGTTCGGTTGTTGATGCTACTGATTTTAAGTTAGTACCTAATCTTCTTGCTTCTATTGCTGCTTGTGCTAATGACTCTACATCTCCTTGGAATAAAGTAGATGCAATCTCTGCATTTTCAGCAATATCTTCAAATATTTTTGCAGGTGCAACACCGGCAAGATTTGCCATGTTAGCAACTTGTAATTGAACACTAGCTGCTGTTTCTGATGAAAGTCCACCTACTTGTTCAAATATCCCCTGAACTTTAGCTGCTTTATCTGCTGCTACCCCAAAATTTGTGTTTAGTAATGTCAATCCTGCCACAACTTCATCACCAAAGTTAGCTACATCACTAAATTCAGATTTTAGTGCAGCTACGGTATCAAATACTTTTGATGCATCCACACCCATAGCCGCAAATTCCGAAGTAATTTCAGCTGCTTGAGATTTAATATCCCCCATCTGAGAGTTGGTTAATCCAGTAGTTTCTCTAAATTTACCTGCGGCTGCGTCTAAATCAGAAAATGCTTTGAATGCTGATATTGCAATCGCTGCTATTAATGCGATAGGACCAAGACCTGCTTTTAATGCCTTACCAAATTTCTGCGCACCACTTACCATATCCTTAACAGGACCAGGTAGTGCATCCATAACACTTTTTTGTTCTTCTTGTAATTGATTTAATCTATTTTGTTTTTTCTCTAAAGCATCTTTTTGTTTTAGTGCTTCTATACCAAGAGAAAGTTGTTCTTCATCTAAATCTGTTGCTGCTGCTTTGAACTCCTCTATTTGCTTGTCTAATGAAGAAATTCCTCTTAATTTATCTTCGGTGGCTTGAGTTGCTTTTGCTTGACTTAGTAAATCTGAATTTATTTCTTCTAAAAGACTTAATCTACTTTGAGCACTTTTTCTTTGTTCTTCACCATGTTTAGTATTGTCTTCTAAGTACCTAGCTTCTACTGCTTTTTGATTCGCAATTTCTCTACTTAATGATAAGTAAGTACCTGCTCCTTTACTGGCACCCGATAGTTGGTCTCTTACACCTTTAGTTAATTTATTAAAAGACTTGACGGAAGATTCATACTCTTTATTTGCCTTCTTTATTTCATCATTATTGGCTTTAGCAAGTTTTATTTCGGCTTGAAGTTTTTCCAACTTCTTTTCTTGCATATGGTGCAGTTTTTTCTTTTCTTTTAACCTTTCTTTTTGTAAGGCTAAGAGTTTCTGCTCCTCTTGTTGAAGTTTTTCTATATTTTGTATTTCTCTATTAGAGTCAGCCATCTAAGTGAAGTATTATTTTATTTCAATACCGTGTTTTTTCAAGATGTCCATTGCATCTTTATCTTTTTCTAAACGTTTTGCTGCCTTTCTATTCAAATCACCGATTTCTTTATCCAATTTTTGAAGAACAGGGTCATTCTTGATTAAATCATCAACATTCTTTGGTTTTTTCTTTTTACCGAATAAACCAAAAAACTCATTGATATTTTCTTTTGAAAGTTTATATCGTGCCATAAGTTATTCCTTTATGTAATTATACAACTATAAATATCGGAATACAAAAAAAGTTAGGATAGGAAATATACTACTTCCTTACCCTAACTTTAGAAGGTGGTTTGATTTTTTTATTTGCCTTATCGTATTCCTCTTTTTCTTTTTTCTTTGCTTCTACTAATTTATTATAGTAGAAGTTTCTGAGGTATGTTGGCATCTGATATACATCCGACTGAATAAATCCATTACCATAATAACACAAATCAAAAATTTGATTGTGCATTTGTGCACTATGAGTCTTCCCCAGGCCAAAAAAAGTTAACGCCCAAGGTAATGGGCACTTCCTCCCTTTCACCATCTTCATGCTCATGAGTATAAGTCATATCCATGTCAGGTTGGATTTTCTTGACATAGTTCCTAAATGCCCTACTATCCCTAACTAACATATTTGATACAAACTTGTTGATAAATCCTACATCTTCATTTCCATCAACAGATTTAATCATATATCTTAATCGAGTAGTAATATCAAAGGATGCATCTTTGTTAAACTTTTCTAATGCAGCAATATCTTTTTCTATTGCCTTTTCATCACCATGTGTTAATAACTTAAATATTAATTTGTTTTTACCTGCTGGTGTTACAAACTCAAATTCATTTTTGTTATTAAATACTGATAAATCAACTTCTTTTGTACTTACTTTACCCAAGTGAATAGTTGCGTCAACTTCTTCATTCAATTTAGATGAATAAAATCTCATTGGATATTCAGGTCCATACCCCAATACTCTTGTAGCAAGAATGATTGCATTTTTGTCACCAATTGTAATATCATTGATGTCTATATCATCAACTACAATAGATTCAAATAATTTATCCAACACAACACCCTTTTTAATAAGGTTTTGTGAAGATAAAATATCTTCTTCTTTGGCAGTCATGTATTTCAATGTTACTTTACCCGAAGAAAGAGGGTTATCTAATGGATATACTTTACCCTCAGATGGTAAGTCAATAACTTCCGTTGGAAAGTCAAATTGTTTTTCACTCATAACTTTTGTTCTTTAATTGTGTATATAAATATATAAAAAGAAAAAAGTTAAAAAAAAAGGAGTTATTCTTACGAAAAGAATCACTCCCTTTATTAATAGTAGTGGATTATATTTTAATACTCTAAAATAGCGTAATCGTATGCTAAAGTAAGAGAAATATCAGCAGGGTCATTAGAGGAGAAATCTAAATCATTAAAGTTTGCTGCTACGATAAATGCTCCTTTTAGTTTCCATTGTTCGATTTTATCTCCAACAGGTCCTAACATATAGAAATCAATATCTTTCTTGTAGAAGTCTGCGTATCCTCTTCTACCCGTGATTGATTCCTGTCCTAATCTTACCCACTCCATCACTTGTTGTGCTCCTGAAGGTACGATTGGGTCATATAGAGTAATCTCTAAATCTTGCCACTCTCCTTTACCTTGAAGTTTTCTATAAGTGTTGATGTGGTCTAACTTAATTTGTTCAAAGTTGATAGAAGGTCTGTTTGCCGTCTTAATTAAGTACGATTGGATACCATCAATTTCCATGATGTATCTGTTCTTCATCTTCGGTTCGAAGTTGGTAAAGAACATTTCGTTAAATTCTAATACTTCTGCCATTTTATTATTTTCTCCTTTATACTAATAAATATTAGTTATTCACTTTTTTGTTATGCCGAAAAAGATGCTCCCGTTGGTAAGATGTTGAAGTCAATTACAATGAATTCAGCGGTCTTAGCAGGTTGTAGGAAAATCTGTCCAGCCATTATGTTTCTATCAACTACATCAGGTGTGTTGTTAGTCTCATCCATAACTACTTTGAATGCGTACAATCCTTGTCTTTGTTGGATACCTTCTAAGTAAGGTTGTACGGTGTTGATGAATCTACCTCTTGTAACTGCGGTGTTTTGTTCGAATACCAAGTATCTTGAAGTACTTGCTACAAACTTCTTAACTGCAATCAACAATCTTCTAACATTGATTCTATCTAATGCTGATGCTTTATCTTGTAGAGTCTTTTGTCCAAATGCCACAATACCTTGTCCAGGGAATGATGCGATTGGGTTTACTTTGTTTTCATATAGTGTATCTCTTTCAGAATGAGTCAGTCTATTTAGTACTGATGCTGCTCCTGTAATTCCACCTCTATTCAAACCTGCTGGTGCGAACCACTCTGCTGCGATAGCATCGTTTGCTGCATATACTGCGGGTAGTAATACCGATGGTGGTACACTTATCAATTTGTTTGTGTTTGTATCTACTGTCTTAACCCAAGGATAGTAAGTTCCAACATAGTTAGAATCCACTGCGTTTGCTTGAGTTGTAATATCACTTATCGTTGCATCTGCTTTACCAAAGTCTGAGATATAGAATGCGTCTGACCTTGCTTCAACAACATCAATTGCTTTAGTTACTACCGATGGGTGTAATTGTCTAACAACACCAGGTGTTACTAACATATTGATATCCCACTCATCTTGGTTTGAAATTGCGTTTAATGCTTTAGTATAAGCAACCGAACCACTTGCAGTTGATGATGATAAATCTAAACCTTGTGAGTTTCCTGATGTAATGTTAGTTCCGTACTTTTTACTAATTGCAGGAGAACCTCCATCAAATCCACCTTGGAATGCTACTGAGAATTGTCTCTTAACCATATCAGATGAATCCGAACCACTCATTACATAATCAATTCCACTTAATACATTACCATCAAATGCGAATGCTGTATTTGAACCAGTTTGTGCTCCATTTGGAATTGGGTTTAGGTAATTTCCATTATCATATTTTACACCAGTTGTTTCAAAATTGAAACCTGAGTAGTTAATCGGTGAACCTGCTGTATTACCAGTTGACCCTGAAGTAAATACTACTGCTGGTACCCAAAGTGATTGTGCATCAGTTGTAGTTTTAATAGGGTTAGTATATGCTCCATGTGCGAATGGTGCTGCCGATACTGGATATAATCCTTGTTCTTTAACTTCTACTCTAATGTATTTAGAGTTATTTACCCAATCACCATATTCAGTAATCTTACCATTAGAATCGATAGTCATAAATCTATCTCCGATTCTTCTTGCGATAAAGTTAGGTGATGCAGGGTCTAAGTTTACATTATTATAAGTTTCCAATACTGACTTTCTCTTATCAGTATCACCAAATGCTCTAACTGTTACTGTAAATGTAGAGTAATCAGTTCCACCATCTTCTCCTGCTGCTTTTACATTGGAAATTGAAATCTTAAATCTTTTGTTTTCGTTGTTACCATATCCAAGTGTATGGAATCTGAATAAGTCGTATCTCTCACCAGATATAAGTTGTGATTGGATATATGGAGTATTTGCAACTGATGCTCCTGTTGTTGATACAGTATCACTTAGACTACCTCCATTAAATTCTTGAGTTGGTAGTGCTAATGCAGTTACTGCTTCACCACCTGCTACTTCTAAGTTAACATTTGATGCTGCGTTCTTAAAATATGCATAAGTATATCCATCTTTAGAACCTAAAGGTGATACACCAAATACATCAGTAATATCATTTGCTGCTGATTCTAAAATAGATGAAGATACTTCACCAATACCACTACCACTTACTACAAATGAACCAGATGTAGTTGTTGATGGTGATACTGTAAATGTACCAAATCCAACTTCTGCATCTCCATTTTCAGTAGAGTGTAACACACCTACTAATTTTTTAGTAGAGTTATCAGAACCAGATGCTAATAAACCAACTGGTGTTGCTTGTGAGTAACCTCCTTCGTTCATTACTCTTACAACAGTTACAACTCCTGCCTCTCTGAGGTAGTTTTGTACTGCATATTCAGTATAGTAAGTCCCATCGGGTGTTCCAAAAATATCTTCAAACTCACTTTGAGTTCGAACGATTGTAGGTACAAATGCAGGTCCTTGTTTGAAAGGTCCTACGATTGCTGCTCCTATTTCTCCAATTCCCTGTGCTAAGAAAGAGAGGTCATTCTCTCTTGTAAATACACCAGGTGATACGATTCTTTCTGCCATGTTATTTTTTCTCCAAGTAAATTATTATTTGACTAATATCAAATTACACATATAAATATAAAGAAAATACCCAAAAGGTAAATTCAATTATTTATCCGTTTATAACATTACCCTCACCAAAACTTTCTTCTAATTTTGCTTTTAATAAAGGATAAGCAAAATCATAGATACTAACTTCTGATATAGGATTCGTTGAAATTAAGTTAACTTGGTAATCTTCACTACCAGTAACTGTTTCGTTTCTATAATCAATATTTGATTGTGTAATCTCAGAACCAGGGTTTGAAGGGTCTGGTACCATAATGTCTACTGACTCCGAAACTAAGTATGTTCTCGAGAAGTCTCTCGTTCTTGTAACTGATTCGGTAACAGCAAACTTATAGATTTCTAATATGTTATCATTCTTTGCTTTAAGTTCTTCATTTGCTGCATCAGGTCTTTGGTCATCATATTCCTCATAAGATGCACTTTCAGCAGAACCAGAATTCATGTATAATACGGGAAATACTCGTAAATACCCTAAATTTTTTCTGAACTCGAATGATTCAATACGAACATATCCTTCATCAGTAATACCTTTAGATGTTCCGATTGATGTGTTAATTATTAATGCCATGTTGTTTTCTTTACTCCTTATAAATATATATTAGTTTTTTCAAAACACAAATTAGTTTGTTATTTCTACTCTTCCCAAGGGAATGAACCACTTTCAATTCGTGTTTCGTTCCATTGTCTTTGTTCCTCTAACATTTTTTCGATTCTATAATCAATATGCTCCGCATATCCTTCACTACCAGAAATTTCTGCAAAAACCCATTCTAAAACTTGAGTTTGTGTTAGTTCATTATACGGGGTATATTCATCGGGATTATATGTTTGAGAAACATTAAATGGTGTTGCTCCTTCAAATATTGCTTCAATGTTATTTCCTTCGGAATCTTGAAAAGAATCATCTGTACCGATTTTTTCCCAATATGTTTGGAAAATGTAATCATTAACAGTTTCTAAAGAACCAGAGTAAGATGTTTGCTTATCTGCCTTTCTTAAACTTTTTAATCTCCAACTATAAGTTACAGCCATTTTTATTTATTAATTAATTTGTTAACCATATCTTTTAATTCAGATACTTCTTTAGATAAATATTCAATTTGTTCTTTTTGTGATTCTACGATACTATTTTGTTCTTTAATACCCTCAACTAATAGTGGTACTAACTTATCATAATCAATAGTTAAGTAGTTTTCACCTGATTTAGAACCGATTGGATTTCCTTCATCATCAAACTTAGTATCAAATGGAGCAAGGTGTACGATTTCTGGTAATATTGCCTGTACTTCTTGTGCCGATAAACCAAGTTGTTTTTCTTCTTTAGTATATCCAACTGATTTTGCTAACTCATTGTTGGTGTAATAGAATCCATTTAGTGATAAAATTTTATCTAATGGATTTTCGATATTACCAACTTTATCTTTTAGTCTTTCATCAGAATAGTATGCAATTACATTGTCTTGAGCATAAACCCAACCGTATGCGTATAGATAGTTTGCATTAATTCTATACATTCTTGATGTAGAGTTTGCATCTACATAATAACCAGTATTATTTCTATCATACATAATGAATGGTCTAATATCATTCAAGTATGATACACTATTTGCATTTAAGTAATAGTTTGTATCGTGGTCATAATAAATTGCTGCTCTTACTTGGTCTCTTACATAGATACCATATGACTCGGTGAACATTTGGTAATTACCATTGTGATATAGATATAATCTACCATTTCTCTCAGCATATAACATCCATTCATTATCAACATCGTTGTAGATACCAACTTGGTTGCTATCAGCAG
>Ga0181582_10003653_pt1 | contig 12401 bp, 15 predicted proteins | sample 071ome_32_FD_132438 | JGI IMG/M metagenome (GOLD analysis project Ga0181582, IMG submission 132438) | Coastal salt marsh microbial communities from the Groves Creek Marsh, Skidaway Island, Georgia - 071405AT metaG (megahit assembly) | ecosystem: Environmental > Aquatic > Marine > Intertidal...
CGGATCACATCGAGATTTGTGCTATCGCTATCCAGCATGTCCTCATAAATGCTGTCGGCTTTTTTCAGGCGGGGGTCGATCAACTGGTCGGGTGTGAATGACTGCATCCTGATCGAAGCCGGATTGCCAAGCAGTGCAGTCCGCGGCACGAACAGGATTTCGCTGAATTGGTCATCCTCGATGGCGACCAGTTCCCCCCGGCGCAGCATAGTGGCGCCGATACTGCCGACCTCAGTTGAATTCGACAGGCCGCTTTCATCCTGGAACGCCTGCCGCCGGTAGGCTTCCATATTCCATTCGGCCCAATCCAGTGACGCTTCCACCAGCTCAGTACTGCCGGGGTCGAGATTCTGTGAGAGCAGGTAATACAGGTACTCGTGATACTTGTCAGCTTCGGCAAAATTCCTGGTGTTCTTGCTGAATTCGATGAGCGCACGTACGGCTTCGACCTGCCCCATGGTAAACAAACCCTGGTTGACGCGACTGATATGCATGGCGTCCTCGTAGGCTTTTACGGCGTTCTCCCGGTCACCCAGCTGCTCATAAAGTTTTCCCGTGGCGAGGTACTCCTGGGCGAGCACCGGTTCATAAATACCGCTGGTTTCAATCAGGCTGTTGATGCTTTCTTCGTAACTGCGGATGTCTTCCAGGATTTCCGAGGGCAAGCGTGAGGGTATGTCGGGTAACGCAGGAATCTCGGTGGCTATGTCGTCCCGGTAACCCGAAGAATAAAGAACCTGCTCAGGGTCGACTTCGTACACGGCATCGAAAAACAGGTTGTTCAGTTCGCTGCGTGACTGCCCCAGGGCCGTTACCGGCAGCAACAGCAATGCCAGCAGGCCAAGCACACAGGGTTGCGCCAGGCAGGGCCAGGCCGGAGGCGACTGTGGTATGGGTGTAGGCATCGGGCTCATGGCCAGGCTGATGGCATCTGTGGAAAGGGTCAGTAGTAATAAAAGTATCGCAGTTGTATGTCCTGCTCATCCACGCTTTCCATGCCGGCGAATGTCGGACGAAAACGCTGGTTTCGCAGGTATTCCACCAGGGCAGAGCGCACCTGCTGCGGGGTATTTTCACTGGCGGCCATCACGTTCACACCGGACAGGTTGCCGAAACGATCCTTGTCTACGGTCACGTCGATATAGCCCTTGTAAGGGATTTCGACCTGGGCCGGGATGCTGAAAAACTCCCGACTGAAATTGTGGATGCCGAAAGCCGGAACTGCGACGAGGGGGCTCGGCGACAGCAAAGCTTGCGCATCTTCATGGGAATAACCATTGGCTGCCAGGATGTCCAGTGCCTGGTCATAAGCACTGAATGCGCGCTGAGGGCGCTCGAAGCTCAGGTGCAGGTCTCCCAGTGCAATAAAGGCGTGGGCTTTTTCCTCGGGGGTCGTTGACGGCGACTCCGCGATTTCGGCAGTCATTTCCTCGAAAGCGTTCTTGGTCTGTATATACCGCCGGTTCGTGATCATGCCTGCATCGCTTGTGTATTCCTGGTTGACGCGGTTGAACGCGATGGAGCCCTGGTCACGGATATTCTCGTACTGGTCGAGCTCTTTCTTGAGCAGGTAACTGATATTGGCAAGTTTCAGTTGCAAGGCTTCCTTTTCCCGCAGACTCTCCGGCGAGTCGTCGTCCAGTTGCTCGAGGAGGGTCTCGTAAATCTCCTCTGCCTCGTAAAGCCTCTGGTTGATGACGATGTCATTGCTCAGGGCCAGCGGTATGCTGCGCAGGTTGTAGTCGGTGATCGCGGCATTGGTTACCACGGAGTTCTGGTTCAGCATGGGCATGCGCATGCTGAATGACACCGACTGTACCTGTTCGCCACCGGAACCTGAATCCACCAGGTCGCGATTTACCAGGGGAACGTTGAGGGTCATGCGATTCTCGATATTCCTTGCCGCATCAATGCTGTCGGTCAGGTTGACTGGATACGAATACGAGTCACGGTAGCCTTTGATATAGGCTTCCACGTTCCAGTCCGCCCAGTCGAGCTTGGCACTGACAAGACGCGGATCGTCAGGCGCCAGGTTCTTGTCCTGCAGGTAGTACAGGTAATGTTTGTGATTGTCGACCTCTACGAAATCGCCCCGGGCAATATGGGTGCGAATGAGGTATTCCACGAGCTTTGACTGGTCCAGGTTGAACAGGCCCTTGTTCACTTTCTGGATATGCATGGCGTCTTCGAAGGCTTCTATTGCACTTTCGTATTCGCCTTGCTGGAAATAGAGTACACCGAGTGCTTCATAGTGTTCGGACAGTTCCTGTGAATACAGCCCGTTATTCTCAATGGCATTACTGATAGCGGCCAGATAACTGTCTACAGATCCCGCCTTGTCGTCTTCATCGGCAGCGACCGAAACACCTGCAGCATTGGCGGTCCCGACGTCACGGCTGTCTGCGACGGCATCGGGTCGGGCCGTTTCGAAAATCAGGGTCGCCAGGGGATTGGCCGTCTGCGCACTGACGTCGGCACCCGGGAACAGACATAACAGGCATAGCAGCAACGCGATGGCGCGCATCGTGCCGAATGGTGTTGCACTACTGACAGGTATGTTCATGTTCTGTCGCTCGCTGCCGCTGTTATTCAAGAATTCCTCTGCAATTGGTCAACTACGTGCATGCACAGTTGCTATCATTACCGGATCGTCCGGTCAGTCGCCGGTTGCAGAATCCGGGCTGGACAGCCGGTCAGGAAAAAGACCGGCCCTGCCGGTCAATGTTACACCCGGGAGCCGGAATTTAAAGTGCTGCCGGTTCCGTTAACCAGGAGTTTCCAGACATGCATACTGTACTCATCACCGGCGCCAGCCGCGGCATCGGCCTTGAATTCACCCGCCAGTACCTGGCCCGCGGCAGCCGGGTGATCGCCTGCTGCCGGAATCCTGACAGTGCCAGTGCCATGCAGGCCTTGGCAAGCCCGGCTCTGGAAGTGGTTGGCCTGGACGTCAGCGACGGTGCCGCCGTGGCCGGCCTGCCCGCAACCTTGCCTAGTCGGTCCCTGGACCTTTTCATCAACAATGCCGGCATATACGGGGATCACCAGGGCCTGGCGGATGCGGACTGGGCAGAATGGCTTGCCGTGATGTCGGTCAATGTCATTGCACCGCTGATGCTGACCCGTGCCTTGCTGCCGCTGATGGCCGCAAACGGCAAGCTGGTGTACCTGAGCTCGAAAATGGGCTCGATTGCCGATAACAGCGGGGGCGGCGCCTATGTCTACCGGTCCTCGAAAACGGCGCTTAACCAGGTCGTCAAAAGCCTGTCGATCGACCTCGCCAGCCGGGGCTTGGCCACGGCCGCCCTGCATCCGGGCTGGGTGCAGACCGACATGGGCGGGCCCAATGCCCTGATCGATACCGCCACCAGTGTGGCCGGCCTCACAGGCGTTATCGACCGGCTCGACGTCGCCAGCAGCGGCAGATTCTTCAATTATGACGGCCAGGAAATCCCCTGGTGATGGCAAAAGTCTGGCTTTGATAATTAATAACTAATTTACGATTATTTATATTAGCTATTAATTATCAAAGAATTGCCATCCGCTCACTCGCTGACCAGGTCCCGGATCGTGGGGTAAAACTGGGTGAATGTGCCGTCATAGGCGCCTTCCGGCATGTGGCACTGGATGCAGTTGCTGTTGTCGGGCATCCGGGTGGAGAGTGTTCCCGCGGGTGCCTGGGCGTCATAGAGGTAAAATGCCCGGCCCTCGCTGAAGCGTTCCCGGTCAATCACGTGAATTTCCTTTGCCTGCAAGGCGCCCTGAACGAAACCCGGCAATTGCGGACTGGACTCCCCCTCGCTGGCATAGAAGGACAGGAGGAACATGGTGCCGTCGGCATAGCGGCCATGATCCTTGAAATAACGGTATGCAGCCGGTTCCATCTGGACAACACCGAGGGTCCCCGGGTTCTGTGGATCGAAAGGCTCGTCACCATACTCGCTGCCCACCGAGCTGCCAAGGTGGATCCACTGGTCAGTATCGGCGGGAAAATTCAGCTGGTTGTCGTCGTTGTAACGGGCCATGCCCACATTGTCCTGCGCCTGGAGCAGGGGCGTTGCGGCGCACAGGATGGCCAGGCCCAACAATCGGTTAACGGTATGCATCACTCTCTCCTTTGTTTGTGCTCCCGGGGGAAAAGCGTATCCGTTTTGTCACTGTCAGACAAAACTATTCAGCAATTAGGCAAACAATAACCAACTAAATATCAGGGGAGGCGTTTCACCAGCAGCATGGCGTCGCCGGTGTAATGGATGAGCGGATGGGGCACGATCGTCTTGCGCATGGTCTCCTGGTACCCGAGCCGCCGGTAAAAATCATGGGCGATACGGTTGCCCTCGAGCACAATCAGAGACATTTTGGTCAGTTGCTTCTCGCGGCATTTCTCCTCGGCCATTTGCATGAGGATGCGGGCAATGCCCCTGCGCCGCCATGCTTCAGCGACGGCCAGGCCGGCAATGTAGAAACTGCCCGGCTCTTCAAGCAGCCAGTAGGGTTTCAGGACGGGATCGTCCACCACATAGTCATTGTCTTCCTGCATCACGTAAGCCAGCAGCACGGCAACGACCCCGCCGTTGTTGACGTCGGCCACCAGGCAGTTTTCATAACTGAAGTCGGTATTGCGACGCTCGTAACGCTGCTGCCCGATGTCGAGGAGGTTGTCCCCGGGCTTTGCCTGCTTTGACCAGATGTAGTCCGAGATGCCGTCCGAGGCAACGGAGTAGAGTTCGGCGATCCGGCGTGCGTCCTGCCTGGCGGCAGGACGGTAGGTGATCGCCCAGTTGGAAGTCATCAGACCAGGCTGAGTTTGCGCTCGTCCGCCCAGTTCCCGTGCAGGCCTTGCCGCAGGCGGAAGGGCAGATTCACGCTGCCGATCGGGCCGTCTTCAATGTGCTGTGCATCGAGGATGGCCAGTTTCGAGTAGTTGTTGACGATGTCATCTACCAGTGCGATCAGGTAGCCGTCTCCCTGGGGGGAGTCGGGGCTGCGCGGCACAAAGCAGGGTTCCTGGATGACACTGTCCGGACCGCACCACCACTCGCTCTGCTTGCCGGTGAGGAAATCCATGTATCCCAGCTTGTTCAGCATCAGACCGGAGGCGCGCCCGCCGGGGCCATTGAACTGGAGGCTCTGGTCCATCACCAGCAGCCAGCCATAGTCGTGGTGTTGCGTGGCATATCGATCGTCGATACGCGGGAATTCTCCCACCATCTCGGTCATTTTCTCCATGCTTTCAAAATCCTCACCCTTGCTGTTGAAATCAACGGTCCAGCGGGTCATGTAGGATGCCGCTTCCTGCGGCTTGTACGGTGCGCCATGGACATCGGGAAAGAAGGGAAACATGTTGTTCCTGGCCACGGGCACGTCGAAGAACACTTTCGTGCCGTCGTTAAAGGCATTCATGACATGGGAGCAGAACAGGTTCGGTCCCTTGAACCATTTCATGTCCTTGCCTTCGCCGTTGCGCGGCAGCACACCCAGGTAAATGGGCAGCGTGGTGTCAAAGCCGAAGTAGGGCATGTTCTTTTCCACGCGCTGCCAGTTGCAGATGATGGGAATGACATGGATGACGATGTAATCCTCGGTAACGCCGAAGTCATGCAGCATGCAGGTATAGGGCACCTTGAACCACACTTCTTTGAGCAGCTCGCCTTTGGGGCTGATTTCCATGTAGGTGCAGTCATCGGTACACAATCCTTTCGACCCATAGCTGAAAGCCACCATGTTGCCGGTAATCGGGTCTATTTTCGGGTGCGCGGTGAATGTCTCGCTGGTGAGCTTGCCGTCGAAATCGGTATAGCCGAAGGTTTCCAGCGTCAGCGGATCCATCAACAGGGGAGGACTGTCTTCCTTCAGGGCATAGAGCCTTCCCGCATGCACGATTGGCGTGGTGTTGGCCGTGCCGCGTATGGTGCCCTTGACCGTTGGATCATCCGTAAGTGGATTGCGATAGGCGCCGAACAGGGCCTTGTCCGCCTGCCGCTCCAGTTTCCACTTGTCTGTGCGTGCGTAACGCTGCCTGAAATCGACCTTGCCGCCACGAAAGCGGAACAGGGAGATCATGCCGTCGCCGTTGAAGAACTGGTCGTCGTCAAATTTTGGCGGAAACTGCTGGTCGGGGTGCACACGATGAAAGGTGCCATTGAGCTGGGGGGGGATTTCACCCTCGGTTTCGCAGTCGTAGATGTCCCCCTCGAAACGCAGCATGTTGAGAATGCCGGTGAAGGCGCGGGTTTCGGGATAATGTGCCATGGCGTTACTCCGTTTTCAGCCTGCCCGATTAAACCCGAGCGATACCTGATTTTCAATTGTTCGGTCTTTGATGTTGTCGGAAATCCGGGGGTTATTGACCGGAATCAAGCAGGCGGGGGGATCAATCCAGGGCGTTCAGGATCGCTGCGCAGACTTCATCCTGGTTGATGCCGTCGCTGGCAATGGTGATGTCGGCGTAGCGCTGGTAGAGTACGGAACGTTCCTCAAACAGCTCCTCGAAACTCTGGTCCGGGCGGCGGGCAATGCCGCGCTGGTCGTAGTCCGTGATCCGCTGTTTCAGGGTGTCCAGGGTGACGTCCAGGAAAATGATGACGCCATCTCCGGCCAGGTGGGCCATGCTTTTCTCGCTGTAGACGACACTGCCGCCGGTGGAGATGACCGTGTGTTCCACGGCCAGTTGCGTGACCCACTTTTCTTCGATGTCACGCAGCACCATGTAGCCGTCGTTGTCGACGATATCCTGCAGCGAGCGATGTTCATGACTCTGGATGACCACGTCGGTGTCGACGAAATCCCGCGAAGTCTTCTTGGCGAGCAGGACGCCGATTGTGCTTTTGCCGGAGCCGGGCATGCCGATGAGGACAAGGTTGGTTTTTGCTGCTGCCATGGTGGGAACTGCTTGAATGTAAAGCGGCGATTATACCTTGTGCGCGGCCGATTCAGGAATCCGGCAGGCGGTTGCAGGCCGGAAGTTCAGTCGCCGAGGTCGGTAATGGCGAAATGGATGCTGTTGCGGCCAAAGCCTTCGCGGTCGTAAAACCGGTGGGCGTCGGTGCGATGCATGCCGGAATCCAGGTGCAGTTGCGTGCAGCCTGCTGCCCGGGCGAAGGATTTCAGCCAGTCGATCATGGCCTTGCCGGCGCCCCGGGAGCGGGTGTTTTCATCCGTCACCAGATCATCGACGTACAGGTGCCTGCCCCAGGCAAGTTTCTCGTTGATCATGAATCCGGCAATGCAGGCTGGCCGGCCATCCATGAAAGCGCAGGCAACGTGGTAACCGGCATCTCGCTGCTGCATCCTTATGCGGGCGACCAGGCTTTCCCGGGTGTACTGGGGCCTGAGCTGGAGCAGCACCGGCGCGATAGCGGCCAGGTCGGCATCACTGTCGACCAGCCGTACGGCGAATTGATCAGTCATGCTTGACCAGGATGAGGCTGCCGGCATCAAAGCCGAGTTGAGCCGCTTCTTCCCGGAACCGTTCCAGCAATGCCGGGTCGGGATCGGGTGTGCGGGAAAGCAGCCAGAGATATGAGAGATCGGGCCCGGAGATGAACGCGTAGTTATAGTCGGTCTTGTCCAGCTCGAAAATCACGTAGGACCCATAGAACGGACCGAAAAAGGACACCTTCAGGTATCCGGTACCGGGGTCTTCAACAAAATACGCCTTGCCTTCGGCGTCTTCCCAGGCCAGGTCTTCCACAGACCAGCCGCGGTTGAGGACGCGCACGCCGCCGTCGTCACGCATGGAATAATTCGCGGTGATTTTTTCCAGGCCCCGTTCGAAGCTGTGGTCGAGGCGGGCGATTTCGTACCAGGTGCCGAGATAGCGGTCGAGCTCGAATCCGGCAACGGGTTCGACGCCAGCGGGCATGCCCAGGCAGCCGGCGAGCATGGGACTAAACAGGAACAGGATGACAGCAGTACGTATATTCATCGGTTACAACACCTTCGCCATTGGCGTGTGCAAAATGCCGGCTTCCTCGAAATTCTTGCCGCAGGCAAAAAAGCCCAGCTTGTCATAAAAAGGCACCGCGCCAACCTGGGCATGCAGGTAGATGCGCCTGTATTTGTTCGCTTTAGCGGTGTCGATCAGCAGCTGCATGATCCGGGTACCCACGCCGCGGGAGCGGTATTCACTGAGGACGGCGACGCGGCCGATATGGCCGTCATCCAGCATGCGGCCGGTGCCGACAGGCTTTCCCTTGTCGCTGCACAGGACGTGGAAAGCCTCGTCATCAAGGCCGTCAAAATCGATGCCGGGATCGACGCCTTGTTCTTCAGAGAACACGGTGGTGCGCACCAGCCTGATGGCATCCTGTTGATCGGCATAACTGACGAGGGCTGTTTTCATGGTATGCGTTTCTACCGGCTGTTACTGCGGGTGTTTCCCGGGGTGATTTACAGGAAGCTGTAAAGCAGGAACAGGCCAAAAAGCAGGGCAACACCGCCGCCGACACGGCTCCAGGGCTGAATTTCCCCGGCGATCCACTTCACCAGGCTGCTGAAACGTTCCTGTCCCATCCAGGCGATCGCCACTGCGGCTATTACGGCAATCCAGCCGAAAAAGATCACCGTCTTCGGAAAGCGCGACAGGCTGGCATACGTCAGCAGCAGGAGCCCGAGCGCAAGCCGCATGACGATGGCCGCTCCGAACATCACCGGGTTGTCGGCATGTTCCGTGATCAGGTCGAGTATGACTTCCGGTTTCACCAGCAGGATGATTCCGGCAAGGACGATCAGCGTGCCGAACAGGAAAATGATGGTCAGTAGCATAAAGATGTCCCCCGGGTGCAGCCGGCGTTTCTATGCCGCTGTTTTATTGTGCCTCTGCTGGCGGGCAAAAAGCCACTGTTTCGCAAGCTCTCTTTAGCTCCCTGCCGGTTCCGGGCGCAGTGAACGATCCGGCGCAAGTATTGGCCTGTTGGCTTGCTGCGGCGTTGTAAATGAACCGGAAATGAACAGGGTCCCCCGCACACGCCGAAAACTTGCACTGCGTCGCATTTTCACCCGGATTGAAAAACGGTTCAGTCGAAATTCAGTTATCAACCTCTATCGTCAACCAAAGCCTGAAGAAATCATTTGAAATGAGTATGGGAGACTTGCATATGGAAACCGTAGAGCGACTCTATACGCGGTTTGTTGCTGCCGGGTTGCTGGCCAGCCTGCTGTGCAGCTGCGCCGGCATCGAGATCAGTTACCGGTACCCGGGACCGGGATCGGTATCTGTGCCGGTGTCCTGGCCGGTGCATGGCGAGGCCGGTATCGCCTCCTACTACGCGGACAAGTATCAGGGACGGCTGACCGCCAACGGCGAGCGCTTCAACATGTATGACCTGACCGCCGCGCACAAGACGCTGCCGTTCGACAGCATCGTCCGCGTGGTGAATCGGGGCAACGGGCGCAGCGTCGTGGTGCGTATCAATGACCGTGGTCCATTTATAAAAGGGCGCATCATCGACCTCTCCTATGCCGCCTTCGGGCGGATAGCCAGCCACCGCGACGGCCTGGCGGACGTGGTGATCGAGGTGCTCAACTGAGCGAATGCGTACGCCTATCGGGACTCTTCAAACCGGTTGAGCGCGACATTCTTTTTCGTCCTGGCCGGGTCGAATATCCTGCCGTTCATCGCGATGTACACCCCGGGGTGGAGTACCTGTGCGCCAACCAGCGCACAGCCCAGGTTGAAGACGGCATCGCTGTCACGGTATTGCGCGGGATACATGGATCCGGTCAGCACGATGGTCTTGCCAGGGATATCCTGCAAGTGCCGGGCAGTCCTGACCATGGTGTCCGTGCCATGGGTGATGATCATGCGCTCGCTGGCGACCGTTGCCACGGCCCGGTGGATGGTTTGCCGGTCCTGGTCGGTCAGGTCCAGGCTGTCCTTCTGCATGATGGGGACGACCTTGTAGTCGACGACGACATTGGCCCGCTCCAAGACGCCAGCAGCCTGTGGCTCGCCGACATGGTACTCGTTCTTGATGTCGAAGTAGGTCTTGTCGATCGTACCGCCGGTGGTGAAAATGATTATGCTCATAGGGTTGGCTGGTCAAATGTTACATGGAGGATCAGGCAGTTGCCTGGCTTGATTAAGCCTGTATCAGCGCCGACGCATGGTATGGCTGTGTTCCTGCTCGAATGGGCTTTTCAGCAATCCAATGCATGCTGACTTAACTGATTCAAGACTGTCATTGCCGCTTCAGAATTGCCTGCTGGAACAAATATGTGATCATGGTAGAAGCCAGCAATTACATTCGCACTAATATTGTGGGATGCCAGTTGATTGGAGACTGCCGCTGTCAGGCCTATAGCCTCCAGGCTTGAATGCACATTTAGTGTTATTTGGCGAAACACGCCGCAATATCTTAAGTTATGTGCCTCTGCTTGCAGCCTGGATAGAATTAAAGTTGTACCTTCCTTCTCTCTGAAGATACAAACAGGATTGAGTTTTATACAATCGGCAATACTGCAATCAAGCGAGCAGAACACATATTCATCAGGATGTAGTTCCGGCGACAAAGATTCCAGCAACATTTTAAATCTACAATTCCGGACATAAGGTAAATTCTGAAGATTTGTTAACGGTGGAAAGGAAGGATGGTAAAAACATGGTTTATTAGCATCCAGAGCACGAGTCGGCTGCACTGATGCCGCTGGTTAGGCGTTATTTTGTTCATATTGCGAGTGTTAATTTATTTTCTATCAGCATTACTGAGCTTCACCATATATTCATCCAAAGCACCAGTGGTTATATCTGGCAATTCATTGAGGTATTCTTTCAATCTTGGATTTACAACTGTGGTGGCTTCCCAAATTTCTATAAAATCTGCCTAATAGGTATATCCGGCAAGGAATGGACCTATGGCGGAAAGGAAATTCTCCTCAGTGATAACGTTATTTTCAAATTGATTCCAGGCTAAATCAGCATATCTAAAAACGATCCTCCTCGATGCTAGTCTTAATGCTTGCTCGGTATCTGTTAGAGGATCACCGTTGGTAACCTTCTGTTGAATGGCTATCAATTCAGGGTGGTCTAATGTATCTCTATTTATATATTGGCGATATTTATCGACAGTTGAGTATATGCATCCGATTGCATTTGTCGTGTATTCAAAGCTGTTTCTTCTGCATTTTGCTTAACTTGAAATCCCACAAAAATTAATGATGCGATAATCCCGATGCCGCCAATAATCTCCGATATAAGAGCATACTCTTGTAAATTATCTTTCATATAACGTCCTTGCTAATAGGACAAAGCCCGTTGGTGTGGCTTTTGCTTAAGCAAAAGGCATAACAACGGGCTTTGGTCTTTATTGAACAGCTTGTTATGCGGCTGATTCATGGTCAATGTCCCATCCTGGAAACACAAGTACTGCCGGGTGACACTGCAGCGCCCTGGCAAGTACTTTTGCCCGCTCTACGCCTAGTTGCACTCGATCGTTCTCAATAGCAGATATAGTGGATTGAGGTATACCAGTTTTTGCTGCCAATTCATTTTGACTCAATTCCTGAAGCTCACGGATGATCCTTATAGATTCGCCAACAGAAACTTTTGTATGTCGCTTTGCTTTTACATATTCATTCATGTCACTTCCTCCGATAATCGTGGGCCGTAACGTTTTCAACTAAGACCAAAATCTCATTATTTTGGACTTTGTAGATCACCCTATACTGCAAATTTAATCGAGACGACCTATAACCTTTCCATTCGGCAGATAGTGCCTCGTCACGTAATCCCTTGATTTGACGCAAGCCTTGCGGCCCTGAGATGGAAACAATGTCTTTCCATTTTTCATATCGCTTCAAGACCTCGGTCGGCGCACCTTTGAGGCTTCTAGCCACACGCTTATGTTCGTATATTTCCCACATACCAAAAACAGTATATATACCATATATGATATGTCAACTAGATCTGACGTCTAATGACGCATAACGCCCTTCTTAATGGGGCGGCTGCGAAGCAGACGTCCTAGCCCGAAGGGCGTTATTGAAGAGCTTGTTATGTGACATTTTTATTAATTACACTGACTTTCTACAAAAGATTTAAATTCAGGAGATATTAAATTACCAATTGCTTCCCATAACTGTTGATTATTCATAAGTGCATATTGTGGGCATGTGAGATTTTGAAATCGCGCCCATTCAGCTTGCCCGAGTGTGCCATATTCCTGTGTCATAAATAGTCCACTGCGTTGCTAATACAAAAAGCAGTTGCTGTCGCTCGGCTTGATCGAGAGCTAGAGGCATACCAGATAGATAATTGGCATACAGGAGAGACAATTCCGGGCTTAAAGCCTGCTGCATTCTCCAGTCATTGAGCCTTGTAATTGAATCACTATAAGACGCTGTACGAATGGCGGCAGTATTCTCTCTTACTTCAACAATGAGAAATAACAGTGTGGCGACTA
>Ga0181582_10003655_pt1 | contig 12399 bp, 10 predicted proteins | sample 071ome_32_FD_132438 | JGI IMG/M metagenome (GOLD analysis project Ga0181582, IMG submission 132438) | Coastal salt marsh microbial communities from the Groves Creek Marsh, Skidaway Island, Georgia - 071405AT metaG (megahit assembly) | ecosystem: Environmental > Aquatic > Marine > Intertidal...
ATGCTGCCAATTTGCCTTTTGCTGATGATGATCAGCATCAGGCATCTGTTAATGGGGATAACAAAAAATGAATCTATTTAGTACATTTTGGAGTAACTGGATTACTGTTATTACAGTAGTCAATATTGCTGCATGTCTCTGGCTGGTTCTCTGGACCATGAAGAAACGTGATGGCGAATCTGCAGAAGGCGAAGTCACCGGTCATGCCTGGGATAACGGCGATCTGCAGGAATATAACAACCCGCTGCCACGCTGGTGGTTATACATGTTTTACCTGACCATAGCTTTTGCTGCCGGTTATCTTTACCTGTATCCGGGTCTGGGTAACTACCAGGGTGCATTAAACTGGACACAGCAAGGTCAATGGGATACTGAAATGGCAGCCGCCAAAGAAAAGTATGATCCTATCTATGCTCAGTATCGTGATGTTGCAATTCCTGAACTGGCAAAAAATCAGGATGCTGTTGACATGGGCAAACGTCTTTACCTGACTTACTGCATGCAATGTCATGGTTCTGATGCCCGCGGTGCCAAAGGCTTTCCAAACCTGACCGATGATGACTGGTTGTGGGGTGGAAGCCCTGAAGCTATAACAGCGACTATTGTCAATGGCCGTCAAGCTGCAATGCCTGCCTGGGAACCTATTCTCGGTGCTGAAGGTGTGGATAATGTCGTTCAGTATGTATTGACGCTGAGCGGTCGCAAAGCTGACCCTGATATGGCTGCTAAAGGTAAAGACATTTACACTGCCAATTGTATGGCCTGTCATCAGCCTGATGGTAAAGGTATGCAGTTACTAGGTGCTGCCAATCTGACTGATAATGTATGGTTGTATGGTAAAACACCTTCTGCAATTCGTGAAACGATTGCCAAAGGCCGTAATGGTGTCATGCCAGCCTGGCAGAAAATGATGGGTGATGACAAAATCCATGTTGTTACTGCCTATGTTTACAGCTTGTCTCAAAAATAATCAGGCCCTTCTGTAAACGCTAAAAAACCGGCTTTTGAGCCGGTTTTTTTTCGCCTACGATATTTTTCTTGGCAAACCGCTCTATCTAAGATAAAAACAGTCTGTTGTCCGTAAATATTAAAAAATCCTGGACGACATTGGTTGTATCTATTTTACCCGGGGGACATTATGACTGCAGAAGCTGCAAATTCCGAATACACGATTCCACAGGCACAGAACATTATTTCAGTTTTGTGGCCTTCTTTTTTAACCGGTAGTCTGGCGACTATTCTGTTCTTTGCTTTTTTTGATCCGGTTGATCTGGCCATGATGTATGGCTTTGAAGATATATCAAGAATAGCCGGTTACAGCATTGGCTTTTTTGCATTCTGGGCATTAAGTTTTGCCTCTTCAACACTGACCTGCTACTTCAGAAAACCTTGTAAATCCTGCAACTGACAAAAAGCCTCTCCTGCACATCATTAAAGCAATGATCAGGAGAGCTGTTTAAATTATCAGTTAAGCCAATCATACTTGAGAAAGGTCAATGAACTGATAAGCCTTTATAGATATATTAGTTTTTTCTGAAATTGATATCTTTTATAAATCTAAATGGAACTCAATTATGTCGAAAGATAATGTCCAGAACGAATCTGTAGAGACAGCTTTATACAAAAAACGCGAAAAAATCTATCCTCGTGAAGTTCATGGTATTTTTGCGACCCTTCGCAATACTGCCATGGTTGTTCTGCTCGGCATATTCTACGGCATGCCCTGGTTAAGTTATGAAGGCCATCAGGCTATTCTTTTCGATCTTCCGGCCCGTAAATTCTATATTTTCGGCTGGACCTTCTGGCCACAGGATTTTATTTATCTTACTGCTTTATTACTGATTGCAGCTTATGCGTTGTTTTTCTTCACCGCACTGGCAGGTCGCTTATGGTGTGGCTATGCCTGCCCTCAGACAGTCTGGACCGAGATTTTTCTGTGGATGGAACGTAAAATTGAAGGCACCCGGCAGAAACAGATCAAACTCGACAAACAAACCCTCAATGCCGAAAAGTTCATGCGTAAAGCCGGCAAGCATTCTGCCTGGTTAATCTTTTCGTTATTCACCGGTTTCACTTTTGTCGGCTGGTTTACGCCTATAGATTCTCTTTACAGCGACATTATCACGGGCAATATCAGTGCCTGGGGTGTTTTCTGGATTTTGTTTTACGGTTTTGCCACCTATGGTAATGCCGGCTGGATGCGTGAACAGGTCTGTATTTACATGTGCCCATATGCGCGTTTTCAAAGCGCTATGTTTGACAAGGACACCCTGTTAATCGCCTATGATGAACAACGCGGCGAGCCACGTGGTGCACGTAAGAAAAACAGCGAAGAGACTGAAGATCTCGGTTCCTGCATCGACTGTAAACTCTGTGTTCAGGTTTGCCCTACTGGCATCGATATTCGTGATGGCCTGCAGTATCAATGTATTGGCTGTGCAGCCTGTGTAGATGTCTGTGACGATGTCATGGAAAAAACAGGTCAGCCTAAAGGTCTGGTCAAATACACTACTGAAAACGAGCTTAATGGCATCAAGACACATGTTTTCAGACCACGCATAGTCATTTATGCTTTGTTACTTATCGCCATCACCGGTGGACTGGTTTATTCCGTAGCGACTCGCGTACCATTAATTATCGATGTCTTGCGTGACCGGAGCAGTCTGTTTATTGAAACCGATGAAGGCTACATTGAAAATGTTTACACACTGAAAATCATTAATATGTCTAACGATCCACAAACTTATCGCTTATCAGCTTCGGGTATCGAAGGTCTGGTTCTGCAAAACAGCATGGGTGAATTCAGTGTTGAATCCGGTGGCGTTGCCGAAGTACCTGTCCGCCTGACGGCAGATCCGGGTAATCTCAAGTCAGCAAGTTCTCAGGTCAACTTTACCGTTGAGTCGCTGACAACTGAAGACCTGACTGTCACTGAGCATGGTCGCTTTCTTGGCCCCCTTAGCAGGTAAATAATTGTGTCTGATGAAATCAAACCCTGGTACAAACAATTCTGGCCCTGGTTTTTGATCGCTTTGCCAATGACAGCTGTCATCGCCTCAATGATCACTATCAATCTGGCAATTACCGACACGGATGGTCTGGTAAAAGAAGACTATTACAAGGAAGGATTAGCCGTTAATGCCGACCTTGCCAAAAAACAAATGGCTGAACAATTAGGCATTACCGCTACCGGTATCCATGACCGGGAAACCGGTGACATCACGATAACCTTTGATAATGCCGCAATGGGTAATTATTCAACGATGAAATTTGAAATGATTCACCCAACCCGTGCCAACAATGATGTCATTCTGATATTGACTTCCAATGACGGCATGGTTTTTAGCGGCAAGCTTTCTAATGAGTTATTGCCCGGTGAATGGAAAATCCGTATCGGGCCTGAAAACGACAGCTGGTACATTCTCGGACGCATGCTGCATCCTCAGAATAACCGGATGAATCTACATTAATTTTTCATGCCTTAGACGTTAAGCTTGTCCTGTTGCTTAATAATCAGGAAACTAATTGTCTATTCGCTCAATTAATTATAATTGGCAGGAAATCAAAAAACTCATCCTGTCATACCGCAGGGAGCTTTGGTTAGCTAATATCATTGCGATTTTAGGTGCCATTGTTGCGGTTCCTGTTCCTCTGTTAATCCCGTTACTTGTTGATGAAGTTCTTCTCGACCAGCCCGGTCTGATGACAGAAAGCATCAACCAGCTTTTTCCGACTAGTTGGCAATCACCTGCCCTGTATATTTTCAGCATACTAATCCTGACCCTGATATTAAGGCTAGCCGCACTGCTCTTAGGCGTCTGGCAAATGCGCCAGTTCACCTTTGTTGCCAAAGACATCATTTTCAATATGCGATCAGCGTTAATGCAACGTCTGCAAAAAGTTCGCATGTCCGAGTATGAATTATTAGGCAGTAGCACAATTGCCTCTCATCTGGTTACAGACCTTGATGCCATTGATGAATTCGTCAGTGTTTCAACCAGTAAGTTTCTGGTTGCTGTGCTTAGTATCCTCGGCACTGCCGTCGTTTTGCTTTGGATGAACTGGCAGCTTGGTGTTTTCATCCTCTTGTTTAATCCGATTGTGATTTATTCCACGACTGTTTTTGGTCGAAAAGTAAAAAAACTGAAAAAACGTGAGAACTCTGCCTACCAGTTATTTCAGGAAAGCCTTTCCGAAACGCTGGATGCTATAGCTCAGATCAGGGCCAGTAATCGTGAACAACACTATATCCACGGTATCATCAATAGCGCCAGAGACATCAAAAATCACTCTTCTGCTTATACCTGGAAAAGCGATGCAGCCAATCGCCTGTCATTTGTGATTTTTCTGTTCGGTTTTGATATTTTCAGAGGCGTCAGCATGATGATGGTGCTCTACTCTGACCTGAGCATCGGTCAGATGCTAGCCGTCTTTGCCTACCTCTGGTTTATGATGACACCTGTTCAGGAAGTGCTCAATATTCAATATGCTTTTCATTCTGCGGATGCCGCTCTTAAACGCATCAACACGCTGATGCAAATTGAACTCGAGCCTGAATATGCTCATAAACACAACCCTTTCAAGGATAAGCACACTACCACTATTCGACTTGAGCATGTCGGATTCTCCTACGGGCCTGACAAAAAAGTCTTAAAGGATATTAACCTGCATATCCATGCCGGTGAAAAAGTTGCGCTGGTCGGTGCTTCGGGAGGCGGCAAAACCACGCTAGTTCAGGTTCTCATTGGCCTTTACATTCCGACTTCCGGTGATGTTTACTATGATGAGGTCAATGTCAGGGACATTGGGCTGGACGTCGTTCGTGAACATGTTGCTACTGTTTTACAACAACCTGCTTTGCTAAATGATACGGTTCGCGCAAATCTGACTTTAGGCCGCGAGCATAGTGATGAAGAACTCTGGCAGGCGCTTGAAGTCGCGCAGTTAACGCATACCATAAAAGCTATGCCGGATCAGCTTAATACGCTTGTTGGACGAGATGGCATTCGTTTATCCGGTGGACAGCGACAACGTCTTGCAATCGCCCGCATGATTGTGGCTAATCCGAAAGTTGTGATTCTTGATGAAGCAACATCCGCGTTGGATACCTCGACTGAAAACAAATTGCATCGTGCCATGCAAAGTTTTCTGCAGGATAAAACCACGGTGATTATTGCGCATAGGCTGAGTGCGGTTAAACAGGCTGACAGAGTGATTGTGTTTGAAGATGGCCATATTGTCGAACAGGGACATCATGAAGAGCTGATTGAGCAGAAAGGCATCTATGCAAAACTTTATGATCGGGTTTAATTGAAGCTAAGTCGACGCGAACTTAAGCGGCAAAATATTCGGAAGTAATGGAAATGCAGGAGCCATTGTAAGAACGACCTACAGGGATGTAGGAAGTACTGGAAGTGCAGGAGCCATTGTAAGAACGACCTACAGGGATGTAGGAAGTACTGGAAATGCAGGAGCAATTTCCAGTAAAAAGCCGGCTAACCCTTATGGAGTTAAGCCGGCTTTAAAGTAACGCTATGAGAGCTTAAGCTTCTTCTGAAGCACCCTCTTCTGTTACCGCTTTCATACTCAGACGAATGCGTCCCTGACGGTCAATCTCAAGCACCTTAACTTTGACAACATCGCCTTCAGTTAATTTATCACTGACCTTTTCAACACGCTCTTCACAGATCTGTGAAATATGCACCAGACCATCTTTGCCGGGCAGAATAGTGACAAACGCACCGAAATCCATCAGTTTCGCAACTTTACCTTCGTAAATTGCGCCCACTTCAACTTCAGCAGTAATCAGTTCAACACGCTTACGCGCTTCATCACCGGCAGATTTGTCAACCGAGAAGATTTTAACAACACCGTCATCGCTCAAGTCGACTGTCGCACCGGTTTCTTCGGTAATAGAACGGATAGTTGCACCGCCTTTACCAATAACATCACGGATTTTGTCTGGATTGATTTTGAAAGTCATGATGCGAGGAGCATGTTCTGACATTTCAGTACGATGAGAATTAATCGCTTTGTTCATTTCATCGAGAATATGCAGGCGACCTTCTTTTGCCTGATCAAGAGCGATCTCCATGATTTCACGGGTAATACCGTTGATCTTGATATCCATTTGCAGTGCATTGATACCTTCAGCAGTACCCGCAACTTTAAAGTCCATATCACCAAGATGATCTTCATCACCGAGGATATCGGTCAATACAGCAAAATCATCACCTTCTTTGATCAGACCCATAGCCACACCGGCAACAGGCGCTTTCAACGGGACACCGGCATCCATTAATGCCAGACTCGAACCACAGACAGAGGCCATTGAAGAAGAACCATTGGATTCAGTAATTTCTGAAACCACGCGCACCGCATAAGGAAATTCTGCAATCGTAGGCATACAAGCGAGAACACCACGTTTAGCCAGACGACCATGACCGATTTCACGACGCTTTGGACTACCTACGCGACCAATTTCACCGACTGAAAATGGCGGGAAGTTATAGTGCAACATGAATGAATCTTTGAAAGAGCCATCCAGCGCATCAATGATCTGAGAATCACGTTCGGTACCTAGTGTAGTAACGACCAGCGCCTGAGTTTCACCGCGGGTGAACAAAGCTGAACCATGGGTACGAGGCAAAACACCCGTACGAATCGTAATAGGACGAACAGTTTTAATGTCACGACCGTCAATACGCGGTTCGCCAGCCAGAATGCGACCACGAACCACTTTCTTTTTCAGTTTTTCAAGAGCGCCTTTGACTTCATCTGCAGTAAACGTCGGCTCATCACCAGCGCACAATGCTGCGACAGTGCTGTCAGTAATGGCATTAATACGTGCATAACGATCCATTTTATCAGCAACCTGATAAGCCGCTGTCATATCATCAGAAGCTGCATTGGCAACCGCTTCATGCAAAGCGGTATTAACAACAGGATCACTGTAGGCAATACCGGCTTTATTAACTTCAGCAGCCAGTTCGCTAATCGCCTTGATGGCAACCTGCATCTGCTCATGACCAAACAGAACAGCACCTAACATGACTTCTTCAGACAAACCGTTAGCTTCAGATTCAACCATCAAAACAGCTTCGGAAGTACCGGCAACGATCAGATCCAGATCGCTGCTTTCGTTCAAGCCGACTTTCGCCTGATTAAGCAGGTAGGTGCCATCTTTGTAACCAACACGCACCGCACCGATAGGACCATCAAAAGGTACACCGGAAATACTCAATGCTGCAGAAACACCCAGCATCGATGGAATCTCCGGATCTACTGCAGGATTGAGTGACATAACGGTACAAATGACCTGAGTTTCGTTGGTGAAACCCTTTGGGAACAGCGGACGGATAGGACGATCGATCAGTCTTGCAGTCAGAATTTCTTTTTCAGAAGGACGACCTTCGCGACGGAAGAAACCACCCGGAATCTTACCCGCTGCATAGGTTTTTTCCTGATAATCAACGGTCAGCGGGAAAAAATCTCTGCCCTCGACTGTTTCTTTGGAAGCTACGACTGTAACCTGGACGACAGTGCCGTCCATATCGATCATAACAGCACCGTCAGCCTGACGGGCAATTTCACCGGTTTCAATCGTGACTTTGTTGTCGCCAAATTGAAATTCTTTTCTAACAAGACTCACTTAACTCTCCTTCAGCTGCTACTTGGGCAACAACCTTTTATTAACGACGCAGACCCAGTTTCTGGATCAGATCACGGTAACGTTCAACATCTTTGGATTTGAGATAATCCAGAAGTTTTCTTCTGGAGTTAACCAGACGAATCAGACCCTGACGGGAATGATGATCTTTTTTGTGTTCTTTGAAGTGCTCGGTCAGTTCGACGATGCGAGCAGTCATCAGTGCAACCTGAACTTCCGGGGAACCGGTATCGTTAGGGTTACGTTTGTGTTCTTCAACAATGGCTTTTTTATCAGCTGCGCTCATTGACATAATTATTCTCCAGATATGGAAGTAAAAAAAAGAAAACGCCCGACAATGAGTTCAGGTGTTTTCGCCATCTCGCGATATATCCGCGAAAAAAGGGTCGTTATTGTCGCTTAAATTAAGCGCCATGTCAGTAATAAATCAGTCTATTTTCAGGATTAATCAGCGAATTCCTGCTCTACAATCAAACGTTTGGGACCGACCCGGCCATCCGGCAGAATTTGCCCGATACCAATAAAGTTTTCACCGGGCCCAAGCATTTTGACAAGTCCCTCGGCAGGCGCTTTCGGGACCTGAACCGCCTGTCCCTGACGCACATAATATTGCATGTCTGCCGACAGTCTGACTTCAGGCCAGTCCGACAGTGCTGCATCCATCGGCATCAGCAAGGCATCAAGGCCTTGCATACCCTGCTCTGCGGCAATTTCTTGTAATTGTTCAAAACTGATTGGCTCGCCACTGAAATGAGCTACCGAGGTACGTCGCAAAACAGTTACATGCGCCCCACATTGCAAACGCTGTCCGATATCATCTGCCAAAGTACGTACATAGGTGCCTTTTGAACAGTGCACATCCAGCACGACAAACGGCAAATCAAAGGCCACCAGCGATAAAGAGTAGATTTTGATATGTCTTAACTTGCGTTCGACTTCAATACCCTGTCTGGCAAGTTCATAAAGACGTTTACCATCATGCTTAACCGCTGAATACATCGGTGGTAACTGAGAAATATCGCCGGTAAATTCGGGCAAAATATCAATAATCTGCTGTTGGGTAACTTGTGAATAATCCCGGGTTTCAAGGATCTGGCCTTCAGCATCCGCGCTATCGGTGGTTTCGCCAAGTTTAATGGTCACCCGATAGCTTTTATCGGCGTCGAGCAGAAAAGCCGAAACCTTGGTTGCCTCACCTAGACAAACCGGCAGCACACCGGTAGCAAGCGGATCCAGACTACCGGTATGGCCGGCTTTTTGTGCCTGATAAAGATGCTTGACCTGCTGTAATGCTTTATTCGAGGAAATGCCCTGAGACTTATCGAGCAAAATGATGCCGTTGACAGGACGACCTTTTTTGCGACGGTTTTTAGCCATCGTCAATCAGTCCTCGGCATCCTGATTTTTGCTTTCATCTTTACGGATAGTATCTTCAAGCAACTGTTGCAGATTATTACCGTAACTTATAGACGTGTCGTAAACAAAAATCAGTTGCGGCACGGTTCTAAGCTGAACTTGCCGACCTAGCTGATGTCGTATAAAACCGGCGGCATTCTGCAGGGCTTTTTGTACATCTTTGCCCTGCTCTTCATCCATCACAGTGAAATAGACCTTGGCTTGAGACAGGTCACGCACAGTACGGACTTCCTGAATCGTCACCATGCCTACACGGGGATCCTTGACCTCGTCTCGAATAATCTGTGCCAGCGCTTTCTGGATGCTGGAACTAATCCGGTCAGTTCTGGAAAAGTCCATAATTATTCAATGACACGCGCCACTTCGGTGCGTTCAAACACCTCAATCTGGTCACCGACTTTAACATCGTTGTAGTTTTTCACACCGATACCACATTCCATACCGGATTTGACTTCCTGAGCATCATCCTTGAAACGGCGCAAAGATTCGAGTTCACCTTCATAGACCACGACATTATCACGCAAAACACGAATCGGATTATTACGTTTGATAACACCTTCTGTGACGATAGAACCGGCAATGGCGCCAAACTTGGATGAACGGAAGACATCACGGACTTCAGCCAGACCAATGATTTCCTCTTTGATCTCAGGTGACAACATACCACTGATAGCCGCTTTCACATCATCGATGATTTCATAGATAATACTGTAGTAGCGCAAATCCAGTTCGTTATCTTCAATGATGCGACGCGCTGAGGCATCTGCACGCACATTAAAACCAAAGATAATCGCATTAGATGAAATCGCCAGATTGGCATCGGATTCGTTAATACCACCAACGCCGGAAGAAACGATTTTAACTTTGACTTCATCTGTAGAAATTTTCACCAGCGAGTCTTTCAAGGCCTCAACAGAACCCTGAACATCAGCTTTAAGTACAATATTCAGATAAGCCAGTTCACCTTTGCCCATCTGAGAGAACAACTCATCAAGATGCGCAGCTTTCTGGGCAGCAAGACGTGAGGTACGATATTTCTCCTGGCGGTCTTCAGCCAGAGCACGGGCTTTACGCTCGTTAGGCAGAACAATCAGGTCATCACCGGCATTAGGCACACCTGACAAACCAAGAATCTGCACAGGAATAGAAGGCCCGGCTTTTTTAACCTGTTTGCCCAGTTCGTCATACATCACACGAACACGACCAAATTCAATACCACTGACAATAGAATCACCCTGTTTGAGTTCGCCGGAAGTCACTAAAACGGTAGCTACAGGACCACGACCTTTATCAAGCTGAGATTCAATAATACTGCCGCGGGCAGCACCGGTAGGTACGGCTTTCAATTCGAGCAGTTCGGTTTGCAGCAGGATCGCTTCGAGCAAATCATCAATACCTTCGCCGGAATGAGCTGACACTTTAACAAACTGTGTGTCACCGCCCCAGTCTTCAGGCACCACTTCCTGAGCCACCAGCTCCTGCATCACTCTGTCAGGGTTAGCATCGGGTTTATCCATTTTGTTGATCGCAACGACCATCGGTACGCCGGACGCTCTGGCATGCTGAATGGCCTCTTTTGTCTGTGGCATGACACCATCATCTGCTGCGACGATAAGCACGACAATATCAGTCACCTTGGCACCACGGGCACGCATTGCCGAGAATGCCGCATGCCCCGGGGTATCGAGGAAGGTGACCATACCTTTATCGGTTTCAACATGATAGGCACCAATATGCTAGGTAATACCACCGGCTTCACCGGCCGCGACTTTAGCTTCACGAATGTAATCCAGCAGTGAAGTCTTACCATGGTCAACGTGACCCATAATGGTCACCACGGGAGCACGCGGTTCCTGATCACCTTCAGGCGTATCAATATCAAGCGTTTCCATGATGTTGGCTTCAACGTCATCTTCTTTAGCGATAACCGGAGTATGTCCCATCTCTTCGACCAGCAACATCGCCGTATCCTGATCCACAGCCTGATTGATCGTGGTCATAATGCCCATTTTCATCAGTACCTTGATCACTTCAGCGGCTTTGACAGACATACGCTGAGCCAGATCGGCAACCGTAATACTTTCGGGAACCTGGATTTCTTTGATAACCGGTGCAGTAGGTTTCTGGAACCCGTGTTCCTGGTCCTGCTGCATGGCGGGTTTACGTCTGGATTTCTTCGGTTTACGACCGCCTGATTTATCCTTGGCTACATGCAATTCCTTGCGGAATTGAGAATCATCACGATCAGCCGGTTCGTCTTCACGGCGGCTGACTTTTTTGCCTTTGACCCGATGTTTGCCGGCATCACCTTTTTGCTGGGAAAGCTCCTGATCCGCTCTGGCCTGTTTTTCCTGCTCAGCACGTTTTTCCTCTTCAGCTTTCTTTTCAGCTTCTTCGCGGGCTTTGTTCTTTTCAGCTTCTTCTCTGGCTTTCGCTTCGCGTTCGGCAGCCTCTTTGGCCATTCTTTCGCGTTCAGCCTTGATCTGTGCATCGTTCAGGGCATCGAGTTCCTGACGTTGCTTGGCCTGCTCTTCAAGCGCTCTTCTGGCCTCTTCAGCCTCAGCACGCAGACGTTCAGACTCATCAGCCGCTTCATCTTTGACAAAGGTACGTTTGCGTTTGACTTCAACTTTTACCGTTTTGCTATTTCTGGCCGGTCCGGCACCCCGTGTATTGGTACGGGTTGTTGTGGTGGCCTTGGCAGCACCCTGTGAAAGTTCACTGGTCGTCTTGCGCTTGAGGGTAATCTTGCGACCTGCCTCAGTAGCTTTCGGTTCTGCACCGTGACTGGAACGCAGAAAATCCAGTAATTGTTTCTTTTCTTCAGCCGTGACTTCATCAGAAGCCGAAGATTTTTTTATACCAGCTTCATTCAGCTGTTTGATCAGCCTGTCAACCGGAACTCCGACATCGGAAGCCAGTTGATTAATTGTTACTACACTCATTTCAACCGCTCCTTAAGCTTCATTACCTTCCTGATCAGCAAACCACGGGGCACGTGCGGTCATGATCAGTTCACCGGCACGTTTTTCATCCATGCCGTCAATTTCCATCAATTCGTCGATCGACTGCTCGGCAAGATCTTCCATGGTTACCACATCGCGCGACGCCAGAATATGCGCCAGTTCATCATCCATGCCTTCCATCTGCAACAGATCATCCGCCGGATGAGCATTGGATATCGCTTCTTCTTTGGCAATAGCCCGCGTCAGAATGGCATCATTGGCACGTTCACGCAGTTCGTTGATGATATCTTCGTCGAATTCCTCAATACCCAGCATTTCTTCCATCGGCACATAAGCAATCTCGTCAAC
>Ga0181582_10003657_pt1 | contig 12393 bp, 21 predicted proteins | sample 071ome_32_FD_132438 | JGI IMG/M metagenome (GOLD analysis project Ga0181582, IMG submission 132438) | Coastal salt marsh microbial communities from the Groves Creek Marsh, Skidaway Island, Georgia - 071405AT metaG (megahit assembly) | ecosystem: Environmental > Aquatic > Marine > Intertidal...
AAGCATTATTCATTTGACATAGAAACACCCTGGTCAGAATTACCTGAAAAGTTTCAGAATGTATTGCTCAATGGCAGCCGCGGCGAACAGATTACTTTTAATTATTTCAACGATGGAGGTCGTAGCGTTAATAAGAAACATCCGTTTGAAGGCATTCTCAATAATATGAAACGCCGCTTTCATGAAACCGAGTCAAATGCTGTACGTGATGAACTGAGTCGCTATATTTCTTCCCAACATTGCCCTGACTGCCATGGCACGCGCCTAAACCGGGGGGCTCGAAATGTATTTGTTGCCGATCACAATTTACCGACCATAACCTCTATGGCTATTGAAGGCTCTCTTGCCTTTTTCAGTCAATTATCACTGCCCGGAAAACAAGGCAAAATCGCCGACAAGATCGTGAAGGAAATCACCGAACGTCTGCAGTTTCTCGTCAATGTCGGGCTTAATTATTTATCACTGGATAGAAGCGCCGAGACCCTTTCAGGCGGCGAAGCACAGCGTATACGTCTTGCCAGTCAAATAGGTGCAGGTTTAGTTGGTGTTATGTATGTGCTTGATGAACCTTCCATCGGTTTACATCAACGTGATAATGAACGTCTACTCAAAACCCTTACGCATTTAAGAGATCTCGGTAATACCGTCATTGTCGTCGAACATGACGAAGATGCGATTCGAACTGCTGATCATATTGTTGATATCGGACCCGGAGCCGGCACTCATGGCGGACAGGTTGTCGCTGAAGGCACCTCAAAACAGATAGAAAAAAACAAACTTTCCCTGACCGGCCAATATTTAAGCGGTAAACAGGCTATCGAAGTTCCAACTCAACGCACTCAACCGGACAAAGATAAAACACTGCATCTTAAAGGAGCCTGCGGCAACAACCTTAAACAGGTTGACCTTGAGATACATGCCGGCCTGATGACATGTATCACCGGTGTTTCCGGCTCCGGTAAATCGACGCTAATTAACGATACACTCTACCCGCTTGCGGCAAATAAACTTAATAAAGCCAGCCATACAGTCGCTGCACATAAAGCCATTGATGGTTTGGATTTATTTGACAAAGTGGTTGATATTGATCAGTCACCCATTGGTCGTACACCGCGCTCTAACCCGGCTACCTACACAGGTTTATTTACTCCGATTCGCGAACTGTTTGCCGGCGTCCCGGAATCCCGCTCGCGTGGATATGCTCCCGGCAGATTCAGCTTCAATGTGCGCGGTGGTCGTTGCGAGGCGTGCGCCGGTGATGGAGTTATCAAAGTAGAAATGCATTTCTTGCCTGACATCTATGTGCAGTGCGATGTTTGCAAAGGCAAACGGTACAATCGTGAGACCCTGGAAATCAAATATAAGGGAAAAAGCATCAATGAAGTGCTCGACATGACCATTGAAGAAGCCTTACTGTTTTTTGATGCAGTCCCTGTAATCAAACGTAAACTGCAAACGCTGGTCGATGTTGGTTTAACCTATATTCAGTTAGGCCAAAACGCAGTCACTTTGTCGGGCGGTGAAGCTCAGCGTGTTAAACTGTCGCGAGAATTATCCAAACGCGACACGGGCCGAACAATTTATATCCTGGATGAGCCCACGACCGGTTTACATTTTCATGATGTTAAACAGCTTTTAACCGTTCTGCATAGACTACGTGACCATGGTAATACTGTTGTGGTCATCGAACATAATCTTGATGTCATTAAAACTGCCGACTGGATTGTTGATTTAGGGCCTGAAGGTGGTAACGGTGGTGGTGAAATCATCGCTTTTGGCTCTCCGGAAGAAGTTGCAAACTGCAAACATTCCCACACAGGCCGATTCTTAAAGCCATTATTAGGCAGTTAACTCTGAACCAACTCAATTTTACGACCGATGGCTGCATCAGTCAGATTATCTGCTCGAGCGCCATTTCGGGCAATTTCGACCAGTCCCATTGAATTGCCATACCACATCAACTCACCATCAGCGACAGCACTAAAGGCATCGGCATATCGGATTGCAATATCATCCCAAAGTATCACAAGTTGTTTATCACAATCTGCCGCTTTAAGACCTGTGATCAGGTTCCCATAATGATCTATATAGATAATTTCATTAAGCTGCGCAGGCCAGTCATAACCAATTAATTGCGAACTTTGCAGAAAACTCATAGGCACAGATTTGTCCTGCATCAGATCAACAAGCAAAGGAGCAAACCAGTCACGACCATGAAAACTGTTTGAAGAAAGATTCACCGGCTGCTCGTGCTGCACCACTTGTTGGACTGATAACTGTTTGATCAAGACCGAAAATAGTCCGTTATCAGGAGCGATAAATAACATCTCATCGTGCGTGAAACTGATCACCTTTCTGTCACTGCCTACACCGGGGTCCACTACAGCCAGCAAAGCACCTTTCCTGACCGGAAGATTCTGATATAAAGCATTTAACAGATACGCTGACGCCTTTGGATTAAACACAGGCGCATCATCCAGCAAACGTATAAACGGCAAACTCAGATTTGAACAAATAACAGATTCTACCTGACCAACATAAGGACCGGCGTTACCAAAATCTGAATAAAAATAAATGACTGCTTTCTGCATCAGGAAATCGTAGTCAAAAAAAAGCCGGGATGAACCCGGCTTTCTTAATATGTATGCTGATATTAATCTTCCACAGCTTCTTCTGCTGCAGGGCGATCAACCAGTTCGACATAAGCCATAGGCGCTTTATCGCCATGACGATACCCACATTTCAGGATACGCATGTAACCACCTGGACGTGATTCGTAACGCGGGCCAAGTTCCTTGAAGAGCTTACCTACCGCAGCATCATCACGTAACCGGTCAAAAGCGATACGACGATTAGCAACACTGTCACTTTTAGCACGAGTAATCAAAGGTTCTGCAAAACGGCGCAGTTCTTTGGCTTTTGGCAAAGTGGTTTTGATGAGTTCATGTTCAATCAAGGAAACAACCATGTTACGGAACATAGCTTTTCTGTGACTACTGTTTCTGTTGAGCTGCCTGCCTGCATGACGATGACGCATTTTTCTGTACCTTAACTTCTACATGAGTTCAGTAAGCTGAACCCTACAATTAAACTGTAATCCGGGGCCTTTCACAGGTGCCGGACAGTGATAAATTAACCGCCCATTACCTCTTCAAGGTTTTCAGGGGGCCAGTTCTCAAGACGCTGCCCTAAAGACAGGCCTCGAGTAGCGAGAACGTCTTTGATCTCAGTCAGAGACTTCTTGCCAAGATTGGGTGTTTTCAGCAGTTCAACTTCGGTACGTTGAACCAGGTCGCCAATCAGGAAAATATTTTCCGCTTTAAGACAATTCGCAGAGCGAACAGTCAGTTCAAGATCATCAACTGGACGTAGTAAGATTGGATCTATCTGAGGAGACTGCTCATCAGGTTTTTCCTGAGGTTTATTGGCAATAGTTTCATCGAGATAAATAAACGCAGATAACTGATCAGCCAGAATAGTTCCGGCACGACGTACAGCCTCTTCCGGATCAACAGTACCATTCGTTTCAAGTTCAACAATCAGACGATCAAGATCAGTGCGTTGTTCAACACGCGCGGCCTCTACAGAGTAGGAAACACGGTTGATTGGACTGAATGATGCATCTAATTGCAAGTGACCGATAGGACGATCTTCACCGGCTGTATTCTCACGAGCGCTGGCTGGTTGATAACCACGGCCACGCTGAACATGAATAGACATATTCAGAGCACCTTTTTCAGACACATGTGCAATTACATGATCAGGATTAGTAATTTCAACATCATGTGGCAACTGAATATCTGCAGCAGTAACAGTGACTGGACCAGTGACATTTACAGTCAAAGTTGCATCTTCACGTTCGTGTAAGATCACAGCCAGACCTTTGAGGTTCAAAAGAATATCCAAGACATCTTCCTGAACACCGTCAATAGCTGAGTATTCGTGTAAGACACCTTCAATTTCGACATCAACAACCGCACTACCGGCAAGTGACGACAAAAGGATTCTTCTCAAGGCATTACCGAGGGTATGCCCATAACCGCGTTCAAGAGGTTCCAGAGAAACACGTGAACGACGAGGAGAAAGCTTCTCGACGTTAACGATTCGCGGTTTGAGAAAATCGGTTACTGAATCAGACATGTAAAATCCTTTGAATTAGAAAAAAGCTTACTTGGAGTACAATTCCACAATCAACTGCTCGTTGATTTCAGCAGGCAGATCCTGTCTTTCAGGAATCCGTTTAAAAGTACCAGACAGTGCTTTAGGATCAACTTCAAGCCAGTCAGCAAAACCATACTGCTCAGCAAGAGCAACAGAATTCTGAATACGAACCTGATTCTTAGCTTTTTCAGTAACACTAATAATATCGTCAGGGCTTACACGGAAAGAAGCAATGTTAGCTTTCTGACCATTTACCAGAATAGCGTTGTGACTAACCAGCTGTCTCGCTTCCGCACGGGTAGAACCGAAGCCCATGCGATAGACAACATTGTCTAGACGACGTTCGAGAGCCTGTAACAGATTTTCACCTGTAGGGCCTTTAGCCTGGTCAGCTTTCTGGTAGTAGTTACGGAACTGTTTTTCAAGAATGCCGTACATACGACGGACTTTTTGCTTTTCACGTAACTGAACACCATAATCGGAAAGGCGACGACGACGATCAGTAGTCTGACCGGGTACCTTTTCCATATTACATTTTGTATCGATTGAGCGTACACGGCTTTTCAGAAAGAGATCCGTGCCTTCGCGTCTACTCAGTTTACATTTTGGACCGATGTATCTTGCCATTGTATTACTCCAGAATTAAACGCGGCGTTTTTTAGGTGGACGACAACCGTTATGAGGAATCGGTGTCACATCAGTGATACTGGTAATTTTGTAGCCAGCTGCGTTCAATGCACGAACTGCAGACTCACGACCCGGACCAGGACCCTTAACATTCACATCAAGGTTTTTCAAACCGTAATCTTTAGCTGCCTGTGCAGCACGATCAGCAGCAACCTGAGCCGCGAAAGGCGTACTTTTACGGGAACCGCGGAATCCGGAGCCACCTGATGTTGCCCAGGAAAGCGCATTACCCTGGCGATCAGTGATCGTAATAATGGTATTGTTAAAGGAAGCGTGAATATGAGCTACACCATCGGTAACTGTCTTTTTCACTTTCTTTTTAGTCGTGGTCTTTGCCATTTCTCTTACCTAAATCTTAAATAAAGCCAATAGATTAACTATTAACGTTTGATTGGTTTTCTTGGGCCTTTACGTGTACGTGCGTTTGTCTGTGTACGTTGACCGCGTACAGGCAAACCACGTCGATGACGGATACCACGATTGGTACCAAGGTCCATAAGGCGCTTGATATTCATAGAAACTTCACGACGAAGATCACCTTCGACGCTGAACTTGGCAACTTCGTTACGAATGTTGTCAATTTCTCCTTCTGTCAATTCCATGATCTTAGTATTGGTAGCAACACCAGCAGCAGCACAAATATCAGCTGCACGCTTACGACCAATACCGTAAATTGATGTCAACGCAATCACAGCATGTTTGCGATCAGGAATATTGACTCCAGCTATACGCGCCATTTTAAACTCCCAAAAAAATCGGCAACATCACGCGAAAACGCGCGATGGTACAGTACAAAATTTTATTAATCAAGATATATGTCAGCTTAACCTTGACGCTGTTTGTGACGTGGATCTTTACAGATGACACGTACAACACCGTTACGGCGGATGACTTTACAGTTTCGGCACATCTTCTTAACTGAGGCACGAACTTTCATTGCTACTCTCCAAAATAATTCCGGTATTAACGGAGCATGCCAGCGCCGCCGGTACCTTTTAAATTCGCTTTCTTCATCAGACCTTCGTACTGATGAGACATGGCATGAGCCTGAACCTGCGCCATGAAATCCATGACTACAACTACGATGATGAGCAATGAGGTACCACCAAAGTAGAAAGGAACATTCCATCCAACAATCAAAAACTCAGGTAACAAACAGACTGCAGTGATGTAAATTGCACCAGCTAAAGTCAATCTGGACATCACGCCATCAATGTAGCGTGCTGTCTGCTCACCCGGACGAATCCCCGGAATGAACGCGCCTGAACGTTTCAGGTTATCCGCTGTTTCACGTGAATTGAAAACCAATGCCGTGTAGAAAAAGCAGAAAAATATAATCGCCATTGCATACAACATCACATACAGAGGCTCACCCGGTGACAGTTTAGCGACGATATCCTGCAACCAGCGCATATCATCCGTACTTCCAGCCCAGGTTGCCAGCGTAGTAGGAAAAAGAATTATGCTTGATGCAAAAATCGGCGGAATCACACCGGCCATGTTAAGTTTTAAAGGCAGATGACTTGATTGCGCAGCAAACATCTTTCTGCCCTGCTGGCGTTTGGCGTAATTAACAGTAATACGACGTTGCCCACGCTCAACAAAAATAACAAATGCAGTAACTAGAATTGCAAGTATAAACAGAGTCAATACAGTTACAGCGTTCATCTCACCTGTGTTTACAAGCTCGATGGTCCCACCGATGGCCGCAGGCAAACCCGCAACAATACCGGCGAAAATAATTATAGATATACCATTACCTAAGCCACGTTCAGTGATCTGCTCACCGAGCCACATTAAGAACATCGTGCCTGTAACCAGCGATACCGCGGCAGTAAAAACAAAACCGGCACCACTATGAATAACAACAGACTCGCCACCGGCTGACTGACCTTGTAGTGAGACCGCGATACCAACAGCCTGAAAAGTAGCAAGTACAACAGTACCGTATCGAGTGTACTGAGTTATCTTACGACGACCCGCTTCACCTTCTTTTTTCAATTGTTCCAGAGATGGAATCACTGCTGACATTAACTGCATAATAATAGATGCAGAAATATAGGGCATGATACCTAGAGCAAATAAACTCGCTCTCTCTAGAGCACCACCTGAAAACATGTTAAACATATCCAGAATAGTGCCGGACTGCGAATCAAACATCGCAGCCAATGCTGTTGGATTAACACCAGGAACGGGAACAAAAGTACCGATCCTGTAAACGATCAGCGCACCAATGAGAAAAAAAATTCTTTGGCGCAATTCGGTCAATTTCGCAAGGTTTGCACCACCTGCCATGCCCGGTGTCATTGCCATAGGATTATTCTTCTACCTTGCCACCAGCTGCTTCGATTGCAGCTTTAGCGCCTTTGGTTACACCAAGACCCTTAACAGTGACTGCTTTATCAATGCTACCGGAAAGAATGACTTTAGCTCTGATTTGAGTTCTAGGCAGAATATCTGCTTCATAAAGTGCATTCATATCAACAACATCAGCGTTGACTTTAGCTAATTCAGATAAAGTCAATTCAGCAGTCACAAGTGCCTTGCGTGAATTAAAGCCAACTTTAGGCAGACGACGCTGTAAAGGCATCTGACCGCCTTCGAAACCTACTTTATGAAAACCACCGGCACGTGATTTTTGGCCTTTATGACCGCGACCACAGGTTTTACCCAGGCCTGAACCAATTCCACGTCCGACACGTTTTGCAGAAGTTTTACTTCCTTCGCCCGGTTTGAGAGTATTCAAACGCATTTGATTAATCCTCTACTGATACCATGTAAGACACTTTATTTAACATGCCACGTGTGGATGGAGTGTCTTCTACTTCTACAGTCTGATGCATACGTTTCAGACCAAGGCCGCGTACGCATGACTGATGTGATTTCAAGCGACCATTCATGCTGCGCTTGAGCGTTACTTTCATCATTTTCTTGTCAGACATGGTCTTATTCCATTATTTCCTGAACAGTTTTGCCACGTTTTGCTGCTACAGATTCTGGTGAAGCCATTGCAGCCAAGCCATTTAATGTTGCACGTACAACGTTAGCCGGATTGTTAGTACCAACAACTTTAGCAAGCACGTTGTGAATACCTACAACCTCAAATACTGCACGCATAGCACCACCAGCAATAATGCCGGTACCCTCAGAAGCTGGCTGCATATAGACTCGGGCAGCACCATGTCTGCCGTACATCGGGTACTGCAGCGTGTCACCATTAAGGTTTACAGACTTCATGTTTTTACGAGCTGTATCCATAGCTTTCTGAATGGCGATAGGCACTTCTTTGGCTTTACCGGTACCGAAACCGACTTTACCTTTACCATCGCCAACAACAGTCAAAGCTGTGAAGCCGAATACACGACCACCTTTAACAACTTTTGCAACTCGGTTGACTGTTACCAGTTTTTCAAGCAACTCATCTGATTCGGGTTTTGTATTTGCATTTGACATGTTAAGTACCTTAGAAATCTAAACCATTTTCACGTGCGGCATCTGCCAGGGCCTTTACACGGCCGTGGTATTTGAAACCTGAACGATCAAATGCAACTTTTTCAACACCTGCAGCTTTTGCACGTTCGGCAATAATCTTACCAACGACTGCAGCAGCAGCGACGTTACCCTTATGACCGGAGACATTTGCAGCAACGGACTTTTCTGTTGTTGCGGCTGCAGCCAGTACACTTTCGCTATTAGGCGCAATGACCTGAGCGTATATATGAGAAGCAGTGCGATGTACAGACAACCTCGGGATCAGCAGTTCATTCATTTTGCTGCGAGATCTACGCGCTCTTCTTAAACGATTCTGTTTCTTGTTCATCTGCCTAACCCTTATTTCTTCTTGGCTTCTTTACGAGCAACGTGCTCATCAGCATAACGAACACCTTTGCCTTTATATGGCTCTGGCGGACGGAAAGCTCTGATTTCAGCAGCAACCTGACCAATCATCTGTTTATCATGACTTTTCAGAACAATTTCAGTTGCTGATGGCGTTTCAGCAGTAACACCTTCTGGCAGTTCATAAACAACCGGGTGAGAAAAACCCAAGGACAAATCAACTGTTTTACCTTTAGCAGCGGCTCTGTAACCGACGCCTATGAGTGTCAGTTTTCTTTCATAACCCTCGCTGACGCCAGTCACCATATTCTGGATTAAAGCGCGAGCTGTTCCCGCTTGAGCCCAGTTAGGAGCTTCATCATCAACCGGGCGAACAGTAACAACGCCATCAGCCTGCTCAACAGTTACAGATGAATGAATGTTCTGAGACAGAGTACCTTTAGAACCTTTGACTTCTACGTTTTGACCGTTAATGGTAACAGTAACACCGCTAGAGACGGCTACAGGTGCTTTAGCAACACGAGACATGATAGCCCTCCGAATTAAGCGACATAGGCAATGACTTCGCCACCGTGTCCCGCACTGCGAGCTGCACGATCAGTCATTAAACCTTTAGAAGTTGAAATAATGGCAATACCCAGTCCACCGCGAACTTTTGGCAGTTCCGAAGATCCTTTGTATAAACGTAAACCTGGTTTACTGGCACGCTTCAAAAGATCAATTACTGGTTTACCCTGATAATATTTGAGCTGAATAGAAAGCTCTGGCTTGGCATCGTCAGAAACAGAATAGTCAACTATATAACCTTCCTGTTTCATCAATTCGGCGATTGCAGTCTTGAATTTAGAAGACGGCATAGACACACTGTTTTTACCAACGGATTGGCCATTACGAATGCGTGTCAACATATCCGCTACGGGATCAGACATACTCATTGATTTTTAACTCCTCAGGTCAGCCACCTTACAGGTGCGATACCAAAATATAAAAACGACCTCTTTTTAAGAGGTCGCGCAATATACACAATATTTTCTACGATTGCCAGAGATATTCTGACTAAATCGGATTACCAGGACGATTTAACAAGTCCTGGAACATCACCGCGCATAGCGGCTTCACGTAATTTATTACGGCAAAGACCAAATTTGCTATATACAGCATGTGGACGTCCGGTCAAACGACAACGCTTGACACCGCGAGCCGGACTACTGTCACGAGGCATTTTCTGCAGTTTCAGAACTGCATCATCAACCTGCTCAGCAGAACTGCTTGGATCTTTAATGATTTTTTTCAGGGCAGCGCGTTTTTCAGCATACTGGGCGACTTTTGCCTGACGCTTGGTTTCACGTGCGATCATACTTTTCTTTGCCATAATGATTCCTGATGTACTGGCTTAATTTTTAAACGGGAAGTTAAAACCCTGTAACAGAGCTTTAGCTTCTTCGTCATTTTTAGCGGTAGTGGTAATACTGATATCCATACCACGCAAAGCATCAATTTTGTCGTAATCGATTTCAGGGAAAATAATCTGTTCGGTAACGCCCATGTTGTAGTTACCCATACCATCGAAAGCTTTGCCATTAAGACCGCGAAAATCTCGAATACGGGGAATAGCAACAGAAATCAGACGATCAAGAAACTCATACATTCTTTCACGACGCAAAGTCACTTTACAACCTACAGGCCAACCTTCACGAACCTTGAAGCCTGCAATTGATTTACGTGCTTTGGTAACAACTGCTTTCTGACCGGCAATTTTTTCCAGGTCAGCTACAGCGTTTTCCATGATTTTTTTATCGCCAATCGCCTCACCAACACCCATGTTAATGGTAATTTTGGTCAGACGGGGAATTTCCATTGCACTTTTATATCCGAACTTCTGCTGAAGTTCAGCGACAATCTTGTCTTTATAAAGGTCATCTAATCTAGCCATTTTCGGCACCCTTACACGTCAACAACTTCGTTGTTGGATTTAAAAAATCTTACTTTACGACCGTCTTCCAGCGTTTTAAAGCCAACTCGATCAGCTTTATCAGTTGCCGGATTGAAAAGAGCTACATTGGAGATATCCAATGGCATTTCCTTCTCAACGATGCCGCCTGACTCACCCATTGACGGGTTTGGTTTAGTGTGACGTTTAACCATGTTGATATTTTCAACGGTTACTTTGCCACCCAGAACCTGCATAACGGTGCCGCGTTTACCCTTGTCTTTGCCGGCGATAACAATAACGTCATCACCTTTACGAATCTTGTTCATTGCCATTTCAAATTACCTCAAAGCACCTCGGGAGCCAGGGAGATGATCTTCATAAAACGATCACCACGAAGCTCGCGGGTTACCGGACCAAAAATACGCGTTCCGATAGGCTGCAGGTTGTTATTCAACAGAACAGCTGCATTACCATCAAAACGAATCAGAGATCCGTCCGGTCTACGAACACCTTTTCTGGTACGCACAACAACAGCGTTGTATACATCACCTTTCTTTACTTTACCGCGTGGTATAGCGTCCTTGATACTGACCTTAATAATATCGCCAATACCTGCGTAACGACGATGAGATCCACCAAGAACCTTGATGCACATTACGCGCTTAGCACCGCTATTGTCGGCGACATTGAGCATTGATTGCATCTGAATCATTTGATCACCCTAACCTTAAAAATTAAACCCTGAATCAAACTTCGTGGTTTACAACCTGAACCAGGCGCCATGTTTTCGATTTGGAAATCGGACGGCACTGCTCAACGATAACTGTATCACCCATTTTGCACTCGTTAGTTTCATCATGAGCGTGGACTTTAGTAGAACGCTTAATGTACTTACCATATACAGGGTGTTTGACTTTACGTTCAATCAGCACAGTAACGGTTTTATCCATTTTGTCGCTGACCACAGTCCCCTGCAGAGTACGGTTTGTATCTGTTGTTTCACTCATGACTCACCACCGGCTTTAGCCTGATTTATGACAGTATGTACACGTGCAATATCTCTTTTGACCTGTTTCATCTGATGAGGTCTGGAGAGCTGACCGGTTCCCTGCTGCATACGTAGATTGAACTGTTCTTTACGTAGATCCAACAGTATATCCTGCAAATCTGCAGCGCTTTTATCTTTTAATTCACTTGCTTTCATCACAGTATCGTCCGTTTTGCAAAACCAGTCTGTACCGGTAATTTAGCAGCTGCCAGTGCAAAAGCCTGGCGAGCCAGATCTTCACTAACACCCTCAATTTCGTAGAGCATGCGACCTGGCTGGATCTGGGCTACCCAGTACTCAACATTACCTTTACCTTTACCCTGACGAACTTCGAGAGGTTTTTTGGTGATAGGCTTATCAGGAAATACCCGAATAAACCATTTACCGCCACGTTTTACTGTACGGGTAATAGTACGACGCGCCGCTTCGATCTGACGAGCAGTAATACGCCCACGACCTGTAGCTTGCAAACCGTATTCACCAAAACTTACTTTACTACCGCGAGATGCCAGACCGCGATTGCGACCTTTCATCTGTTTACGAAATTTGGTTCTTTTTGGCTGTAACATTTCTATTAGCCTCTTTTACCTGCTGATTTACCTGCGTCATCAGAAGTATCTGTGACTGCATCGGCAAAAATTTCACCTTTAAAGATCCAGACTTTAACGCCGAGAATACCGTAAGTGGTCAATGCTTCAGCAAAACCATAATCGATATCTGCACGTAA
>Ga0181582_10003658_pt1 | contig 12392 bp, 13 predicted proteins | sample 071ome_32_FD_132438 | JGI IMG/M metagenome (GOLD analysis project Ga0181582, IMG submission 132438) | Coastal salt marsh microbial communities from the Groves Creek Marsh, Skidaway Island, Georgia - 071405AT metaG (megahit assembly) | ecosystem: Environmental > Aquatic > Marine > Intertidal...
GTAATTAATGGCGGTGGCGGCGGTGCCGATGTGCTGTCTGGCGGCGGCGGCGGTGACACGTTTGAAGGCGGCGGCGGTGACGACACGCTGACAGGTGGCACTGGTGTAGTAGATACTTTTGTGGTGCTGCTTGGTGGAAATAGCAATAACGGTAATGACACCATCACGGATTTTGAGGTCGGCACCGACATAATCAGAATCTCATGGCAGGGAGATGACAGTAACGTGCTAGCCGATTTTACCGCAGCAAATCTGAGCATTAATGTAGATAGTACTGGCAATAATGCTACGCTGGTCCATACAGAGACCACGAGAGGGTCACATCCGAACCAGACTGGGTCGTACGAGATCACAACCGAAACTACGCTGGTGACCTTTACCGGCGTATCGGATACCGCCTTGCTTAACCAGTTTGGAACTGGCGGCGTGGAAAGCGTGATCGAGATTGTCTGAGTAGCTTTTCTGGACATACCTAAACAAAAGGGGGGGATGGCACAGGCTGTCCCCCCTTTTTCTAGCTATGTTGCATCAAGCCAGACAGGATACTGGCACAAGATACTGGGGCAAGATACTGGCACATTTGGGCAAGCTGATCTATTTTGAAGAAGAGAGCGTCAAACAGGCCAGATGATAGATGAATCCCGAACATCCAACAGAACATCCAACAGATAGCACCATCGAAGATGATGCGCCTGCCGAAACAGCATTTGCGCGCGGGCGAAGCTATCTTCTGGCACAGATAAAAACCCTGCCGCTCAAGCCGGGCGTGTACCGGATGTTCAATGAAGCAGGTGAAAGCCTGTATGTCGGCAAGGCAAAACAGCTGGCAAGGCGGGTGGCCAGCTATACCCAGCCTAACCGCCTGTCAAACAGGCTGATCCAGATGGTCTCTGAGACTGTCTCGCTGGAAATTACTGTCACCAGCACCGAAGTTGAAGCCCTTTTGCTGGAATCCAACCTGATTAAAAAGCTAAAGCCGCGTTATAATATTCTGCTCAAAGATGATAAATCCTTTCCCCATATTCTGCTGACATCTGCCCACCCCTATGCCCAGCTGGCAAAGCATCGTGGCGCGCGCACGAAAAAAGGTGCCTATTTTGGGCCTTTTGCCTCTGCCAGCGCGGTGAACCGCACCATCACCACCCTGTCGCGCGCCTTTATGTTGCGCACCTGTTCGGACAGCTATTTTTCTGCACGTTCGCGCCCCTGTCTGCAATATCAGATTAAGCGCTGTACCGCGCCCTGTGTTGGCTATGTCAGCGAGGCAGATTACCGCCATCAGGTAGATAATGCCGCGCTGTTTCTGTCTGGCCAGTCAGACAGGGTGCAGCGCGAATATGCAGAGCTGATGCAGCAGGCATCAGACCAGCTTGATTTTGAAACAGCCGCCCTGTGGCGCAACAGAATCCGCGCCCTGACCGCCATTCAGGCCAATCAGGATATTAATATGCAGGGGCTGTCAGATGCCGATATTATCGCGCTGGCAACGGTGGCTGGTCAGTCCTGTGTGCAGGTGTTTTTCATCCGCGCCGGCACAAATTATGGCAATACCTCATTCTTTCCCCGACATGAAGCCTCAGCCACAGCAGAAGAAATTATCTCTGCCTTTTTAGGGCAATTCTATGCCGAGCGGCACGCCCCCAAACTGTTACTGCTCAGCCATCTGCCAGAACAGGCCATGCTGATTGCCGATGCGCTGGCCATATCTGCCGGACATAAAATTGAGCTTGGCACCCCACAGCGCGGCGCACGCAAGCAATTAATGGAGATGGCAGAACGCAACGCGCTGGAAGCATTAAACAGAAAGCTAGCTGAATCAGCCTCGCAGAACAGGCTGATGGATGCGCTGGCAGAGGCTTTTGGGCTGGATGAGCCGCCCGCCAGAATCGAGATTTATGATAATTCGCATATTCAGGGTGCGCATGCGGTGGGCGGCATGGTGGTGGCTGACAGGCAGGGCTTTGTGAAATCTGCCTATCGCAAATTCAATATGAAAGATGAAGGCCCGCACGCTGTTAGTCAGGGCGATGATTTTGCGATGATGCGCCAGATGCTGTATCGGCGCTTTGAGCGCGCGCTAAAAGAAGACCCTGAACGACAGCTTGAAAGCTGGCCAGATTTGCTGCTGATAGATGGCGGCAAAGGCCAGCTAAGCGCGGCGATTGAGGTGATGAGCCAGCTTGGCGTGGATGATATCCAGCTTGTGGCGATCTCCAAAGGGCCTGACAGAAATGCCGGACGTGAGCAGTTTCATATGCAGGATAAAGACAGCTTTACCCTGCCGCCTGACAGTGCGGCGATGCATTTTCTGCAACGGCTACGCGATGAAGCGCATCGCTTTGCGATTGGCAGTCACAGGGCGCGGCGCACCAAACAGGCCTTTACCAATCCGCTTGATACCATCCCCGGCATCGGGGCAAAACGCAAAAAAGCCCTGCTTGCCCATTTCGGCTCGGCAAAGGCAGTGTCAAGCGCAGGGGTAAGAGATTTGCAGGCGGTAGAAGGCATCTCTGCAACAACTGCCCGTCACATTTATGACTGGTTCCATGACAGGCAGAAATAAATCTTTACTGGACGCGCGCACTCTCAATAGGTAGAAAATAGGGGGGGCACAGGCGGTTTCCCCCTTGTAATGCATGACTGTATGAAATCTGCAATCTGATAATATGGGCCGGATTTATTTGATGAAACATATCCCGAACATTATCACATTGATAAGAGTCATTCTGGCACCGGTAATCTCGGTGATGATAGCCATGATGGCAACCGAACAGGCGATGCTGATTCTGTGTCTGTATCTGGTGGCCGCCATTTCTGACTGGCTGGATGGCTATCTAGCGCGTGAGATGCAGGTTATCTCGTCAATGGGCAGAATGCTTGACCCGATAGCAGACAAGCTTCTGATTGCAGGCTGTCTGCTTGGGCTTGCCGCCACGCGTGGCACAGATATGCTATTTATCCTGCCTGCATTGGCGATATTATTTCGTGAAATTCTGGTCTCTGGCCTGCGCGAATATCTGGCAGACACCAAAATCACCGTGCCTGTCACCACCCTAGCCAAATGGAAAACAGCTATCCAGATGACGGCGATAGGCTGTCTTATCAGCTATCCTGCCGCGCTTGTGCCTGACTGGGTAGAGCTGGCAGGGCTGGCGATTTTATGGCTGGCCGGTATTCTGACCATCATCACTGGCTGGCAATATTTTCATGCTGCCAGAGACTATCTATAAGCTGTTATCTATCGGCGATTACAGGCACATCTCTGGCCAGCCCTGCTATCAGATGTGTTTAGGATGCACCAACCAGCTTGTTATAGCCATCAATCATCTGGCGGGTAATGGCCGCCGGTGTAAAGCGGTACTCGCCAATCTGTGATACAGGTGTTACTTCGGCGGCTGTGCCTGTTAAGAAACATTCTGTTGCCTGAGCCATTTCTTCTGGCTTGATATGCCGCTCGATAACCTCAATCCCGCTATCTTTTGCCAGCTCGATAATGGTCTGGCGGGTGATGCCGTTCAGAAAACAGTCAGCTATCGGGGTGTGCAATTTGCCATCTTCCATCACGAAAAACACATTCGCACCAGTGGCTTCTGCGACATAGCCGCGATAATCCAGCATCAGCGCATCGGCAAAACCGTTCTTTTCAGCCTCATGTTTTGACAGGGTGCAAATCATGTATAGACCGGCGGCCTTAGCATGAACAGGGGCTGATTCTGCGGCAGGACGGCGCCATTTGGCAATATCCATCTTGATCCCCTTCATCTTGGTTTCAGGATCAAAATAGCTAGGCCATTGCCAGGCCGCGACGGCCAGATGAATTTTTGTTTGCTGGGCAGAAATTGCCATCATTTCAGAACCACGCCAGCAAAATGCCCGCACATAGCCATCGACAATGTTATTTTCGGCCAGCACATCATCCTTGATCTGGTTCAGCTCGGCATCACTTACCGGCAAATCAAAATCCAGATATTTGCAGCTTTGACGAAGCCGCTTGGTATGTGCATCAGATTTGAAGATCTTGCCATTATAGGCGCGCTCCCCTTCAAAAACCTGACTACCATAATGAAGCGCATGTGTTAGCGAATGCGTGCGTGCATCACGCCAGTCAATCATCTCACCATTCATCCAGATTTTACCATCTCTATCATCAAACGGAATGAGCGCCATAGCCTTTAACTCCTTGCCAGCTAACCCGAGAAATCGAAAAAATCATTCATTTTGTCCGAATAAAACGCAATAATTGTTTTTCAACTTTCCTTTTTTAGCAGGATCATTATTATTGGTCAACATAACTGACATAAATGTCGGACAGGAACATGAAACCAAGTCAGCATATTCAAAAAGGTCTGTTTTTGCGTAAACAGGAACTGCGCAAAGGCATCGAATTACTGTTTTTTGCCTATCGAGATTTCACCAATGAAGCAGATGAGCTGTTATCCGAGATAGGGTTGGGGCGCGCACATCATCGGGTGATTTATTTTGTCGGTCGCAAACCAAATATGACGGTCAGCCAGCTTTTGGCGATTTTGAAAATTACCAAACAGTCCTTGTCGCGTGTATTATCCCATCTGCTGGAAGAAGGCTATATTGAACAGACACAAGGTGCCAGAGATAAAAGACAGCGTCTGTTATCACTCACCCCCAAAGGCGCAGAACTTGAGGGCCAGTTAACAGACCTGCAATGCAGACGGTTTGCCAAAGCCTATGGCGAAAAAGGGGTTGAAGCAGTGAACGGATTTCAGGAAATACTGGCCAGCCTGATCAATGATGACGAACAAGCAAGACAGATGCTTCAGACACCCTTAACAAAGGGACGATAATATGGCTGAAATGGCACATATATTGGTGATTGATGATGATGCCAGATTACGTGAATTATTGCGCCGGTTTCTTGAAGAAAGCGGCTATATGGTAACAGATGCCGAAAATGCCCTTCAGGCACGTGCCTATATGGATAGCACACAGTTTGATTTGCTGGTCATCGATGTCATGATGCCCGGAGAGACAGGGCTTGAATTTCTGCAATCAATCCGCAACGACACATCTGTGCCTGCCTTGTTCCTTACTGCTTTATCTGAAACGGAAAATCGCATAGACGGATTGTCTATCGGGGCAGATGACTATATCTCAAAACCGTTTGAGCCGCGTGAACTGATTCTCAGAATCAAAAATATTCTGAATAGAAGCAGTTTTGAGCCTTCCAGAACGGCAGAGGTGCTTTTTGGGACATTCTGCTATCAGCCAGAATCTAAAATACTGACAGAATCAGGGCGGCGCGTGCATATCACAACCGCCGAACAGGAACTGCTTGACTGTTTTGCCCTGCACCCGAACCAGACTCTCTCGCGGCAGGATATCTCACAGATGCTAAATGGACGGATGAATGGCAGATCCATTGATGTCGCGGTGGCCAGACTTCGCTCAAAGCTGGAAACAGACCCGCGTTACCCTGTATTGCTGCAGACCATCAGAGGCATCGGATGGCAATTAACAACCAATAGCTAGACAGCATGAATAAACATCATCACCATGTAACATATCAGCTGATAATATATATCTGATAGATAGGAACATCGCTTATATGCAATTGCGGGACTATATGCCAAAAACCCTGTTTGGGCGCATGCTAGGCATCATTATGGTGCCGATGATTATTGTGCAGATTGTCACCATATTCATTTTCTATGAACGGCATTGGGATTCTGTGACGCGCCACATGGCATCAGGTCTTGGGAGCGAAATTGACTATATTGTCTCACAGACAGGCGCGCTTCCGGATGAAGAACGGCGCGCACAGATACAGCAGCTTGCGGCACGTTATTTTAACTTTAAAATCAGCTTCATGCCTGATGCTATCCTGCTTCCCTATGATGCTGATTCTAGAAATATCCGATATTCTGAACAGGCATTTGCAGATGTGCTGGCTGGTCGGCTAGCCTACCCCTGGACAGTAGATCTTGAAACCTTGCCTGATTTTATCCAGATAGACGTGCAGCTTGGAAATGGGGTACTGGTGATCCTTGCAGATCGCAAACGGCTGATTAGCTCGACAAGCTGGACATTTTTTGGCTGGACTGTCGGCAGCTCTATGTTGTTGTTTGGGATTGCCCTGCTATTTATGAAAGCTCAGGTCAAACCGATCATTCGGCTTGCAAATGCTGCCCGCTCATTAGGACTGGGAAGACAGACAGATGACTGGCATCTGCAAGGCGCAAAAGAAGTCAGGCTGGCTGGGCGCGCATTTCAGTCAATGCGGCATAGAATTAACCGCCAGCTTGCCGAACGGACAGCCATGCTGGCAGGGGTAAGCCATGATTTACGCACACCACTTACCCGCATGCGTCTGCAACTTGCGCTTATGTCCTCAACATCAGAAACAGCCGCACTTGAACAGGATATAGACGAGCTAGAACAGATGATAGATGGCTATCTTGCCTTTGCACGGGGCGAAGGCGCTGAACAGACAGAAACAGCTAGTCTGGCTGATATTCTAAACAGTATTTTTACTGCATTTGATAAAACACATAATGGCCATGTGCATCTGGAACTACCTGAAACTGGTCTGCCAGATTTTCCCATGCGGAAACAGGCCATGAAACGTGCATTGGAAAATATTATCGGTAATGCGGTGCGTTATGCCAGCTATGCTGAAATTCGCGCCAAATTTCGCGCAGATAATATCTATATTTTTGTTGATGATGATGGGCCCGGTATTGCCCCAGAACATCGGGCAGATGCGGTGCGTCCCTTTGTCCGGCTGGAAGAATCCAGAAATAAGGCCACAGGCGGCACAGGGCTTGGCCTTGCGATTGCCAATGATATTATTCTTGGGCATGGGGGCGAGCTTGGCTTTGATGATTCACCACTTGGCGGGCTTAGAGTTTCCATCACCCTGCCTGTCTAGATAAACCAGTGATGATTAATGCATCTGCCCGCCATCCGGCACATTATTATCCGGGCCGATAAGCACAATATGCCCTGCTTCATCTGATACCCCCAGCACCAATACCTCTGACATAAATGGCCCTATCTGGCGGGGCGGAAAATTCACCACTGCCATGATCTGTCTGCCGATTAGCTGGTCAGGCTGATAATGGACAGTTATCTGGGCTGAAGATTTTTTTATCCCGATGTCACCCCCAAACTCTATCCATAGTTTGATTGCCGGCTTTCGTGCTTCAGGAAAAGGTTCAGCAGCAATAACCGTGCCTGCCCGAATATCCAGCTTTAGAAATTCATCAAAGGTAATAGATGGTTTAACAGGTGATCTATCGGTCATATTTTCCGGCTTTTTATGAGGGTGAATGATTGCCAGTCTCTGGCTGGGGCGTTAATACCCGCAGGCTTATTGCCCATTCTTCTGCCCGACGAAGTTCTGAATCTAGTGCGTTGATTGTTTGGGACAAATCGGCTGTATCATCTTTCAGCCAGACAGCCCCTGTCTTCATGATAACACCGGCAACCCCCTTAATACGCACAGCACGTCGCCACCCTGTATCATCATCCCCACATAATGACAGCAATCTGCTCACTGTCTGGTGTAGCTGGCATATCAGCGCAACACCCAGATCAGGGCGTCTGAAACAGGCGCGCTGAAGCGCACTAAATCCCGATTTATACGGCGCAAATACCTCAAAGCGGTGAATAAGCCCTTCAAGAAGCTTTTCATAGATGCTGGCATCTTCAGCATCTGCAAAATCAGCGGCACTATCTCTAAGTGCTGTATCATCAAGCCTATCAAGCACAAAACAGACAAGCTGGTTGATATCCCCTGCCCTCTGATAAATCTGGCTAGCCGGAAGGTCAGCGCGATGCGCTATCTTCATGATTGTTATCTCAGCAAAGGCTGTCTCGTCCAGTTCAGCAAATAATGCCTCGATAATCTGCTTATCTATCTGTGTTATCTCCATCTTACCCTCAAGCACAGATTACCCCTATAGCTGATTATATAGCGCAAAAACACAGATATACCAGCCTGTTACTGTTTATTGAGGGCAATGCCTCTATCTCTTGCGGCTGTCATGGCATCTGCCATCAGGCCGGAAAGTCCGTCTTGTGCCATTAATACAGATAGCGCCGCCGCCGTAGTGCCTCCCTCAGAGGTTACATTTCGGCGCAACTGACCTGCCGGACTATCATCACATCTCATTAATTCACCAGCACCAATCACTGTCTGGCGTGCTAGCTGCATTGCTATCTCATCATCCAGTCCCAGCTTCTGACCTGCCTCAGCCATTGCTTCAACCAGATAGAACACATAGGCAGGGCCAGAACCGGACAGGGCGGTAACTGCATCCATCAACCCTTCATCTTCAAGCACAACCACTTTGCCAATCGCACTCAGCAGATGGCTGGTCATTGCCATCATCCTGTCTGTGACCTGCGGCAATGCTGTGATGGCGGTAATGCCAGCCCCCACCTTTGCAGGCGAATTTGGCATCGCTCTGATAATGGCGTTACTGTGCGGGATCATATGGCGCAAAGAAGCAAGCGATATGCCTGCAGCGATTGATACAAATATAGTCTGTTCAGTGCCAATATGGGTACATCCTGACAGCACCTCTGCCATAATTTGTGGTTTCACAGCCAGTACCACAATATCAGGAACACCCGCTTCATCGGCCTCTTGCTGAAATTCATCTGCCCTATGGAAATAGCGGACATTTTGTGCCGCCAGCGTTTCTGCCATCCCGCTATCAATCGCAGGATCAATCACGCTAAAATGATCATCGGGGGTGCGCTGTTGACACCAGCCATCCAGCATTGCGCTTCCCATATTTCCATAGCCGATTAGACAGACATGCATATTTGCCTCTTTTATTGCTAAACAGATTATCTGAACTTTAATTTTATAGGCGTGATTTGACCATCTGGTCAATCTTGTCTGCACAGATCACCGCCAATTGATATTCTTGGCTAGGCTTCACCCGCAACTGTCATCATCGCAAGTCTGGTCATATGTGGCTGGGTCTGTTCAGACGATAAAAGCTGGTACAGTGCTGAGCTTGCCAGTTCTGCCTGCTCGACCATCACATGCACCACATCATCAATCTGCTGGGCTGTTGCCCCGCCTGCGCCTTGCAGGCTAAGCGCATATCGAAGCTGAATTTCATGCGTATCTGAGGTCAACAGGAAATGACCAAGTGACAAATCTTCATTCAGCACCATTAGTGAGAGTGCTATCTGTGCCAGCTTGTTTACAGGAACATCTAGCTCAACTGCGCATTTTGCGTAGAGCGTCTGGCTGGCCACATTCCATTCAAGATGTAGCTGATACTGGCCAAACCGTCCGGGCACATCAATTAGCAATGCATCTTCAAAAGACTGGCGGAAAAACCAGTCATGCCGCACCACAAGCTCAGAAGCTAGCTTAATTGGATGTTCAATCTGGACATCTTCTGGCGAGATGATTTGCGGCATAATGTTATTTCCTTTTCTTACACGCACAGCCTAGCAGAATCTGCCAGTCAAGAAAAGGGCTGAACACAACATTTAGTGTTTATTATTCGCGCCATATACCTTTTATTGTGGTTTATGGCTCATTTCAGGGCTTTTTGAAAACGCCTTATTTACGTGCTTTTGCTGATTTTGCCGCTTTTTTAGCCTGTGGCTTTTTGGTGGCTGGTTTATGGGTTGATGCAAGCTGTGCTTCCAGCACTGTGATTCGGGCGGCTAGTGCTTCGATGCGGCTTATTGCGGCATCAAAATCTTCACGCGTGACAAGTGATTCTGCATTCTGGCTACGTTCATGATAGCTTTTTTTCATGCCTCTAAGCTCTTCACGCACCCCCCCAAGCGCAGATACTGCCCCATTCACCATCTGGGTAATATCGGAAAAAATCTCTCCTCTTGCGCGCATCTTTCATATCCTTTCCATTAAAGCAAACAGGCGATAAGCCTTCAATCTGTCTTGCCAGCAATCAGGGCCAGTCAGGCCTATCTTTTATCTTGGCTCATCTACCCCTGATAAGATAGTGATTTATTGCCAGATTTCCAACACTGTCAACTGGCAGTCCTGCAAATTGCAGATTTAACAGCCCAATGCACAGATAGGCTGGATGTGAGTTCAAAGCCTGTCCTGATTGTGATAATGTGGCTAAGATGCGCCTAAAACGCCACAGCAAGAAAGTGATGATGTTTAATTTTCCCCAGATAAATCCAATTGCCTTTAGTCTTGGTCCTATTGATGTGCGCTGGTATGCGCTTGCCTATATGGCCGGCTTCATCATTGGCTGGTATATTCTGCGACTGAGCATTAAAAAATATCAACAGCCGCTTTCGCTGGCCCAGCTTGATACGCTGTTAAATGCCAGCTTGCTTGGCGTTATTCTAGGCGGGCGGCTTGGTTATGTTCTGTTCTATCATCCTGAATTTTATCTGGCTAATCCTGTCCAGATTATTGCCATCTGGCAGGGAGGCATGTCCTTTCATGGCGGGTTTCTAGGGGTGTTATGCGCGGTGATCGCAGTCGCCAGATATTACCGACTATCTATTTTGGCTGTTAGTGATGCGGTCTGTATGGTTGCGCCTATTGGGCTGTTTTTCGGGCGGATTGCCAATTTTATCAATGCCGAATTATATGGGCGGGTTACCAGCTCTGTTTTCGGGGTTGTGTTTCCTAATGCCGGCCCCCTGCCTCGTCACCCAAGCCAGCTTTATGAAGCTGGTCTTGAAGGGATGTTGCTATTTATTTTTCTGTTCTGGCAATATCAGAAGAAATTTTCACCACATGCCCCCGCACCAGCGCCTCATGGTCACATTCTGGCCTATTTTCTGATTGGCTACGGGCTGTCACGCTATGTGGTGGAATTTGCACGTGAACCAGATGCCCATATTGGCTATCTGGTCTCACTTCCCTATTTTACCCTATCAATGGGCCAGCTATTAAGTCTTCCAATGATACTCGCCGGACTTTCTCTCATTATATTTCTGCGGCGGATAACCCCTCATGGATGATAACGCGCAAACACAGCTTTTGACAGAATTGCAACATCTATGTGCAGAACATCATAGCATTGCCCTATCCAGATTTATGCAGCATGTGCTTAGCCATCCCGAATATGGATATTACGCGCAAAACACAGCCATTGGCACAAAAGGCGATTTTATCACCGCCCCAGAGGTCAGCCCCCTATTTGGCGAGATTATTGGCGCCTTTCTTACCTATATCTGGCAATTATCTGGAAGTCCGGATAAAGATAATGCGATTTATTTTGAAGCAGGGCCAGGACATGGCACCTTGCTATGTGACATATTGCGCGTATTTACGCACCATGACTGCGCCCTCAAAGATAGCCGCCTCACCCTGTTTGAAGCCAGTAAGAAAATGCAGGCCCATATCCGCACCAAACTAGATAGTGAGCCGATTTCCAAACAGGCTTCTGGTGCAGTTGATTTTATCTCTTCGATAGACAGCCTGCCTGCAAAGCCGATATTTGGTGTTGCCAATGAATTTTTTGATGCGCTTGGAGTTGATCAGGTCATTTTCACAGAAAAAGGATGGTGCTGGCACGAGGTATTCTGCCAGCCATCTGGTGGATTTGAACTAGCACCTGCCCGCCTGTTAAGCCAGCAGGAAGCAGATAGCCATCATCTGCCTCACTCTGCCAACTTGGGCACAATTATTGAATTCTCACCATTGGCAGATAGAATGATTGACCAGCTTTCAGCGCATATTGCGCGTTATGGGGGGGTATTATTAATCGCAGATTATGGCAAATCAGATAATCTAGGCGATAGCATCCAGGCAGTAAAAGCCCATAAAGCACACCCATTTTTTTCAGATATTGGCACCGCAGATTTAACGCATCTGGTTGATTTTTCTGCCCTGTCACGCAAAGCAGAGGCACGCAAAGCACGCTTTATCGGCCCTGTGGAACAGGCTGATTTTCTAAAAGAGCTTGGCCTGTTTCAAAGGACAGAAGCGCTAAGACGTGCCGATGATCCAGACTATAATCGTAGATTGGTTGCAGGCGTTGACAGGCTGGCAAATCCTGCCCAGATGGGGCAGATTTTCAAGATTGCAGCAATCTTGCCCGCCGGTGAGGGATTGCCGCCGGGTTTTTCCAAACATGCCGCAAACAATATAGATAGCCGATGAAAAGACGGAGCCAGCCTGCATGACAGCGACAGATATTTCAGCGATAGAACATCTTGCCCCAAATGGCGTGCCCTATCTTAGACATGCCGAAATGGATGGCGTGAACGAGGGGGTATCTTATGGATTTTTTACCAGACAGGGCGGTGTTTCCACTGGTTTATATGCAGGGCTGAATGGCGGGCTAGGCTCTGATGATGATTTGCGCCATGTAACAGAAAATAGAGCGCTTGCAGCTTCGGCACTTGGAAGTGATACGCTATCTATCGCCTCGTTATTTCAGGTGCATAGTGCA
>Ga0181582_10003662_pt1 | contig 12387 bp, 7 predicted proteins | sample 071ome_32_FD_132438 | JGI IMG/M metagenome (GOLD analysis project Ga0181582, IMG submission 132438) | Coastal salt marsh microbial communities from the Groves Creek Marsh, Skidaway Island, Georgia - 071405AT metaG (megahit assembly) | ecosystem: Environmental > Aquatic > Marine > Intertidal zone...
CTTGAGATACGGCAATGGCTTGCATTCCCAAGCATATTCCCAGTATCGGAATCCTGCCTTGGAAAACGCGGACAGCTTCAACGCAAAGCCCTGCAGACGCCGGTCCGCCAGGACCCGGAGACAGGACAATCAATTCGGGATCCATCCTTTCTATATCTCCAACGCCAATACTATCATTTCTGGCAACGACCACGCCATTTTCAATTACCGATATGTATTGATAAAGATTATACGTAAACGAATCATAGTTATCTATGAGAAGGATCATTCGAGCACCACCTAGCCTATCGTTTCCTGAATCTCTATTTTACTCGGCTCGTCAGTCGATCCCGATCCGGCATGTATCGAATCGACGCTTTTCCTATTCCCAGCTAGTATTCTCTCGGTAAGTATATATTTATCCAATACAGGCATCCTCAATCCGGCCAATTCACGTTTGGCAAAGAAGCCAAACTCGCCTTCTTCGATACTGGCAGGCAGGCTCTTCAAACGCTTGCCCACGTCGAAAATGAACATCAACCAATGTCCCGTTCCTTCATAGTCCACCTCGGACAATATGCATCGAAGCGAAAGATCGGAATCGCCAATCTCCATTCCGACCTCTTCCATGGCCTCCCTTCGAGCGCATTCAAATGGCGATTCACCTGTGTCCATTTCCAGCTTCCCCCCAATCGCGCACCAAAGGTCCTTGTTGGGGGCCTTGTTTCTACGAATAAGCAACAAGCTGCCATCCAATGAACGAAAATAGAGCAAAACCCCGATTCGATACCGATTCATTTATAATCGCGGTCTCCATACAGTGCGGTTCCTACTCGAACGAGTGTGCTTCCTTCCAGAATCGCTTCCCGCAAGTCTCCACTCATGCCCATCGACAGTTCCGGAAGACTGATATGGAATTTCTCGGCCAATCTGTCGCGACACTCTCTTAATCGGGCGAAACACTTTCTAGCCACGGCAGGGTCTTTATCGATAGGGGCAATCGTCATCAGGCCATCAACCGACAAGCGATCCTGGCTCAAAGCGAATTCCAGCAAAGACCCTGCCTCCTCAAGAGAGACTCCAGATTTGTTCGGATCGTCTCCGGCATTAACCTGCAGCAAAATGCGGATACTAACGTCACTCGCTTGCGCGTGCTTCTGCATCGCGGCCAGGATCTTGTTTCGATCAACCGACTGAATTCTCGAGAAGCTGGAAACAGCCTTCTTCACTTTGTTGCTTTGCAAAGGACCGATGAGCTCCCAATGCAATCCCTCGTCGGCTTGATCAATCTTTCCCAGAGCCTCTTGCACGCGATTTTCGCCCACGGCCGGCAAGCCTGCTCTGAAAGCGAAATTAGCGGCGTCCACAGGATGATTCTTGGTGACAGGCAGTAGCTGCACGCTTCCTTCCTGTCGGTTAGCCGCCGCCACCGCCTCGGAAATCTGATCATGGACGCGTCCCAAATTTTCCAGAAATGTCTCATAGTCGATGAACATTAAAAAAACTTCTCTTTCAATTTAATCGCAATTAGATACTGTAATATTTCTTTCGAGCCCACCCATCAACGCCATGCAAGTCGATAATTTCAAGATTTTCGCCGATCTCGTAGAAACCAAAAGCTTCTCCAAGGCCGCCCGCCTCAATGGCATTACCCAATCCGCCGTCAGCCAACAAGCCCGGGCAATGGAAAAGCATTTCAACAACCTCCTCATAGATCGCAGCCAAAAACAATTTCAGCTCACGCGCGAGGGCAATCGCGTCTATCAAGCTGCCAAAGAAATTCTCCATGTTTACGAGAAACTGATGAGCGAGCTTATGGAAATGAGGAAGGTGATCAGCGGAACTATCCGCATATCCACGATCTACAGCATCGGGCTGCATGAGCTGCCCCCGTTTATAAAATCGTTTCTAACCGATTTCCCGTCGGTCAACGTTCGAGTCGAATACCGGAGATCGAATCTGGTTTACGAAGACATTCTCCATAATTCCGTTGATTTCGGTCTGGTCGCATTTCCAGTGAAAATGAGGCAAATCGAAATTATTCCCTTTCGCGAGGATCGGCTGGTAGCTATTTGCCACCCGAACCATGAATTGGCCCGCAAAACGATCGCCGACGTGAGCATGCTAGGCGAGTACAAGTTCATTAGTTTCGATCCCGATATACCCACTAGAAAAGCCGTGGATCAGATATTTAAGGACAATAAAATCGACGCAGAGCCCGTAATGGAGTTCGATAATATCGAAACCGTGAAGCGGGCTGTAGAGATTGACGCAGGTATTGCCATCGCTCCCCAAGCGACAGTCGCCCATGAGGTCAAACAAGGCACGCTTGCTTCCGTCACCCTGAATGGCAAAGGATTCACGCGTCCATTGGCCATTATCCACCGCAAAGGTCGCGTTCTAACTCCCGCCATGAAGAAGTTCGTTAAGACGCTGACTGGCAAAGAAGCCGATAATACTGAATAGTATCATCAAAGGGCTGGAGGCATTCGCCCCCCTCAAGACCTCTGGATTGGGTCGCAAGCCTAGGAAAGGCGAGGCCGGCGAAAACCCCTTAACGCCGACCTCTGTTTTTTCTGCTCCTGCAAAAAAAGCCTATTCCATAGCCTTGAACAAACGAGATTCTATTCTGCCGTTGCAGCATTGGGTGCGCCAAATGGGTCGAAACGATTCGATAGAGCTAAATCGAGCGCCCAATCAGCGCTTTCAACCATCTCCCTTCCTTCGAATAGGCAACAAACCGCAGCCGTGTTCAAAATCGAGCTCGCGGACTTACCATTTTCAAGGCAGCGGGAGAATCAAGAGCAACGGCCGTCCTGATCTAGCAATTGGGCGTCGAGTTGTAGTCGCGCGTAGGAGCAATTTTATTCCGTAAAGGCGTCAAGTCACCTTGCTGAAGCCCGTTTCGGCCTCCGCCATTTACTCATTCTCGTCGGCGGATGGTGTAAATGCCCCGGGTATCGAAATCGCGAACCCTCTAAACCCGGGACGCTTCCTGCGACAAGTCAAAAACGGTACAATCCACTCCCAGCAAGCTAAGTCGGCGCATGTGGGCAGTCGGCGGGATCGCGAGGCAATCGCCACCTTTTAGGAGAACCTGAGACCATCGAAGGCCACTTCAATGGCGGGCTAGTCTAGTAGCCTTTGATCGGCGCTAACCACTTCTCGGCTTCTTCCAGGGCGATTCCCTTACGCGAGGCGTAACTCTCCATCTGATCTTGATCAATCATCCCAATGTTGAAGTATTTGATATTCGGATGCGCAAAATAGAATCCGCTAACCGAACTTCCAGGTGTCATGGCAAAATTTTCCGTCAACCGCGCCCCCGTATTCTCCTCCGCTCTCAGAACTTGCCACAGCGTCGCTTTCTCAGTGTGATCAGGAGCTGACGGATAGCCTGCCGCGGGACGAATGCCTCGGTATCGCTCCTCAATCAAATCAGCATTGCTGAGCAATTCTTCCGCATCGTATCCCCAAAGCTCGGTCCGAACCTTCCGGTGCATGCGCTCCGCCAAGGCTTCGGCGAACCGGTCTCCAAGGGCTTTGATCATGATGGAAGAATAGTCATCCGATTGCTCTTCATATGATTTCGCTAACTCGTCTACTCCTGAAATAGCGCAGACAAAGCCGCCGCAATAATCGAAGCGGCCGCTTTCCAATGGAGCGACATAGTCAGACAGAGACATGTACGTGTCAGATTTTTCCTTACGCATTTGCTGCCTTAAGCAATGCAAGGTTCCGATTGGCGCTCTACCATCTTCGCTGTCATACAGATCGATATCGTCGCCTCGAGCGTTGCAAGGCCACAAGCCAACAACGCTGCGAGCCCGGAATAGCCCATCGCCAATGATCGTTTCTAGTAAACGCTTCGCTTCCCCATGCAGCTCCCTGGCTTGGGACCCATAGGTTTTATGGTCGAAAATTTGCGGATGCTTGCCCTTGAGCTCCCAGGTCCAAAAAAATGGGGACCAATCGAAATACTCGACGAGCTCTTCCAGAGGCACGTGATCTTCGACCGTCAACCCAAGGGAATTCGGTTTAACAATCTTAGCCGATTTCCAATCGAAGGGGAACCCGCGCTTTCTCGCTTCTTCGATTTTCAGGAAGTCCGTCTTTTTTTGACGCATCTCGAATCGCTGTCTTTGAGCCTCGTTTTCCTTTTCCAGTTCCTGAATAAACGCGTCTCGCTTTTTCGGGTTGAGAAGACTCGAGCAAACTCCGGTAACCAACGATGCATCGCCTACCTGCACGATTGGCTGGCTGTAGTTTGGAGCGATCTTTATGGCGGTGTGAGCCTTACTAGTGGTAGCGCCTCCGATTAGCAAGGGCTGCTCAAAACCCTGCTCCTCCATCGTCTTGGCAACATGAATCATTTCGTCGAGCGACGGCGTAATCAGTCCGGATAGCCCTATAATATCCGCTCCCCATTCCCGGGCTTCCTCGAGAATCTTTTCGCAAGAGACCATAACCCCGAGATCCCTTACCTCAAAATTATTGCAGGCCAATACCACGGCCACAATGTTCTTGCCAATATCATGTACATCTCCCTTCACCGTGGCGATAAGGAATTTGCCCGCCGAGGAGGACTCGGAGCCGCTCTTCTCCGCCTCCATAAAGGGGGTCAAGTACGCTACAGCTTTTTTCATTACCCGAGCGCTCTTGACGACTTGGGGCAGAAACATTTTACCCGCTCCGAATAGATCCCCCACTACCTTCATTCCATCCATAAGGGGGCCTTCAATTATATCTAACGGGCGCTCGTACTTAACCCGAGCCTCCTCCGTATCCGCTTCAACATGGGTTGTGATTCCTTTAACTAGGGCATGGCCCAGTCGCTCTTCAACCGTTCCATCTCTCCAATCGCTGTCTGAATCATCGGCCTTTTTTTGGCCCGAATCGCTCGGTATGGCCCCAATGCCTCCCGCAAGAAATGACTCCATCAACTCTGGGTTCTTTTCCGCAGTCGCCCTTTCATACAGTTCCCTCAAGGTATCCATACCTTTGAGCATGGCTTGGCGAATACGCTCTTCAGACGTACCGGCGCCAAGGCTGGCTTCTCCCGACTTGATCTGTTCCGCAAATTCTATGAGCCTTTCGGTCGCCTCGGCATTCCGGTTGAGAACAACGTCCTCAACCAGAGTCTTCAGTTTGGGATCAACGTCTTCGTACTCCATCAGGAGCCCGGGATTGACGATCGCCATGTCCAACCCCGCCTCGATCGCGTGATGCAGGAAGACCGCGTGCATAGCTTCGCGAACGGGATTATTGCCCCTAAACGAAAACGAGACATTGGATAGGCCTCCACTGGTCAGGGCTCCTGGGCAGAGACGTTTAACTTCCCGAACCGCTTCGATGAAATTGACCGCGTAATTGTTATGCTCCTCCATCCCAGTCGCCACGGTCAGTATATTGAGATCGAAGATTATGTCGTTGGGATCAAAACCCGCTTCTTCCACCAGGATCCGGAAAGAACGTTCGGCTATGGAAACCTTCCCTTCTTTTGTATCCGCCTGTCCATTCTCATCGAAGGCCATCACAACCACCGCGGCCCCGTAGCGCTTTGCCAACCTCGCTTGACTCTTGAACTCTTCTTCACCTCCCTTTAAACTGATTGAGTTGACGATACATTTCCCTTGAACGCACTGTAGGCCCGATTCAATTACACTCCATTTCGAGCTATCTATCATGATCGGCACGCGGGAGATATCCGGCTCGGACGCAATCAAGTTGAGAAAATGCCTCATGCAAGCCTCACCCTCGAGCATACCTTCATCGAAATTGACATCGATAACGTGGGCCCCTTTGTCCACTTGCGACTGAGCTATGGTCAAAGCCCCGTTGAAATCGTCCTTTTTAATGAGCTTCTTGAATCGAGGGGATCCCGTGACATTAGTTCGTTCGCCCACCATGATAAACGGCGATTCACCTGGAACAATGTTTAAAGGCTCCAAACCGCTCAGCCGTTGGCCCGGCTTCACAACTGGAATCTCTCGCGGCTCGAATTTGCGGCATTCGCTGATCACGGAGGCAATGTGCTCGGGCGTCGTACCGCAGCAGCCTCCCACCAAATTGACCAAGCCATCCTTAGCGAACCCCCCTACGGCCCCTCCTGTAATTTCCGGAGTCTCATCGTATCCCGTTTCACTCAGTGGGTTAGGTAATCCAGCATTTGGATACACGTGTATATAGCAATCCGCCACTCTGGATAATTCTTCCAAAAAAGGCCGCATCAAATCGGCCCCAAGCGCGCAATTCAATCCCACGCTCAGCGGTTTGGCATGCCGGACGGAATTCCAAAACGCCTCCACCGTTTGACCTGATAGCGTTCTTCCAGATTGGTCTGTGATCGTGACGGAAATAATCACGGGCAAGCGTTCTTTCCTATCGTCAAAATAATCTTCGATCGCATGCAAAGCCGCTTTTAAGTTGAGCGTATCGAAAGTCGTTTCCTGAATCAGAAGATCGACCCCCCCTTCCACCAGCGTCTCAACCTGCTCGTAGTAGGCTTTTTTGAGCTCATCGTAAGTGACTCCCCGAAACTCTGGCCTATTAACATCGGGAGAAATCGAAGCCGTCCGATTCGTTGGACCCAAGGCGCCTGCCACGAACGCTAGACGGCCGTACTTCTCCTCGATTTCATCTGCCACCCTCCTAGCCAGCCGGGCAGAGGCCAAATTGATATCCCGAGCTCTATCTTCGAGCCCGTAATCCGCTTGAGCGATTGTCGTCGCGCTAAACGTATTCGTCTCCACGATATCCGAACCCGCCTGAAAAAACGCCCGATGTATCTCTTCGATAATTTCGGGCTTGGTGATGCTGAGCAGATCATTGTTCCCCTTGAGATCCTTGGCGGCTGAAACGAACGACTCATCGCGAAAATCGGACTCTTCCAGCTTGTACTGCTGAATCATTGTTCCCATCGCTCCATCGAGGAAGACAATCCGCTCTCTGAAGAGCTCAACGAGCCGCTGCCCCCGATCTGTTAGCCTTTTGTGTAAATCGATCCCACACATAACATATCAACGCATCATGATATTTTGATATGATCAAGGATATTGTCTATCGGTGTCGCTCTGGCAAAAGCTTAGACGACGGGGCCGCATTGATCCTCCGCTTTCCCTCGAATCGATTCTTCTCCGCTTCGAACGGACCGGTGATCAAACTGATGGACCCGAGGTCCGGATATTCTTTATCCCCATTTATATCAATAAGTTTAACAAGGTTAAGGGTAGTTTAGATCAACGGAACCAATGGACATTAAATCATTCGCTTGGCCTGCTGCTAGCGGGCGCAGACGCAATTACTTTTTCTTTTTGGCAGATGGGATAAAGCTTTCTCTCGCATAGGCGATAGGCATGGAGAGAGCCGGTCAGCCTTTGCTTCATTGGAATGTCAACCCGTCCAAATGCCCATCTTCCTGTATCATCGAATCGATCGGTTTCGGAATCCTCGTTGGCTATCCGAGCCCATCCCAGCGAGAGACAATCGATCGAACTGGAGATTGCGGAGAGAGACCATGTTTTCATACGGAAGCTAGTTTACGATCGGACTCGAATCGATCTGGGGCCCGATAAGCGGCAATTGGGGATTGCCCGATTAGGCCGAAGGATAAGGGAAATCCATTGCCCTTCGTTTAAGTCCTAATGCCAGATTTTGAGGGATCGGACCGAGAGCGGAGAAATCGTTCATCTCGTCGACGCGATTTCCACCAACCACACAATTTTTTTCGTGAACCGAGCCACTTTCGCTTTCTTGTCGATCAAATCGTGCCCGATTTTACTGGTGCCCAAATGGGGAGCAATTGCTTCTTGAACGTTTGGAGCCGCGCTTGCTCAACGGGAGAGGAACCCTGTTCCATAGGCATGAATCTCGCTGAGCAATCAAACGATTCTCGCCGTTAGCAATGGTCGATCGAGTGCAGCGACGTTTCAAATCGAGCTCTCGAGTCTGCATCCAAGGGAGTCTACTCAATGTCCCAAATTCAGGCGGTAGAGGAGCAACGGATACGTCGATTCCTAGAAAAAGGGAGGGGCAAAAATGCGGGATTGTATAGAATCCAGCCTTCGCTGAGGAGGCGGATCCGCTTCCGGAAGCTAAACCTCTTTCAAGAATCTTTTCCTTGGAATCGCAAGTTTCAGGTAATATTTTGTCGCAACGCCCCGATCTACTTCTACAGGTCTTCGCAGTAGCAACTCGTCAACCGATTGTCTGATCACCTTTCTCCGTGATGGTATTTGATGATCGGACACGCTGGAAGTCTCGCAGGAATTGCGCATCAGCTTAAAATGATTCGTCCAGGAATTTATCGCCTACCACCGCGAATCCATCTATAGTCCCGATTGAGAGCATAGCCAATCATTGCCAGTATCCGTCAAAATCGCGTGAAATCTCGAGGCTGGTAACGGAAGAGCCCGTTCAACGCTAGAATCAACTGGCAACCTCGGAGCTATCGCCTATTAAGAAACGCGTTGAATACAACGTCCTCAGAAACTGATAAACACTCTCGTTCAATCGGCAAAGCCATCGCCCTGCTGCGCAATAGTTCGGAAGGGATCGAGGGCCTTGAAGCGCTCCTGGGATCCGGGCCGGGGCTTGTCTATCTCGTCGATATTGCAACGCTAGAATTACGCTATCTAGCCAACGGTGAAAAAGGATTCATGCCCGAGAGCCTTTGGTCAACCATAGTCTCCCGAGCATGCTGGACAGATACCATTACGCGGAAAGAGCGCCCTCGCTATCGCTTGGCCATTGAATCGATTGCCGAAACTGGCGAATCCGCCTCAGTAGAGTATGGAATTCTCGATGACGATAACGAGATCGCTTTTTTCGTCAAAGACTTCCTCGCTCCCGTGAAGGACAGCCAAGGGGAGATTGTCGGCATCCTCGGCCGTTTGACTGACGAAACTTTCAAGCTCCAAACAATGGATACATTAGCCAAACGATCATGGAAGGAAGTATCATCCATCGCCAGCCGTCGATTTTTGCATGACTTCAACAATATGATTGCCGGCATCTACTCGCTGAGCGAATTGTACGCTATTCCAGGGTCGGACGCCGACACTATGACGGAGGCGATGACGCATATCCGCGACAGCGCCGCTCGCGCCCAGAAGATTACGCAGAAGATCAGGGCTCTAATCACCATGTCTTCGGGCGAGGAAAGCTACTTCGACGTTCGGAAGCTAATCGAAGAGCAAAAGGACTACCTACTCGCAATGCTGCCCAAAACAGCGGACCTCCAGCTCCATCTCGGCGATGATCCGCTACCCGTCCACTTGGACGCCAATCGGTTCCGGCAAACTCTGATACACCTTGCCGCAAACGCCAGCGACGCTGCCAATGAAAAGCCTACAATCCATATTCGCTGCTATCGCGACCGGCAAACGCGAGCGAATGACGACGCCAATGAAATGGTGGCTATCGAGTTCAGCGACGACGGGAGTGGCATCGATACACGCGAATTATCCCAGGTAGCCGAACCGTTTTACACGACGAAAGATCGAGAGGCCCATTCGGGTATGGGGCTCTTCGTGGTCGATCAATTCGTTCGTTCCCTAGGGGGACGCCTCTCAATTGCTTCAGCAAGAGGAGAGGGAACACGCATCGTCTTCACATTGCCCCTCGTAAAAGACGCCTTTGCAACGCCGTCCAACTCCCACGAGAGAGGGGGCCACTCGGCCCCTCCGAAAGCAAACATATCCGACCGCAAACTAAACGTTCTCATCTACACTTGGGAAGATATCAACCGCCACCCGCTAATCAACTCCATCCGCAACGCCGGCTGGAAACATCGAATCCATCTAGATGGAGATCAGTTGCAACTGGATGCTCGTGAAATGGGCGACACCCTCGACGGGATTGTGATTTTCAAAAGCGCTCTCGACGAAAAGGTTGAAGATCTGGTCGTCAAAATAGCTAGTGCCGACCAGGCTCCCAAACGGGCCGTGGTAGCTCTAGGTGAAAGCGTCGATGCCGTTTCCGAACGCGTTCGCTCCAATTGCGGCCTTCTCGTTTCCGGCTCAGCGAAGCCTGCCGGGCTCTTGAAAACGCTAGAGAAGTTCTTGAGCTAGGATTCGTAGCCGATGAGAGTGTCTGAATCAAAATCACGCGAGATTCTCCTGCTCGACGACGATACCGTGGTGCTAGCCGCTTTGCGGGAGACACTCGAACGGGAGCGATACAATGTCCACGCTTTTAGCAAAGCCAAAGAGGCTCTAGCCGCCCTGGATAGCCAGGCTTTCGCGACCATAATTTCCGATCAGCGCATGCCAGAGATGACGGGACTGGAGTTTCTGGACAATTGTAAACAGATTCAACCCAACGCTTCGCGGATATTGATAACAGGTGTTTTGACTTTGAATACGGTTATCGAAGCAGTAAATCGTGGCGAAATATTTCGTTTCCTAACCAAGCCTTGGATACGCGAGGAGATAATCGCTACGGTGGACAATGCTGTTCAGCGGTATGCTTTGGTCGAGGCGAACGAACGCCTCAGCTCCGACACCCTGGAACTCAATGACAAGCTCGTAAACGCCAATGCCGCCCTTGAAGAGAAGATTCAACAGCTTGAGCAACAGACTCGACACTTGGAATCCACCAACCGGATTCTTGAGGAGAATTTCAATCACTCGCTAGAAATTTGCTTCCGATTGATTGAAGCCTTTCATCCCGTTCTAGGCGAGCAAACCAAAGCCGTGGTTTCCATCTGTAAAGAAATCGCCAAGTCGAAACTGCTTTCCGAGCGTGAAAGCGAAGCCCTAAAGGTGAGTTCCTGGCTATATAATCTAGGTAGAATCGGGCTCCCTCGAGAACTTTTAACCAAAAGCTTGAACGATCCGCATAGCCTCGACGAGCAGGAGCTTAGTTTACTTCAACACTACCCCGTTTATGGGCAAACATTAGCGGGTTTTGTTGGAGCTCTGGAAGACGTCGGCCTCGCCATACGTTCCCACCGGGAGCGCTTCGATGGACGCGGGTATCCGGACGGCTACAGCCGCGAAATGATTCCCGTTCCCGCCCGTCACTTGGCGATTGCAGTCGCTTTTGTCGAATCGGCTCTGCCTAGAGACGAGGCCCTGGAATACATTATCAGGGATTCGGGCAAATCATTCCATCCGGAGGCAGTCAGGCTCTTTATGAAGAGCTCCAATCTTTCCAATCTGCCCAAGAAAGTCCGCGAGCTCACCCTGGTAGAGCTTGAGCCGGGAATGGTTCTCGCTAGGGGAATCTATAGTCCATCCGGACTGTTGCTAATTCCCGAGAAAGAACGGCTGACCCACAGTATCATCAGAAAGATCAAAGAGCACGACTTCGCGAATCCCCTAACCCAGCGTCTAATGGTCTTTCGTTAGCCTCCGCCCGCTGCTAGCAGTAGGATCCGCACGCTCAACCACGCAGCCACTTGGAGAGGGAAACTCCTCATCTTTGGATCCCGCAAATCGAGGTAAAGTCGGCTTCAAATGGGCCGATCTAACTAACGAGCCGACCACAACCGGATCGCCAAACCGATATCACTCTTTGAAATGAGCAACCAGAATTCCCAAAACAGGAACCCAAAGCCCTCGCCGACCGTCGCCGGGAAGTTCCTGACGTTCCTTTTGGGCTCAGAATCTTATGGAATTGAGGTCCTATGCATCCGGGAGATCATTCGAATGCAGCAGATTACTCCGGTTCCGCAGATGCCCGAACACGTGCGAGGCGTCATCAATCTGCGCGGGAAAGTGATTCCCGTGATTGATTTGGGAATCAAACTCGCACTGCCCGAGGCCAAGGCTAACGACAAGACCTGCGTAATCGTCTTGGATATCAAATCTGAAATGGGAGACAACACCCTTCTTGGGATCGTGGTCGACGCAGTCGAGGAGGTGATCAACGTTGACGCCGAACAAATCGAACCATCGCCCGATTTCGGTACTGAAATCAGCAGGGACCGCTGCATTGGGATCGCTACGCGAAAAGATGGGCTCATGACGCTGCTGGATATCGAGAAAATCGTTTCCAACGAAATTTCCAGGACTCTTGCCAACATCTAGTCCCCTGATTGAACAACTGAGCCAATTCGGCATCCATTCAGAAATTTAGCAGGCCGCTGTGGGAAGAGACCCACTAACGAAACGCCGGCAACCCCATCGTCTCTAAAAAAACGCCGCTGTCGGTGTTGGTGAGCTCGCGATTTCCAACAATCGGAATGCCGCGATCAGCACCTACAACCTAGGTTCTTGCATTGCGGTGGCCGCCTACGATAGCTATGCGCGAACTGGAGGTATCATACACATCATGCCTCCAGACTCGAGTCTCTCCCCGGGCAAGACCGAACGTCAACCGGCGATGTTCGCCGATACCGAACTTACCTTAATGCAGCAAAGTTTAGAGGAACTGAAGGTGGAGCGACAAGCCTTTATGACCGGA
>Ga0181582_10003675_pt1 | contig 12368 bp, 10 predicted proteins | sample 071ome_32_FD_132438 | JGI IMG/M metagenome (GOLD analysis project Ga0181582, IMG submission 132438) | Coastal salt marsh microbial communities from the Groves Creek Marsh, Skidaway Island, Georgia - 071405AT metaG (megahit assembly) | ecosystem: Environmental > Aquatic > Marine > Intertidal...
AGCCCTGCCCACCATCGTCCAGAAATCCGACGGCGGTTATTTATATGCCACCACCGATCTGGCTGCCATTCAATACAGAAGCAAGGAGCTCAACGCTAACCGTGTGCTTTACGTAGTGGACGCTAGGCAGAGTCTGCATTTTCAGCAAGTTTTCCGTGTAGCTGAACTGGCTCATTTCAAGGCTGAGCAATGCTCACTAGAACATTTGTCATACGGAACGATGATGGGCAGTGACGGCAAACCTTTCAAAACCCGTACCGGCGGCACCGTCAAACTGATGGACCTGATGGAAGAAAGCATTGCCCGGGCATACGACCTGGTCAGTGAAAAAAATCCTGACCTGGTAGAAAGCGAACGACGCGAAATAGCCAGCGTGGTCGGTATTGCCGCCATCAAATACTTCGAATTAAGCAAGAACAGAAACAGCGACTATATCTTTGACTGGGACACCATGCTTTCATTTGACGGTAACACCGCCCCTTACCTGCTTTATGCCTATGCCCGAATCAGGAGCATTTTTCGCAGAGAAGATATTGTGTCACCCCAGAAATACACGATCTTCGTCAATGATGAGGAAGAACAGGCGCTTGCGCTCAAACTTCTTCAATTTAGTGAAACGGTCGAGCAGGTAGCAGAAGACTGCTACCCCAACCAGCTATGTCTGTACCTCTATGAACTGGCAGGCATTTACATGCGCTTTTACGAGGCCTGCCCTGTACTCAAGGCCGACACAACTGTACGTCAGTCCCGTTTGGGGCTGTGTGATCTCACTGCCAGGACCATAAAACAGGGTCTGTCCCTGCTGGGTATTGATACACTAGAAAAAATGTAAGTACAGCTGTCAGAAGCCAGAGGCATTGTTATAATGCGCGCCGCCGGTCTGCGGCCAATTACATGACTTCGGGCCGGGGTGATTAAAGTAATATTTGGAAAACACATGTCTGATAAATCTACCATTATCTACACGCTAACTGACGAGGCCCCCGCCCTTGCCACCTATTCACTTCTGCCTATCGTCAAAGCCTTCACTGCCCCTGTGAACATTAAAGTCGAAACAAGAGATATATCACTTGCAGGCCGCATCATTGCTGTCTTTCCAGACTACCTGCCGGATGAGCTGAAACAGTCAGACGACCTGGCTTACCTCGGCAACCTGGCTCTAAAACCCGAAGCCAATATCATCAAGCTGCCTAACATCAGTGCCTCCCTCCCGCAGATGAATGCAACTATCAAGGAACTGCAGGAAAAAGGTTATCCGCTACCCGACTATCCTGAAAACCCGCAGACTGCTGAGGAACGAGACATAAAAGAGCGCTATGACCGCGTTAAAGGCAGCGCCGTGAATCCTGTCCTGCGTGAAGGCAACTCCGACCGCCGCGCACCCGGTGCCGTGAAACAGTTTGCCCGTCAAAACCCGCACAGCATGGGTGCCTGGTCAAAGGATTCAAGGACCCGGGTCGCGCACATGGAAGACGGTGATTTTTTTGGCAGTGAAGTCTCAAGGACGATGGCTGAGGCCGACACCTTCCGTATAGAATTTGAAAACGCTGATGGAGCTGTTATAGAACTTAAAGGCGAGTCTCCGTTGCAGGAAGGTGAAATAATTGATGCCTGCGCAATGAGCCTGCAAGCGCTACGCAGCTTCCTTGAAAAGGCTTTTACCGAAGCCAAGGACTCTGACGTACTCTTATCACTGCACCTGAAAGCCACCATGATGAAAGTATCGGACCCGATACTGTTTGGTCATGCAGTTTCCGTTTTCTTTGCTGACGTATTTGAAAAACACAGTGATACGCTGAAAGCGCTGGGGGCAAATCCAAACAACGGCTTTGGCTCAGTACTTTCACTACTGGATACATTACCTGAAGACAAAAAGGCCGAGATCAAGGCTGATATTCAGACCTGCTATGAAAACCGCCCGCCACTGGCGATGGTGAACTCGGACAAGGGTATTACCAACCTGCATGTCCCCAGCGACGTGATCATTGATGCCTCCATGCCGGCAGCAATTCGCTCTTCCGGCAAAATGTGGGGGCCTGATGGCGAATTGCACGATACGCTCGCCATTATTCCTGACCGCTGCTATGCCGGTGTCTACCAGGAAACAATCGACTTCTGCAGGGAAAATGGCGCCTTTGATCCAAGGACAATGGGCTCCGTTCCCAATGTTGGGCTTATGGCAAAGAAGGCCGAGGAGTACGGCTCTCATGATAAAACCTTTGAGTTGCCCGAAGCTGGCACTGTGCGTGTGGTTAACAGTAAGGGGGAAACACTTCTCTCTCACCAGGTGGAAAAAGGTGATATCTGGCGCATGTGCCAGGTCAAGGACGCTCCCGTTCAGGATTGGGTCAAGCTTGCCGTTAACCGCGCCAGGGCGACTGGTGTGCCAGCCGTATTCTGGCTTAATCCCGAGCGGGCACATGACTCGGAGTTGATCCGCAAGGTGGAGGCTTACCTGCCCGAGCATGATACAGAAGGCCTGGATATCAAGATAATGTCGCCGGTGGACGCTACACGTTTTTCTCTGCAAAGAATGAAGGCTGGAGAGGATACCATCTCTGTGACGGGTAATGTCCTCAGGGATTATCTCACTGACCTTTTCCCAATCTTGGAATTGGGTACAAGCGCTAAGATGCTGAGCATCGTTCCCCTCATGAACGGCGGCAGCATGTTTGAAACCGGCGCCGGGGGTTCGGCACCAAAACATGTCCAGCAGTTTCAAGCAGAAAACCACTTGCGCTGGGATTCCCTAGGCGAATTCCTGGCCCTTGCGGCATCACTGGAGCACCTGGGCAGCACTACTGACAACGAGAAAGCCCTCGTACTTGCTAAAACACTGGATGCCGCTACAGGGCAGCTACTAATGGAGAACAAGAGTCCACTGCGCAAGGCAAGAGAACTGGACAACAGGGGCAGTCATTTTTACCTGGCGCTTTTCTGGGCGCAGGCACTCACCGAGCAAAATGAGAATAATGAACTGCGTGATTCGTTTAGCACCATTGCCTCGGTGCTGACTGAGGGCGAGAAGACGATTATTGACGAGTTAAACGAAATTCAGGGCAATCCTGTTGAGCTTGGTGGCTACTACCAGCCTGATCCGGAAAAATGCCGGCAGGCTATGTGCGCGAGCCCTACCTTTAATGCAGCGCTCGACGGGATGTAGTACCAGGTCCAGCGGATAAGAAGCCAGGTACAATCCTGAATTTTTTATTGCTGTTTTTTTACATCGGTTTCTGGAAAACCAGTACTGCCCTGGAGGTCTGGCCTCTCACCTGGAAAACCACCGCTGTCCGATCATCCTCGGCATTCTCAAGGATATCGCTGTCAACCAGAACAGTGAATCCTGCAGCAGTCACCTCATCAACAATTGCCTCCTTGCCGATACGATGAAGAGTGCCCGCATCTCGCCAACCGGAACCATCCTCGGCCAGGTGGTCGATAACGACGTACTTGCCTCCAGGCGCAAGTGCATCAAAGACCTTGGCATTGAAAGCAGCCTGGTCTACACCAAAGTTACCGAAATCGTGATAAGAAAGTACGTTGTAAATGGCATCCAGCCCTGCCGGGAATTCCATGGTGTTGTAATCCACGATGGCGTACTGCGCATTGGGATGCGCATCAGCAAAGGCCTGACCGGCTTCGCCGACAGCGCCCTCACTAAAACCGGCAAGAAGCGGCAGGTCATACATCGCGACCATACCATTGGGTCCCACAGCCTCGACCAGCATAGGAGTGTAATATTGGCCGAAAGTCGACATTTCGGCGACGTAATCACCTTCGCTCAGACCTGCCAGGGTCATGACCTCTGCGGGCTTACGTCCGGCATCTCGTGCCCTCTGGCTTTCATCACGTGAACCTAATTCAACGGCACGCCGTATATGGGCGGGCGTGTTCTCCGGCACCATGTAATCCTGCGCAAGGACCGATATAGCCGGCACAAGTAAAGACAATACCAGCGTGAACAGCGCAATACCCTTTATGTTTATCCCCTTTAAAACCCAAAAAAATCCCCGGACGTTGATTGTAACCCCGGGGATTTTGAATAGAAAAGTGTTACTGGCTTAAATCCAGGAGCAGCTTGTTGAGTCGCTGAATATAAGAGGCAGGATCATCCAGTTGCCCCCCTTCTGCCAGGCTGGCCTGGTCAAACAGGATCCGAGCCAGATCATTGAAGCGATCCTCATCGGGCTCAGTATCCAGTTTCTCTACCAGTGGATGCTCAGGATTTATTTCAAATACCGGTTTGAAATCAGGCATGGACTGGCCGGCAGCCTCCATGATTTTGCGCATTTGTGCACCCATGTCATGTTCAGCAATCGATAGGCAGGCCGGCGAGTCTGTGAGTCTTGTGGTTGTCCTGACTTCTGCCACTTCCTCTCCTAAGGCCTCCTTGAGACGCTTGAGCAAAGATTCTGCTTTTTTATCAGCTTTCTCCTGCTGTTTCTTGTCTTTCTCGGTATCCAGCTTACCCAGATTGAGTTCACCACGGGTAATATCCTGGAACTGCTTGCCGCCAAACTCGGCCAGGTGGCTGATAAACCACTCATCAACGCGATCTGAAAGCAGTAGAACCTCTATACTCTTTTTCCTGAATATTTCCAGGTGGGGACTGTTCTTGGCGGTATTGTGAGATTCACTGGCAATGTAATAGATCTTGTCCTGGCCTTCCTGCATGCGTCCCACATAATCCTCCAGTGACTGATCCTGCACAGCGTCGTCTGTGTGGGTTGATGAGAATAGCATCAGCTTGGCAATCTTCTCTTTATTGGCAAAATCTTCGGCGGGCCCCTCCTTGAGTACCTGGCCAAATTCATTCCAAAATTTCTGGTAAGTTTCCTTGTCCTTTTTCCTAAGCTTAGCGAGCATATCCAGCACGCGCTTAGTCAAAGCACTTTTCATGGAGTCAACGGCAGGATCTTTCTGCAGAATTTCGCGGCTGACATTGAGGCTGATGTCGTTAGAATCGACCACACCCTTGATAAAACGAAGATATAGCGGTAGGAACTGTTCCGCATCGTCCATAATAAAAACGCGCTGAACATATAGCTTTAATCCGCGGGTCGTGTCCCTGTTCCACATATCATAGGGTGCGCGCGAAGGAAGATATAGCAGGCTTGTATATTCGAGCTTTCCCTCTACCTTATTGTGGGACCAGTCAAGAGGATCTTCGAAATCATGGCTGACATGCTTGTAGAACTCCTTGTATTCATCATCATTTAGTTCTGTCCGTGAGCGCGTCCATAAGGCCTTGGCCGAATTCACTGATTCATATTCGGGCGCCTTACCTTTCTTTTTCTTCTTGTCATCTTCCTCATCAGCACCAAAGTCTTTCTTCACCATCATTACTGGCATGGAAATATGATCCGCATATTTCCTGACTATGCCCCTAAGACGAAAACTTTCAGCAAATTCCTTCTCATCCTTTTTCAGGTGCAGGACTATTTGAGTGCCCCTGTCGGCTTTATTCACTGATTCGACAACAAAATCAGACTCGCCTGAGGATTCCCATCTGACGCCCAGATCAGCTGGCAATCCTGCCTTGCGGCTGAATACTTCGACCTTATCCGCAACGATAAAAGCCGAGTAAAAACCCACACCGAATTGGCCGATGAGCTGAGAATCTTTTTTTTCATCCCCGGTCAGGGATTCAAGAAACTGTGCGGTGCCTGACTTGGCAATTGTGCCGAGGTTTTCAATTACGTCTTCACGATTCATACCGATGCCGTTATCTGAAATCGTAATTGTTTTCTTCCTAGTGTCGAAATCTACAGTGACTTTCAGATTCGGATCGTCCTCAAGCAATTCGGGCTTGGCCAAAGAGGCAAAGCGCAGTTTATCTGCTGCGTCCGAGGCGTTAGAGATAAGTTCGCGTAAAAATATTTCCTTGTTGCTGTACAAGGAATGAATCATCAGTTGAAGCAGTTGCTTGGCTTCTGTCTGGAACCCCAGTGTTTCTTTATTGGCTTGTGAACCCATTGAATTGAAACTCCCGTCATTATTAACCCAAATTAAATATGGGCTTGGAAAGAATTTTCAAGGCAAAAAAAACGCATCCGAGGATGCGTTTTTACTACTTACTACTTTATAGTTTTTATTATTAACTGGTTGCTTACCTAAACCATTCTGCCAGTTCACGGCGCTGGCGCTGAAGCGTTTCATAGCGCTCCTTTTCGCGAGTCAAAACAGTGATCCAGGTATTTGCTGTATCTTCACTGCGCTCATCGCGACGTGCAGAACGTGCGGCTTCAATGCCCTCGTCATAACGATTCAGCTCCATGTAGCAGCGTGCCACTGACAAATAAGACTGGTCAGGCCTATCCAGACCGCCCTTGTCAAAGGCATTGTCAAATGCTTCAACGCATTTTTCAAATTCACTCATGGTGGCGTAAATCCGTCCAAGGCGGGCAAAGTGTTCACCGTCTTCAGACATGGCAGCGGCACGCTCCAACGGTGCAGCCGCCTTGGCATCTTCCCTAGCTATCTGGTAGCAGGTTGAGAGGAAAGCCAGGTTACCCTCGTCTTCCTCGATAATGCCTTCGGCCATACCCCTTTCCATGATGCGAGCGCATCCGTAGGGATAATCATTGTTATATAACTGTGCCGCCAAGTTAATCAGCTGTGAATCGCTGTCAAGGTGACCAAGCACGTCAACTACGTAGTAGGACTGTGCCTGTTCAGTAAAGCGTTCGATCTGGCCAAGTACTGCTGGAAGGAGAACCCAGTCATCAGCCTCGTTATAAAGAACAACGGACTCACGTAGAACCTGGTGGGCCTTTTCGTAGTCTTCAACGTTAAAGTAAAGCGCACGCAAAAGGTCATAGGTATTCTTTGGGATAGCCTCACCCTTAGAACGCAGAATTTCCATGTTGCGAAGGATAAATGGGATAGATTCAGGGTACTCCTCAAGCTGATAATGTGCTGTTCCGATACGGAAATAGACATCATCATTAGCCTCTAACGCAATGTCATTGTATTCCGTGAAGTAATTGATGGCTTCCCTGAAACTCTCCTCTACGTAGTACAGTGAACCTAGGTAAAACAAGGTCTGCTCTATCTGTTCCTGTGTCAGGTTAGGAAGACTGAGCATTTCTTCGTAGGCTTCGATTGCCGCAGGATAGTTTTCCTGGATCTGGTGCAGGTTGGCGTAAAACTGCCACATGACAAATTTTTCCCTGTCATTGAGGCGGTCACGGTCAAAGTCTTCCTTTACCTCATCCAGCACAGCCATAGCACCCACGTAGTCTTCCATATCACGAAGTTCCATAACCTCGTTGATACGAGTGTAGACGCGGCGACCCAATGTCTGAGACGAGCGTGCTGCAGGCGGGGCCCTGCGACCTTCCTCGTCATCATTCTGGGCCAGAGCCTGTCCTCGGATGAGTGATAGATCAGCCAGCGGCAGTAAGACGACTACGGCAGCGAGAAGAAATTTTACAAATACGGTCTTTCTCATCATGTTCCTCTCTAACTCCACTTAGTTATCTGCTAGGTTGTATCTGAACAAGTAGCGGACACCGGGAACCGGGACGGCTTGGCCGTCCGAAACTCTGGGATTAAACTTGAAGCGTGAAACCGCACGTCTTGAGGAGGAATCGAATATATTGGGTGGATCAGCATCAACGACCTGGATACTGTCGGAGTCGACTGTACCTTGTGCCGTTACCGTGAAGGAAACCAGGCACCAGCCTTCAATTCCACGAGAAGCAGCACGCTGAGGGTACTGGGGCTCGATAGTTACAATCGGCAACATTTCAGAGTCACTGGCAGAAATCGAGGCACTGTTATCAAGGCCACCCATGTCTACTTCGACACGGCTAATGTTCAGGCCTTCACCAGTTGGTGCATCCAGCGCTAAATCCGGTTCAGGTAGGTCGGGAATTTCTTCGGGCACATCAGGCTCTTCCGGTTTTGGCTCTTGACGTTGAACTTCGAGCTCAATTTCAGGCATCGTGATGTCGGCAATCTTTCTTGCCTCACCCTTCTCCGGTTCTGATGCATCCATCGAAATCAGAAACTGCATCAGGAAGAACAAACCAAAGGTAACAGCGGAGGCAAAAACTACAGCAAATCCAATATTGAATAATCTGACCATTTTCTTTTCCTCTATGCCTCAGCAGCAATCTGAACACTGGAGGCTTCAGCTTCCCTGGCAGCATTCATGATCATCAGCACGAATTCATTTGGTGCATTCTGATCGGCCTGAATAACTACTGCAGCATTCGGAGACTCTGCAAGCCTTTGCTCAATGCGCAGGCGCAAATTACGGGGTGGTATCACATCACCATCCATCCACATTTCGCCAACCGGTGATATAGCGATAAGAATTGGCTCACCATCAACACCCTCTACCATGGAGGCTTCCGGATAATTAATTTCATACCCGGCTTCTTTTACAAACACGGAGGTAACGATGAAGAAAATTAGAAGAATGAAGACAACATCCAGCATAGGCGTCAGATCGATTTCACCTGCCTGTTCGTCGTCTTTACCTTTTGCAAAACCTTTCATAAATAATCCTGTTAAGAAGAATTAGGCGTGCTGGATTTCCATATGGTCTTCCAGGAACTGTAATTCTCTGCTGGTTCTTACTTTCAGAATATTGCTGGCGAAAATCCCTGACAAAGCGCCAACCATACCTGCCATTGTTGGGATAGTTGCCCTGGCAACACCACCAGACATCTGCTTGGCATCACCACCACCAGTAACCGCCATTACGTAGAAGACTTCAATCATTCCAGTTACTGTCCCCAGAAGTCCAAACAACGGACAAACGACCACTAGCACTTCTATCACAGGAAGCGTTGATTTCAGGTCGAGCGAGACACGGGAGATAAGTTCCTGCCGAATAGCGTGGGCATTCCAGGACCCTTTATCAGTCCTGGCTTCCCATTCCGAAAGTGCACTAACCACATTCTCTTTGTGGACAGTACGTAAAAACCAGAATCGTTCAATCATCAGACTCCATTTTACAAACAACAAAATGGCAATCAGATTCAGAACAGGGCCACCACGCTCCATGAAGACATCGATGGCCTCAAAACTCTGACTAAAAAAATCCATAAGCTATTCTCCAGCTTTAACTATTCAGACGGACTAGCTTACGATGAAGTACCTTGCGCTTCCGCGCGTCTGGCAATAATACCAGTAGCCTGCTCTTCCAAGATATGGATTACCTGGTCACTACGTGATTTTACGATAGTGTGGAACAGGATGGTTGGAATCGCGACGACGATACCCAGTACAGTAGTAACCAGGGCGCCGGAGATACCGCCTGCCATGATCTGTGGGTCACCAGTACCGAACAGTGTGATCGCCTGGAACACGGTGATCATGCCGGTTACCGTACCGAGCAGGCCCCCTAGGGGAGCAACAGTGGCAATAATCTTGAGCAGCGTCAGGAAGCGTTCAAGTGCCGGAGTCTCTAGCAGAATTGCCTCACCAAGTTTCAGCTCAAGGGTTTCAATGTTCATGTTCTTGTCTGATTCATAAACCTTCAGAACGCGGCCTAGCGGATTGTTCTCGCTAGGACGGTCAGGGCTCTTCAGCTGACGCTTAACCTTGGCATTTACCAGGGTCAGGGTGACCATACGCTCTACTGCGAGTAGTGTGGCAAACAGACCTACAAAGATAATTATCTGACCGATGGTGCGGCCCTGCTCCCAGTAACGTTCCTGGAATGAAGGTGAGCTGATCAGTGCCGCCAGATATGAGCCGCCAAAGGGACCAGTCGGGTCAATACCCACCATAGTGAAGCCGCCGGCAGCGCTCTGGATGTCTGCCGCAGTGCTGGTGTAATCACCAGGCTGGCTAGGCAGGACACTCAAACGCTTGGTGTTGGCATCAAATTCCAAGTACTGGCCACCGGAAACAATGTTATAGGAACCAATACGAATTACTTCCTGCTGGTTCTGCGTACCGTCAGGTTGGGCCACATCTGTAGTGAAGCGCGCCACGTTAGCAGACTCAGTCATTTCTTGGAGCAGGTAGAACCAAAGACGCTCAAGCTGTTCGATGCTGGGCAGCTGGGACTCGCTGGCCATAATCTCGGCAAGTTCGGTCATTGTTTCTTCACGGCCAGGATACTGGGCAGAAATTAGTGAAGCTTCGAACTGGCTGCGGGTATCACCTACAACACCGGCAATTGTACCGAACAGTTCGTCCAGATCACCAAGACGTTCCTGCAGGGTTTCAAAACGCTGCGCCTTGATGATTTCGTTTTCGTTATAAGTATTTTCAAGGTCTACAGAAATACGTTGTTCTGTTTCCTCGCGCTCAAGCATTTCGTTCAGAAGCGCCTGGCGCTGGTTAACATTCTGCTGGAACTGCTGCATACGCTGACGATGCTCTTCAGTTTCAGTCAGCCTGGCCTGCTCTACCAGATCAAGCAACTGGTCCAGGTTCGCAGCCTGCTGCTGGCCGAATGTAAATGAGGCAGTAATACACAGAACTGATGTAGATAGTGTTTTCTTAATAATAGAAGAGAATTTCATGACTGCTTACTCCGGCGCTGCAATTGGAAGTTCAAGAATTTCAGTGGTAGCCAACTGCTGAGCCATCCTGATACCGTCGGCTACTGGGCGACGATACTCGTCATCAAGAGTTACCCACTGGTTAGAAGCCTTATCCCACACACCGGTCTGGGTCTGGTCGCTAGTCTGATAAAGCAGCGCGATACGGCCAACACGGAGAATATCAACGTCACGCTCAACACCGCCGATTTCAAGTGAATCGGTGTAGTGCTGCATGGCTCTTCCGTAGTTGATCTCCTGCTGGTAGGCAGCAAGAACAAGGCGGAATTTTTCAGCGACGTTTACGCTTGAATCGTCAAAAGTGCCACGGATGAGGTCAAGTCGAGCTTTACGCTCATCGAGAAGGAATGGTAGATCAAGATCAACGAACTGCTCAAGGGCAACCATCATTCTTTCCATCAGCGGTGGTACCTGCCTTTGCAGAGAAGCCGCATCTTCGATGGACTGGTCATATTCCGCGATAGTCTGTTCCTGCTGGGCAATAGTGCGTCGGAAACTGGCATTGTAAACCTCGAGTCCGTCGACACGCTTGGCAGCTTCACTGTATTCCTGAACCAGTTCGTCAGCTTCATCAGAAAGCTGGTTGATCCTGATCTGAGCTTCAGCAGCGGCAGCGATTGCCTCGCCTGCATTTGCGTTTGCCCTATCAATGATACTGGTATCAACAACAGTGTCTTGGGCTGCCGCTGATGTAAAACCAACTATCGCAGGCAACATGAGTAAAGGAACAAGAATTCCTTGTTTAAAACGATGGTAGTTCATTTGTAGTCCCACTTGTTTTAGAAAATCTCAAGATAGATGAGTAAACTTTTGACTTCACATCAAACATCCATTGTGAAGGCTTGAACGTAAATCAAGAATCAGTACTTAGACGCATTATCAAAAAAGTACAAAAGTCTATTCGAAAAATCCCCATAATACTGATCTGAAAGATAGGTTTCTTCAAATCATAAATTCTGTTTCTTGGGCAGAATTAAAAATCAATCTATCTTCCGTGATCAAGGCTATATCCCTAAGGCGGATGAGCATATCAAATACTGAACGCAGATAGAACACTTTAATTCTCAAAAAATTCAAAGGATTTGGACTGAAAATTCAGGCATCTTCGGCTACTCCAGAAAGGCACAAAAACACATATTTGCGCAGCAAAGATGCAAATTTTATGGTGGCAAGTTGAGAAACCTTATAAGCAGGTTCTAACTCTGTCGTCAGTTACCAGCCAGCTGCTGATTTCAGGCCTTCCCCTATCTCGGCGAGGCTACGAACAGTGGTCACTCCGGCGTCTCCAAGGGCAGCAAACTTTTCCTCTGCAGTGCCCTTTCCACCTGAAATAATGGCTCCGGCATGGCCCATACGCTTTCCAGGAGGGGCTGTAACGCCTGCTATATAGGAAACAACTGGCTTGCTTACATTCGCCTTGATGAACTGTGCAGCCTCTTCCTCGGCAGTACCTCCGATTTCACCTATCATGACGATGGCTTTAGTCTGATCATCTGCCTCGAGAAGACCGAGAATATCGATAAAGTTTGAGCCCGGAATCGGATCACCGCCAATACCAACGCAGGTGGACTGGCCAAACCCGTAATCCGATGTCTGTTTCACGGCTTCGTAGGTAAGCGTACCTGAGCGTGAAACGATACCGACCTTTCCTGGCTGGTGAATGTGGCCGGGCATGATGCCGATCTTGGATTCACCTGGGGTGATCACGCCTGGACAGTTCGGCCCAATCAGCCTCACACCCAGTTCATCGCATTTCACCTTAACGTCAAGCATGTCGAGTGTTGGTATGCCCTCAGTGATACAGACAATGAGCTTAACGCCCGCATTTGCCGCCTCCAG
>Ga0181582_10003676_pt1 | contig 12367 bp, 8 predicted proteins | sample 071ome_32_FD_132438 | JGI IMG/M metagenome (GOLD analysis project Ga0181582, IMG submission 132438) | Coastal salt marsh microbial communities from the Groves Creek Marsh, Skidaway Island, Georgia - 071405AT metaG (megahit assembly) | ecosystem: Environmental > Aquatic > Marine > Intertidal zone...
GGGGGGGGGGGGGGGGGGGGGGGGGGGGGGGGGGGGGGGGGGGGGGGGGGGGGGGGGGGGGGGGGGGGGGGGGGGGCGCGGGCGGGGGAGTGCGGCGCCGGCGCCCTCTCCTCCGCCGGCGCCCCCCCCGCGCGCGCCACATCAGCCCCCCGACCCTCCCGCCCGAGGGCCCGCGCGCTCCTGCTCCCCCCCGGCGCCGCACCATGCCGCCCAAGCGGCCCGCGGACGGGTCCGCCGGAGGGCGCGGCGGAGGGAAGGGATGGCCCGGGCGAGGGCCACGGTCCAAGCGGGTCAAGGACGAGGAGTCCAAGCCCGACGACGCCGGGGGGACCATCGCGGCCCGGGACTTCCCCTTCGGGGAGGAGGGACGGCCTCCCCCCTGCTTCGACATCGCGACTCGCCGGGGCTGTGAGGCCCCCGCCGACTGGGACTCCCGGTCCCACGCGAATAAGGAGGCCAATCGGTGAGCGACGAAGCGCAGCGGCGGCCCTCCCTGGCCTTCCGCGCCGTCCCCGGGGCGCGCGGGGCCCTGGCCCCGCCCGAGGCACGCTCGCTCGCCGGCCCCGCGCGCCTCGCGTCCGGCGTGCGCCGGCGGCACGAGGCCTCCCTTGGCCGCGAGATCCCGGACGCACCCGTCAAGGCGCCCCCTCGTGCGCTCCCGTGCCCCGCGTGACGGGGAATCGACCACGGCCGAGGCCCCCCCCGGTCCTGCGACCTCCCCCTCCCTCCCCCGGCCCCCTCCTCCCTCCCGCGGCGTTCCTGCGCTCCCCCGCGCGCTTCTCCCCGCGTCCGACGCTCTCCCGGGCCCCCCCCCCCGCCGCAGGAGCTCCATGGTATTCCGCCACGCCGGCTCGGTGACGCTCAGCGTCGCGTGCCGCAAGGGCCTCGCTCCCAAGGCCCGGCAGGCCCTCCTGCGGCGCCTCCTCGCGACGGACACCCGGGCGGCCAAGGCCACCTACGGTGAGCAGGTCGCCGTGGGGGCCTCCTCCCCCCGCCGCCCCCGGCGAGGACCCCCCGGCGGACCCCCCGCGGCCGACCCCCGGCCGCCCCACGCTGAGTGCGCTGCGAGGCCCCGCCCCCCCCCCCGCAGGGATGCGGGTCTTCTGGGCCCGGGACGGCGAGCCCCCCGCGGGGAACTGCCTCCGCGCGGGGGCCCTCGCGGACGCCATCGAGGCCGGCGACGTCGTCGCGCACGCGGGCGACCCCGCCGCCGCCCTCGTGGCGCTGCGGGGGATGGCGGGGCTCTGCTCCCCGGACGGGCCCTGGAAGCAGCCGGTCGCCCGGTGCCCCTGCGAGGCGCCCGCGGAGCTCCCCGCGGCCGGGAAGCCGGTGAGCGTCACCTTCCACGTCTACCTGGGCCGGCTGGCGTTCGAGCTCATCGCCTGTCCCCTGGTCCGGGACGTGTTTGCCGCGCTGGCGCCCGCGGCCGCCGTGCGGCCGGTGCGCGAGACCCCGGCCTACCCGGCCACGTTCACGCGGGCCGACCCGCACGCCGGGGACGCCCCCGACGCGCCGTCCCGCTTCACCCTCCCGGCCATCATGCGCATGGCCGAGTCGGCGGGGTACCGGGAGGAGGAGCAGCCGCCCGGGCTGACGTGCACGCTCTTCCCCTTCCAGCGCCAGACGCTCGCGTGGATGGCGGACCAGGAGGCGGGGGACCTGAACGCGCGGCTGTGGGAGGAGCGCTGGTGGCGCGACGGCGGGTCCTTCATGCACTTCCCCGTGGCCGGGGAGCTGAGGCTCACGCCGCCCCCGCGCGTCTCGGGGGGGCTCCTCGCGGAGGAGATGGGGCTCGGGAAGACGCTCGAGGTCGTGGCCCTGCTGCTGCGCGACAAGCGCGCCGGGTGGCCGGCGCCGGCGGGCGCTGGGGGCGCCGGGGACGCGCAGTTCCAGGGGGGCGGCGCGGGGCCCTCGCGGCGGCCCGACGACTGGTACACTGCGTCGACCGCGACGCTGGTCGTGGTGCCGAGCACGCTGATCGGGCAGTGGGAGGCGGAGGTCTCCAAGCTGGCGGCGCCGGGGGAGCTGGCCGTGGAGCTGTACTCGCTGGGGGACGCCGCGGCGGAGCGCCTGCGGGCGGCCCGGGGCGGCGCCGGGGGCCGGGACGGGCGGCGGGAGCAGGCGGCCGAGACGCTCTCGCGGCTGGCGGCGGCCGACGTGGTGCTGACGACCTACTCGTCGCTGGAGGCGGAGGCGCGGGAGGCGAGGCGGGGCGGGCGGCGGGTGCTGCACCAGGTGTCGTGGAGGCGCGTGGTCCTGGACGAGTGCCAGGAGATCCGGTCGTCGTCGGCGCAGGTGGCCGGGCTGGCGGCGTCGCTGCGGTCCGTCCACCGCTGGATGGTCTCGGGGACGCCCCTGTACGACAGCGTGGACGACCTCAACCACGAGCTCAACTTCCTCCGCGTCTGGCCCTTCTCCATGTCGGACTCGACGGACGGGTTCTGGTCCCACTGCATCTCCAAGCCCCTCGCGCTCCGGCAGCCGGGCGCCCTCCGCCTGCTCGGGTCCCTCCTGCGCACCGTGATGATGCGGCACTCCAAGGCCCAGACGACGCTCGACGGGCGCCCGCTGCTGTCCCTCCCCGGCGCCAGCTCCGCGCTCGTGCCCGTCGAGAACGAGGGCAGCGACCTCTTCGTCGCGCGCTTCCTGGAGGCCCACGCCGTCGAGGCGCTCGAGACGATCCTCGACGCCGCCAAGGCCCGCGGGGCCGGGGGCGTGGGGCTCCTGTCGCGGGCCCTGGGGGGGCGGGGCGGGAGGTCCGGGACGGACGTGGCAGAGTCCCTGCTGCGGCTGCTCCGGCAGTCCACGTCGGGCGCCGCCTGCGCGCTCCCCGGCGCGGCCGCGGTCAAGTCGGTGCACGACCTCGTGCGGTGGGTCGTGGCGTCGCGGTACGGCGGGCACGTCCCCGGGGACGTGGCCGCGGGCGCCGCGCACATCCCCGAGTACGACGCCAAGCGCGCGATGGAGGTCCTCATGCGCCCCGACGAGATCCGCGACCGCCACGGGGACATGGTGCGGCACGCCAACAACGCGCGCCAGATGCACGGGGCGAGCCGCCAGTACGCGGCCAAGACGGTCAAGGAGCGGCTGGCCGAGTGCCGGGCGCGGGAGGGGCCCCTGCGCGAGACGGCCTCCCGGCGGCGGGGCCTGCCGGCGCTCCGGTGGCGGTGGGCCGTCGAGACGGTCTGCGCCGGCCTCGCCGTCGTCTCCCTCGCGCGGTGCTCGACCCGGCAGCTCCTGCGCACCGCCGGCGTCCTCCGCGGGATGGCCCGCGTCGAGGAGTGCGAGCGCGCGCAGGCCCGGGCCGAGGCCGCGGCCCGCGAGCTCCCCGTCGAGGTGCAGGCGGCGCGCCTCCAGATGAAGGTCAGGGAGCTGGAGGACGTGCCGGCGGGGCAGATCGCGCACGCCCTGTGCCCGGAGGAGCAGGAGGCGCTGTCGGCGGCGCGGCGGGCGGTCAAGGACGCGCGGGAGGGGGCCACGGGGGCGACGCGGGCCCTGTTCGGGCCCCGCGCCCGGCGCAACCGGGCCCGGGAACTGGGGCGGGAGATCGCCGAGACGGCCGCCGCCGCCGCGCAGGCCGAGGCCGACCTGCGGAGCCTCGCGCCGCACATGCGCAAGCTCGAGGCCGCCGAGAGGGCCAACATCCAGCACGCCGACTTCCACGTGGTCGAGAAGAGCGGCTTCGAGTCCCTCCAGGACCTCATGGCCGGGTCCCTCCCGACGTGCTCCATCTGCCTCTGCGAGGTCGAGCAGCCCTGCGTCACGCGGTGCGTCCACATGGCGTGCTTCGAGTGCGTGGTGGGGTGGCTCAAGGCCTCCCGGGTGATCAACGGGGGGCAGGCCGACGAGGGCGCCCCGCTCGCCGCCCTCGAGGCCAACTGCCCGCTGTGCCGCCGCCCCTTCACCCTCGCCCAGCTCATCCGCGTCCGGCCCGGGGGCGGGGACGCGCCGCCCGACGGCGCGGCCCCCGACGACGCGCCCCCCGGCGCCGGGCCCTCGGGCGCCGGTCCCTCCGGCGCCGGCCCCTCCGGCGCGGCCGAGGACGGCGGCGGGGACGGCGGCGGGGACGGCGGCGGGGACGGCGCGCCGCGCGCCCCGCGGTGGTCCCCCGCCGCGACGGCCGAGTCCTACGAGGAGCTCCCGCTGCCCGAGGGGGTGGCCCCGCGGCACGAGCCCGGGCTCATGGCCCTGCCGCCGGCGTTCCTGGCGCACGCGGACGCGGCCAGGCGCCCGGGGGGCGGCCGGAGCGCCAAGATGCGGGCGCTGGTGGACCTCGTGGAGGGCCGGGTGGCGGTGGACGACGGGACGGGCGCGGTGACGCGCGGGGAGGGGGGCGCCCGCGTCGCCCCGCCGATGCGCAAGGTGGTGGTGTTCTCGCAGTTCCCGGCCACGCTCAAGGTGGCGCAGGACGTGCTCGAGGCCGAGGGGGTCGGGTGCTCGGCGATCGCCCCGGGCGTCAAGCTGCCCCTCGACCCCCGGGACCCGACGGGCCAGACGAGGCTCTCCCCGGAGGAGACCCGGAAGCAGGCCGTCACCCTCTTCAATGCCGACCCCGAGTGCCGCGTCTTCCTGCTCCACGTCGGCGTCGCCGCGGCGGGGCTGACGCTGACCGTCGCCGACACCATGGTCCTCATGGAGCCCCTCGCCAGCGCCAGCGACGAGGCGCAGTGCCGCAACCGCATCCACCGCATCGGCCAGTCCCGCCCCGTCCGGTGCCTGACGCTGTACGCGGTCCGGGGGGTGGACGAGCGCCTGCTCGCCTGGCGGGCGACGCACGACCACAGGCACCACGTGGGCGGGGGGGGGGGCGGGCCGGCCCCGGCGCCCCGGAGGGCCCCCCTCCCGGCCGTCATCGAGATCTCCGACACGGCCTCCGAGTCTGACGGCCCCGTCCTCGTCCCCCCGGGCCCCCCCGCGCGGGTCAAGCCCGAGGGCGGCGGGGCCGGCCCCGCCGGTCCCGTCGAGGTCACGGACGACGGGGAGAGCGCGACGGAGGACGAGCTGTGCGTCCTCGCCCACGACCGGTCCCGGGGCCCCGACAGGACGGGGGTCGGGCGCCTCCGCTACCTCCTGGGGCTGCCCGCGCTGGCCGCGGAGGAGGCGGCGGCGGCGCGGGAGGCGCTGAGCACGGCGCCCGGCGCGGCGCCCCGCGGCGGGGGCGCGGCGGGGGCGGCCAGGCCGCGGAGGGGGCGCGCGGGCGGGGCCGGCCCGCCCCCGGAGCCCCCCGCGGGGGACGGCGCGGGCGGGTCGGACGAGTCGGGCTCCGAGCCCTCGTACGTGGACGACGGGGAGGTCGGGGGCCGGTACGCCGAGGACTTCGAGGACTGGCACTCGGGCGCGGGCACGAGCGACTCGGACCGCTCGGACCTCGCGGACCGCCGGCGGGGCGCCCGGGGCGCCCGCGGGCGGGGCGGGCGTGGGCGGGGCGGGAGGGGCGCGGGGGCGGGAGGGAGGGGCGGAGGGCGCGGGGGTGCCGGACGGAGGGCCCGGTGAGCGCGCGACGCGCCCCGGGGGAGGCCCGGGGGCGCCGCCGCCGCGGCCGCCGCCCTGGACGCGTGCTCCCTTGAACGGTTCCCCCCGGCGGGCTGCGACCCCCCGGCGGGCGCCTACCCCTCGAACTCCCCCCACTCCCCCCCGCCGTCGCCGTCGTCGTCCTCGAACCCCGCCCCCGCGGGCCCCTCCCCGTCGTCCAGCTCCCCGAGGTCCAGGTCGGCGAACCCCCCGCCCTCCTCCCCCTCCCCCGGGGGCAGCAGCTCGCGAAGGGCGTCCTGGACGGCGTCGACGCCGAGGCCGGCGAAGGCGCTGACGGGGACCACGGCGGCCGGGGGCAGCGGCTCGATCCCCTCGATGGCCTCCCCCTCCGTGTCCAGCAGCGGCGCCACGGCGGCCGCCAGGACCCCGTCCCGGAGCGCGGCCAGCCTCGCCTCGTCGAGCCCGAGGTCGATCTTGTTCAGGCACACGAGGTGGGGGCGCCGGACGTACTCGGGGTTGTACATGCGGAGCTCGTCGCGGATGACGCGGTAGTCGGCGACGGGGTCCTCGGCGGACGCGTCGACGACGTGCATGATGACCTTGGCGCGGCGCAGGTGGCGCAGGAAGATGCGCCCCAGGCCGCGGCCGCGGTGGGCGCCGTCGATGAGCCCGGGGAGGTCCGCGAGGGTGGCGCGGCCGACGCCGTCGGCGACGCCGAGGTTGGGGGTGAGGGTGGTGAACGGGTAGTTGGCGATCTCCGGGCTCGCGTTGGTGAGCTGCTTGAGCAGGGAGCTCTTGCCCGCGTTGGGCAGCCCGACCAAGCCGACGTCGGCCACGACGCGCAGGAGGAGCTGCACCGTCACGCGCTCCCCGCTGAGGCCCCGGGTGTCGGCCTTCCAGTTCTTGTCCTCGACGATCATGCCGCCCTCGGCCTCGGCCTCGCGCTGCTTGGCCCGGAACCGCTGGTTCTGCTCCCGGGACCGCCGCTTGACCCCGAGCCCGCCCCGGCCGCCGCGGGCGGCCACGACGAAGTCCCCGGGCTTGAGGAGCTCCCCGAGGACCTTGCCGCTCCCCTTGCGGCGGACCAGGGTCCCCGCGGGCACGGGGATCTTCAGCGCCGGGGCCTGGCGCTGCTCCTGCTGCCGGCGCTTGGGGCCCCGCGTGCCTTCGCTCGGGTTGCCCCGGGCGCCGCTCTGCGCCTGCAAGAACTGGCCGTCCTGGAGGTGCAGGAGGGACTGGCACGCCGTGTCGCAGTAGAACACCACGTCGCCGCCGTCCTGCCCCGGGCACGGCTCCGAGTCGGGCAGGAAGATCTTCTTCGGGTCGCTGCGCCCGGGCTTGTACTTGAAGTTCTTGACCACCTTGCCGCGGCCCGCCTCGCCAATCTCGCCGTCGCCCCCGTTGCCCGAGGCGACGGTGACGACGACCTCGTCGAACTTGGTGACCGCCTCCCCCTTCTTGGGGATCTTGTCCGCGCCCTGCGGGGCGTTGGTGGGTCGCGAGGCGGCCCGTGGGGGGGCGCAAAGGGGGAGGGGGGGCGAGGGGGGGGGCTGGGGGGGGGGGCCTGGGCGGGCTGCCGCGGGGGTCGCGCGAGGGCCGGGCGCACGGGGGCAATAAACGGGCGAACCCTACTCGACGCGCACCTTGACCTCGCTCCTCTTCTCCTTCCGGGACCGCACGGCGTACGTGGCCACGGCGCGGGCGCCCGCGGGCTCGGAAGCGCGGCTCGTGGTCTGGGAGACACCGAAGCGCCTGCGAGCGAGCAGCCCCCTCCCGACGGCTATGTGGGGTCCCATGGACGATTGGCTCGTCGACACGCCGTAGCTCCCCCTCGTCGTGGCCAAACACGGGCCTGCAGCCCCCACGAGGAACCGAGTTGCCATGTTCCACTTCGAGAGAAGCTCCTCCGTCCTTGCGACTCGAGTGCGAGTGAAGGCTCGCGATCGGGAGGAATATCGTCGCACTCGACGCGCGATGGCCACTGAGGAGGGACCGCGCGCCTCAGTCGTCGCAGGCGGCAGCGCAAGAAAGGCCCGGTTTCCCTGCCCATCTTCCCCCCCCTTCCTCCCCCTCCGCCCCCCTCCCCCCTCTTCCCCACCTCTACAGCGCCCCCTCGGCACAGTTTTCGACGTAGGTCTGGCCCCATCTACGCCATCCACACAGGAAGAGGTGAAGAGAGGGAAGAAACCCTCCTTCTCCCCAAGGTAACTCCCCCTGTCGTCCCCTGACCGGCAACATGTGCCGAATTCAGGAAGAATTCCGCTTTATTGCGACGTTCGACGCCCAAGATTGGTCCCTTACGCTCTTGGATGCGGCTATTGCGGCGTAACGCCCGTGGGGGCACTTCTCGGCCCGATTCCTCGGCACGTGTCCCACTCGAACCGAGATTTCCTCGATAAGACGATATTATACGCATAAATGTTCGCTCCCGGCCGCGACTCAACTCCCGTCTCGCCCGACGGGGGGCTCCCGCCTACCCTACCCCCTCATTTGCTTCACCCGCCCGCCCGCCTTCCCTGGGCCGAGAACCCCGCGATCCCGCCCCCCAGTCCCTTCCTCGCTCGATTCGCGGCCCCCTCAAGGCTCCCTTCCCCCGGCCTCCCGCAGTCGTGGCACGTACAGCCCCCCTCCGGGTCTCCCCCCTCCCAGCGAGCAACGGACGATGCCCGTGGACGAGGCGTGGCTAAACTCGCTCAAGGTCGCCGACCTCAAGGTCGAGCTCGCCAAGTATGACCTCCCCACCGCCGGCAAGAAGGCCGAGCTCGCCGACCGGCTGAAGGCGCACCTCGAGGCCAACGACGGGGCCGCGGCCGAGGCCCCCGCTGCCGAGGCCGCGCCCGCCGCTGCTGAGGCCGCGCCCGCCGCCGAGGAGGCCGCGCCCGCCGCTGCCGAGGCTGCGCCCGCCGCCGAGGAGGCCGCGCCTGCCGCTGAGGCCGCGCCCGCCGCTGAGGAGGCCGCGCCTGCCGCTGAGGAGGCCGCGCCTGCCGCCGAGGCCGCGCCCGCCGCTGAGGAGAGCAAGCCCTCGCGCAAGCGCACCTGGGGCCCCGAGCAGGGCTCCGAGGACGTCGCGGCGATGGCCGCCAAGGCCGCCAAGATCGCCGAGGGCCTCACCGCCAGCGCCGCTGCGCAGGAGCAGGGCGCCGCCAAGGTGGACGGCTTCGTCCGCCCCCTCCGCCCCCAGCAGGTGAGCAGGGCGATCCTCGGCCGCCGCGCTGGCGGGTCCCCGCTCTCCCGTCGCCCGTTGCTCCCGCTCTCCCGTCGCCCGTTGCTCCCGCTCTCCCGTCGCCCGTTGCTCCCGCTCTCGCTCGCCCCCCTCTGACTAGTACGAAATGGCGGGCCGGGGAGGAACATCCAGGGACACGCAGCGACGAGGTCGCTCTCCCCGCCGTGTGCTCTGGCACTGGCACCCGTCCGCTCTTCCCGGGGCCCGCGGCAACGACACTGGCCCTGACGCGCCGTACGCATGTGCGCTGCCGCACCGGGCACCCCGCTGGGCTGCGACCCGCCGCCGGCTTGTCCCCCGACAGTCGTCCGACTCGTCCGACAGGGGGGGCGACAGACGACGGTTCGTCGAGTGGCCGGGAGCGCCTATCGAGCATCCACCTCGGCTACTTGGCGGCCCGGGGGCGGCAGCGAGGAGGGAGACAGGTGACAAGCGAAACCTGACGCTTGCCTACGCCTCCAGCTACCCACCAAGAGACCCGGCCCGACCTCAATCGACCCCCCCGAGCCAGCACGTACCCGGGAGCGACCTGCCGCACGCTGAAGCGCCCGCCGCCGATGCCCCGCGCGTCACGCCCCCTCGAGCCGTCCACGGACCGCGGACCAGCCCCCCGGGGGGGACGCACGCTGCACGGAGCGGCACAGTGCACCCGCCAAGGCCGCTCCCGCCCCCGGCTGCCCGACCGACGCCTGCCCTCAAGACCTCGAGTAGCCCCGGCGCTCCCGACCCCTCGGTCCTCCGACGCCCCTGCGCCCCTGGGCACAAGCACAAGCATCGTCAGCGACCCGACGCCCGATTGAAACCGCGGGGCGCCCTCGGGCGACCCCCACCCCACCCCCTTCCCCGGACGGAAGGACCCCCTCCCCCCTCTCACCTCCCCTCCCCCGAGCCCCCCCCTTCCGCGCAGCAGGAGGGCCACGACGAGACCCACGGCGCCCCCCTCCACGTGTCGGTGGACCTGGACATCCCCCAGCTCCAGGAGATGCTCGACTTCAAGAACGAGATGGAGAAGGACCGGGGGCTCGCCGGCTTTGAGTTTGACATCAACGCCCGCTTCCACGACTTCCACGTGCCCACCGACACGGTGCACGCGCTGGGCATCTCGAACCGGCCGGAGAAGACGGACCTGGTCCGGAACGGCAAGGACACGGTCAAGTACCTGGCGCGCCGGTGCCAGTGCCACATCGGCATTGCCCCCGGGGCGGAGGTGGTCGACGGGTCCGCCTGCGGGGGGGACCCCGGGCGGACCTACTTCCTCATCCGCGCCACGGGGCCGTCCCAGGACGCCGTGGAGCTCGCCGAGAAGCTCTTCCGCTCCCAGGTCCAGAAGAACGACGTGTCGACGGGCGAGCACGAGGACCGCATCGAGATCCCCGAGCCCAGCTGCGGCCGCGTGATTGGCCGCGCCGGCGAGACGATCCGCGCCCTCATGACGCACTACAACGTCAAGATCGAGATCAACCAGGAGAAGCCCGAGAAGTACTGCATCGCCCGCGGCCCCGCCCAGGGCGTCCGCGACTGCCTGGCCTTTGTCCAGAAGCTCGTCTCGGCCCCCCCCGACGTCAACCCGACCCAGGAGCTGGTCGACATGACCAAGCACATCAACGAGTGGGTCGTCCACATCCCCCAGTCCATGTGCGGCAAGATCATCGGCAAGGGCGGCCGCACCATCCGCCAGCTCCAGGACGCCTCCAACGGCGCCCGCCTCGTCATGGACCAGCACCAGGACCCCTCCCTCGTCCACATCTTCGGCACCCCGAAGAACGTCGAGAACCTGCGCCTCTGCCTCATCGAGGTGGCCAAGGGCGAGCACGTGAACCGCGTGCTCGACTACGGCCTCGACCGCTACGCCCAGTGGGTCCAGGAGGGCGGCGGGTACGGCCAGCAGATCCCCGGCATGGAGGGGAGCTACGGCGGCGGCGGCTACGGCGGCGGCGGCGGCGGCTACGGCGGGGGCCGGGGCGGCTACGGCGGCGCGCAGGGCGGCTACGGAGGCGGCCAGGGCGGCTACGGCGGCGGCGGGAACGGGGGCGGCGGCAGGCGAGGCGGGGACCGCGGCGGCTACGGCGGCGGGGGTGGCTACGGCGGCGGCGGGGGCGGCTACGGCGGCGGTGGCTACGGCGGCGCCCAGGGCGGCTACGGCGGCGCCCAGGGCGGCTACGGCGGCGCCCAGGGCGGCTACGGCGGCGGAGACAGGCGCGGCGGGGACCGCGGCGGCGACCGCGGCGGCTACGGCGCCCAGGGCGGCTACGGAGCCCAGGGCGGCTACGGCGCCCAGGGCGGCTACGGCGCCCAGGGTGGCGGCGACCGGGGCGGCTACGGCGCCCAGGGCGCCCCCGCCGGCGGCTACGACTCCCGCGGCGGCGACCGCGGCTACGGCGGTGGCCAGCAGGCCGCCGCGGGCGGCTACGGCGGCGGCTACGGCGCCCCCTCCGCCGGCGGCGACCGGGGCGCGCCCCAGGCCGCCGGCGGCTACCCGCAGGCCGGCTACGGCGGCGCCCCGCCCGCCGCGCCCGCGGCCGGCGGCGTCTCCGCCAGCGCCGCCGCCGCCGGCTGGGAGGCCCACAAGGACCAGGAGGGCCGCACCTACTACTGGAACTCCAAGACGAACGACTCGCGCTGGGACGCTCCCCAGTGATGGCCCGACGGGGGGCCGTCGTCCCCCCCGCGATCTGCCGGTGGTGCGTTGAAGGCGCGGGGACCCGCCCCCGCGTCCCGTGTTGAAGTCCCCTGGCGACGCGCCCCTCGGCCGCCCCGCGCCGCGCCGGGCCGCTCCCTCAACCCCCCCCCGCCGCCGCGGCCCCCCCGGCTGCTCCGCAGGTGGACGAGCTCCTGGCGCAGTACGGGGAGGTGCGGGGCGTCTGGATGCCGATGATCAAGACCCACTGCTGGGCCCTCTTCGCGACGCGGGAGGCGGCGGAGGCGGCCGTGGCGGGGCTGCAGGGGCTCAAGTTCCCCGACAGCCGGGTCGACGGCAAGGTCCTCAGCGCGGCGCTGGTGAGCGTCGCGGACGCGGAGAAGGTCCTAGAGGCCAAGGACGACTCGTTCCTGGCCGCCGGGGCCCCCGGGGGGGCGCCCGAGCCGGGCGGGAAGGGCAAGAAGAAGGGGAGGGGGGCCGAGGAGGGCGCCGCGGGGGGGGCGGGCGGGGAGGCGCGGGCCGCGCCCCGGCTCGGGAGCGTGGCGGGCGGGGTGCTCGCGGCGGCGGTGCAGCGGGCCGCGGAGGACGCGTCGCAGGGGGCGGCGGGGCGGGCCATCACGCTGACGCGGGAGGAGCGCCAGAGGGCGGCCGAGGGGGACGAGGCGCTGCGCGAGCGCCTGGCCCAGGTGGGCGCGGGGCGCGGGGACGGGGGCGACGGGCCCGGCGCGGAGATCCCGCCGGACCGCGGCGCGGCGGGGGGCGACGGGAGCCGTCCCGCGTCCCCGTCGCCCGGCCCCGGGCCGACGCTCGACGAGCTGTTCCGGAAGACGGCCGCCAAGCCGCCCGTGTACTGGAACCCGCGCACGACGGAGGGGGCGGCCGAGCTGGGCAAGGGGAGGGGGGGCAAGTACCCGGAGCGGACGGTGGCCGTGCGGGAGATCCCGGCGGACGAGATCGCGGCCTTCCGGGAGAAGGAGGCCCGGCTCACGGCGAGGGCCGGGCGGCACTGAGCGGCCAGTCGCGGGTTGAATGAA
>Ga0181582_10003678_pt1 | contig 12363 bp, 5 predicted proteins | sample 071ome_32_FD_132438 | JGI IMG/M metagenome (GOLD analysis project Ga0181582, IMG submission 132438) | Coastal salt marsh microbial communities from the Groves Creek Marsh, Skidaway Island, Georgia - 071405AT metaG (megahit assembly) | ecosystem: Environmental > Aquatic > Marine > Intertidal zone...
CGGAAACCATGAACCATCTTCTGCCGCTTGTCGGCTATGGGACCGAGTTGCGGGCCCGGGTCTTCCGTCACGATGGCTGGCTTCTTGCCGATACGGCGCTGGCCGGTGATGGTAGCGGACGGGCACGGCTTCGCCGCCGCGAGGCGCGCGGGGCGCTGCAGCGCTCCTCGGATTATTTCCAGGCCATCATGCGGCGCGCTGCCGGCATGATCGGGAGTGATCTGGCCTTGCCGGTCTACCGTGAACAGGCACGCCAGCGGGCCAGTGACTATGACGAAGTCCTGATGGCGCTGGCCGGTGAGCCGGCGCGTCAGCTTCGCCGCGATCCGCGCGGCCGTCTTGTGCTGTCTGTGGCGGTACCGATCCAGGACCTGCGGCTTGTTCGCGGCGCGTTGATGGTCAGCATTGGCGGCGGCAAGATCGAAAAGGAAATCGCCGATGTGAATGTGGTGTTCATCCAGCTGTTTGGCATCGTCTTGTTGATCACCATCGCGCTGAGTATCTATCTGGCGCGTTCCATAACGGTGCCGATCACCTATCTTGCCAATGAGGCTGACAATCTGCGGCGAAGCCGCGATCTGTCGGCGCGGATGCAGCGGCTGCCAAGGCGTCGTGACGAGATCGGAAAGCTGTCGGAATCGCTGATCGAAATGACTGACGAGCTGCAGAAGCGCATGGTGGCAACCGCCGGGTTCGCCGCCGATGTCGCTCATGAGCTGAAAAACCCGCTTTCATCACTTCGCAGCGCCGCCGAGACCATCAGCCGGATTTCCGATCCCGCGCAGCAGCAGAAACTGATGAATGTCATTCTGCGTGATGTCGCCCGTCTCGACAGGCTGATCACCGACATTTCCCGCGCCAGCCGCCTGGACAATGAAATGGCGGTGGAGTCGGCGCATGTCATCGACCTTCGCGATCTGGTGACGAATTTTGTCGAGGCGCGCCAGACAACGACCGATACACACCGGCTTGCGGCAGAGATTTCCGACGCGCCGGTCATGGTGTCGGTTCATGATGGAAGGATTGTCCAGATTCTTGATAATCTGCTTGGCAACGCGGTGTCCTTCGCCCCTGCTGACAGTCAGATCACCGTCTCTGTCGATGTGGCTGAAGAGGGGAAGGCGCGCCTCACGTTCAGGGACCGGGGGCCCGGGATACCGCCCGGCCGGCTGCAGGAGATTTTCAACCGATTTTATTCCGAACGTCCGGCCAGCGAGGCCTTTGGTGAGCATTCCGGTCTCGGACTGTCGATTGCACAGCAGATTGCGCATGGGTATGGCGGCGATCTGGTTGCCTCGAACGATGAGGGGGCCTGTTTTACCCTGACCCTGCCATTGGCGAATTCCTAGCCCCTGTTGCGACCCTTTTGAAACTGATATTGTCCTTTCATGAATGACGATACGCCACGTTTGATTCTTGTGACCGGAGCCTCGGGCGCAGGCCTGTCGACAGCGCTCAATATTCTGGAGGATTGCGGAATCAAGGCTGTCGACAATCTGCCGCTGGCGATGATCGACGCCCTGGTCGCGATGGAGGTAGAGGCCGGGGGGCACAGCCTTGCTATCGGGCTTGATGCCCGCACCACCGGCTTTTCCGTTGGCGCTGTCGAAACGCTTGTCAGCAATCTGCGGCGTAAATTCGCCGACCGGTTCACGGCGATCTATCTTGTGGCCTCGCAGGATGATCTGTTGCGACGTTTCAATGCGACACGCCGCCAGCATCCGCTTGTTGCAAGCGGGTCGCTCGCCGGTGCCATTGCGGCCGATCTCGACCGTATGGAGAATGTCGCGCCGCTTGCCGATATAAGGCTCGATACCAGTGCCACAAAGCCGTCTGATCTTCGCCAGTCACTGCTGGCCAGCCTCGGGATTGCGGAGGCATTCCAGATCAATCTGCGTCTGCTGAGTTTTTCCTATCGCCGCCGCATTCCGGACCATAGCGACATGGTCATCGACATGCGCTTTGCCGAGAATCCCCACTGGGTCGCCGGGCTGCGTGCACAGGACGGGCGTGATGACGAGGTTGCGGGCTTTCTGAATGAGGATGAAACAGCCATGTCCGTTCTCAATTCCCTGCAGGCCATGCTGACCGGGATGCTGCCGCGGATGTCCCGTGAGGGCCGGCCCCTGCTGACCATCGCCTTCGGATGTACTGGCGGTCAGCATCGATCGGTCTGGGCTGTCGAGACAATGGCAAGCTGGCTCCGGGACGAGGGCTATGACGTGAAGGTTGCGCATCGTGAGCTTAAAGACACCCGATAACATGTCGCGGACCAATCCGCTTCCCTTGCCACCCGATATCTGATACTTCACCACCGAATTCCATTTAAACCGCTGACGGGATGTTCGATGTCCAACGATTATATTGTGGCCGATCTCGGCCTTGCCGACTGGGGCCGCAAGGAGCTGTCCATTGCTGAAACGGAGATGCCGGGCCTGATGGCGCTTCGTGATGAATTCGGGGCGGCCAAGCCACTGAAGGGTGCGCGCGTCGCCGGTTGCCTGCATATGACGGTGCAGACCGCGGTTCTGATCGAGACATTGGTGGCGCTTGGTGCCTATGTCCGCTGGGCCTCCTGCAACATTTTCTCGACCCAGGACCAGGCGGCGGCGGCGATCGCGGCGGCCGGCGTGCCGGTCTTCGCCAAGAAAGGCGAGACGCTGGCCGAATATTGGGAATATGTCGATCGGATCTTCGACTGGGCCGATGGCGGCACTGCCAACATGATCCTCGATGATGGCGGCGATGCCACCATGTATATCCTGCTTGGGGCCCGCGCCGAGGCCGGTGAGGATGTGCTTGCCGCGCCGGCGTCCGAGGAAGAGGAATTCCTGAAGGCGCAGATTCATGCCCGCCTTGCCAGCAGCCCCGGATGGTTCACAAGCCAGCGTGATGCCATCAAGGGTGTGTCGGAGGAAACCACCACCGGTGTTCTGCGGCTGTATCAGCTCGCCGAGGCAGGTGGCCTGCCGTTCCCGGCGATCAACGTCAATGACTCGGTGACGAAATCGAAGTTCGACAATCTTTATGGTTGCCGTGAATCGCTGGTCGACGGCATTCGCCGCGCCACCGACGTGATGCTTGCCGGCAAGGTCGCGGTCGTCGCCGGCTATGGCGATGTCGGCAAGGGTTCTGCCGCATCGCTCCGCCAGGGCGGTGCCCGCGTCATGGTGACCGAGATCGACCCGATCTGCGCGTTGCAGGCAGCGATGGAGGGCTATGAGGTCGTGACCATGGAGCAGGCGGCGCCAAAGGCCGATATCTTCGTCACCGCGACCGGCAACCGTGATGTCATCACGCTTGACCATATGCGCGACATGAAGGACCGCGCCATCGTCTGCAACATCGGCCATTTCGACAACGAGATCCAGGTGTCGTCCTTGCAGAACATGAACTGGTCAGAGGTCAAGCCGCAGGTTGACGAGATCGAATTCCCGGACGGCAAGCGGATCATCATGCTGGCAAAGGGCCGGCTGGTGAATCTGGGGTGTGCCACCGGTCACCCGTCCTTTGTGATGTCGGCATCCTTCACCAACCAGGTTCTGGCGCAGATGGAGCTCTGGAACGAAGGCGCAGGCTATGAGAACCGGGTCTATACCCTGCCGCGCCATCTCGATGAAAAGGTGGCGGCGCTGCATCTTGCCAAGGTCGGGGCGACACTCTCGCAGCTCAGCAACGACCAGGCCGACTATATAGGGGTCGAACAGCAGGGGCCGTTCAAGAGTGAGCAATATCGCTACTAGGCCAGATGACCCGGCTTGATCTAACTCTTCATGACCCGGCTGCGACCGAGCGGCTGGGTCATTTCATTGCGGGCTGGCTGAAGGCCGGCGATGTGGTGGCTCTCGATGGTCCGCTCGGTGCTGGCAAGTCGGTTCTTGCACGCGCGATTATCCGGCATGTCTGCCCGCAGGAAGACGATATCCCCAGCCCGACCTTCACGCTGGTGCAGACCTATGAACCGGCCGAGGGCCCGTCTCTGATGCATTTTGATCTCTATCGGCTGGACTCACCCGAGGACGCGCTGGAACTCGGGATCGAGGATGCCTTTATCGACTCTGTCTGTCTTGTTGAATGGGCGCAGCGCCTCGGTCCCTATCTGCCACGCACCGCGCTGAATGTCGCCATCAATCCTGGCCCGGACAATAACGACACACGTGCTGTCTCGCTTGCCGGTGGTGGCCGGTGGCAGACGTTAATAACGGAAATTGATACCCAGATGCAGGGTGTGAACTGACGGGATTTTGAACTGTCAGCCCTCGTTTTGGCGCGGTGTTGCCTGTATGATGACGGCATGACGTCAGTTGCTCCCGCACAAAATCTTCATTCTATCCCGGCGGGTGTGCCTTTTGCCACGACGCTTGCCAGCGGCATCGTCGATCTTGCCGGCACGGCCGACACTCTGGCGCGGGCCACCATTCTGGTGCCGTCGCGCCGCGCCGCGCTGTCGCTTCGGGCGGCGTTCCTGGAAATCAGGGGTGAGGATGCCACGCTGCTGCCACGGATCGAACCGATCGGCGATGTCGAGGAGGATTCGCCTGAAATTCTGGGCTTTGCGGTGGATGGGGCGGCGCTGCCTCCAGCCATGGACACGCTGTGCCGACAGCTCTGGCTGGCGCGCCTGCTGCAGGGATTCCAGATGGGCGGCGTGGCGCCGACAGCGCCGCAGACGATGCAGCTTGCGGAGTCGCTGGCGCGGCTTCTCGATGCGCTGTGCAATGTCGATTCGACTCCGGAAGAGCTTGCCGGTCTTCTTCCTGAACGGTTTTCACGCCACTGGCAGGATATTCTGAAACTTCTGACCATCCTGATTGACCGCTGGCCGGCCATTCTTGCCGAACAGGGCGTTCTCGACCCGGGGGACCGGCGCAACAGGCTGATCAGGCTTCGCTGCGAGGCATGGCGCCGCTCACCGCCGCAGGGGCTGGTGGTGGTGGCAGGATCGACCGGTACCTTTGCCGCAACGCGCGAGCTGATTGCGTGTGTCGCCTCCCTGCCGAACGGGCATGTGGTGTTGCCCGGCCTCGATCAAGGGGCTGCCGACCATTGGCGGGAGATCGAGGCCGATGCCGGCCATCCGCAGCATCAGCTGTCGGTGCTTCTGGCTGCGCTTGGTGTCACTGTGGTTGATATTTCCACCTCGATGGCGGCAACTGGCCGTGCTGGTTCGGGCCTTCCACGGCGTGAACTGATGCGCGAAGCCTTCAAGCCGGCGGCCCTCAGCGCTGACTGGCGTCAACTTGCCGCGACAAGGCCCGAGCTTGGCCGCGACGCGCTGGACGGGATGTCGGTTGTCGAATGCGGCACGCGGGCCGAGGAGGCAGGGCTGATTGCCGTCGCCATGCGCGAGGTTCTGGAAACACCCGGCCGCACGGCGGCGCTTGTCACACCGGACCGGCAGCTTGCCGAGGCGGTGATCGCGGCGCTGCAACGCTGGCGGATCGAGGTTGATGATTCGGCTGGCCGTCCTCTGTCGGCCTGTCCTGTTGGCGGCTTTCTGCAAAGCATGATCACCATGATTGCCGAGGCTTTCGCGCCTGTTCCGACGCTGGCATTCCTGAAACATCCGCTGGTTGCCGGCGGCATGGCGCCAGCCCGTTTCAGGTCACAGCTTCGGGCGCTGGAGCTTGCGGCGCTGCGTGGGTACCGGCCGGCGGAAGGGTTGGACGGCATCCGGGACCGGTTGGCCGGTGATGCGGCGTTGCTCGGTTTTTTCGAGTCGCATGTCGTCGCCCCGCTGGCCCCGCTGATTGATGCCTGGTCGGCCACGGCGCCCGACCTTTCGTCGCTGGCGCGCGCGACCGGCAGCGCCGCCGAGGCGCTCGCGGCGCGGCGAAGCGAGGCTGACGGGAGCATCGATCTTGCCGACGGGGCGCTTCATCTCTGGGCTGGCGAGGATGGCGAAGTGGCGGCACAGCTGCTGTCTGCTCTCGCCGAACATGGCGCGGTCTATGCGGCCGATCCGGTATCCTTTCCCCAGATTCTGGCACAGCTGATGGCGTCAAAAACCGTGCGGCGCAGCTGGCAGACGCATCCCCGCCTGGCCATCCTGGGGCCGGTCGAGGCGCGCATGCAGAGTGCCGACAGGTTGATTCTTGGCGGGTTCAACGAGGGTAACTGGCCGCCGCGCCCCGACATCGATCCCTGGATGAATGCCGAGATGCGGCAGGCCGCCGGCCTGCAGCCGCATAACTGGCGGACCGGGCTCAGCGCGCATGATGTCTGGATGGCCACCACCGCGCCGGAGGTGATCATCACCCGGGCGCTGCGTGATGGCGATGCGGTGACAACGCCCAGTCGCTGGCTGCAGAGGCTTGGCGCGGTGCTGGGCGCGTTGCGCATCGAACAGGCCGTTGATGATGGCCAGCGCTGGCGTGACCAGCTTGTCGCGCTGTCGCCGGTGCCGCCGATGACGCCCTGTGCCCGCCCGCGTCCGGCACCGCCCGTCAGTACGCGGCCACGGCGTTTTTCAGCCACCGAGATTGATGACTGGATTGCCGACCCCTACAGCCTCTATGCGAAACGGGTGCTTGGCCTGCGACAGCTTGACGAGATCGACCGGCCGATCGACGCTGCACTTCGCGGCAACCTTGTCCATGACACGCTGGCCGCCTTTCTTGTGGCGCACCCGCGAGGTGATCTGCCTGACGATGCGCTTGATCAATTGCTGGCCATTGCGCGACGGCATTTTGACCCGTTCTGGCGGGTTCCGACGGTTCGGTATTTCTGGTGGCCGGCCTTTCGCACCATGGCAGCCTGGTTTGTCGAGACCGAGGTGCGCCGCCGCGCCGGCCTGCAGGACAGCCATGCCGAGGTGCGCGGGGCGCTGGAGGTCGAGGCGCCGGACGGGCCGGTGACATTCACCGCGCGCGCCGACCGGATCGACCGCTTCACCGGCGGTGGTCTCGCCATCCTCGACTACAAGACCGGACGCGCGCCAAGCGCCGCCGAGGTGGCGCAGGGGCGGCGAACGCAGCTTGTGACCGAAGCGGTGATCGCCGCGCATGGCGGCTTTGCCGGAATCGCGGCGGCGGACGTTCTGGAGATGGAATATTGGCGGCTGACCGGCAAGCGAGACGAGCCCGGGTCGCGAAAGCCCGTGCAACCGCCGGACTGGGATGCCGCCGCAGCGCGGGACAGTCTGGCGCGGCTTGCGGCGCGGTTTGATGACCCGGCGATGCCCTATGCCAGCCGGCCGGACCCGCAGCTTGGCGCGGCATTCCCGCTCTATGACCATCTGGCGCGGGTCGATGAATGGCGGATCGGGGAAACCGGCCCGGTCGGTGCCGGCGTGCCGACAGCACCGGCAGACGCGACGCCGGTAACGCCGGGCTTTGATCCGGCCGTGGCCAGCGAGGCATCGGCGCAGCAGGCGGCGGCCTCCGACCCCGACAGCTCGGCCCTTGTGTCGGCCAATGCGGGAACCGGCAAGACGAAGCTGCTGACCGACCGGGTGCTGCGTCTGATGCTGGACGGGGCACCGCCGGACAGCATTCTTTGTGTGACCTATACGCGGGCCGCCGCCGCTGAAATGCGGAACAGAATCTCGGCGCAGCTGGCGAAATGGGCGATCGCAAGTGGCAAGCTGCTTCGCACCGAACTTGCCGGTATGGGAATTGCCACCCCCACCCAGGCGATGTTGGCGCGGGCACGCAGCCTGTTCGCCGAAACACTGGACAATGATGACGGGCCGCGTGTCGAGACGGTGCATTCCTTCTGCCAGTCGGTGCTCCGCCGCTTCCCGATCGAGGCCGGGATCATGCCGCAGGCCGAACTTGCGGATGAATTTGAACAGGCCAGGCTGAAATCCCGGGCGCGCGACAATCTGCTGATGGGCTCCGGCGCCGATCTCGCGCGGCACATCGCGCTGCTGGCCGAGCAGACGAGCGAGGGCAATGCCGAAACCGTGCTGAAGGAACTGCTCGCCAAGGAAGATCGCATCGGCGAGCCGCTGTTGCTGCAGCAGCTTGAGCGACATTTCACCGATACATGCGGGGTCGATACCAATCTCGATCTGGACGCGATGATCGCGGAGGTGGTGTCCGGACTCGATGAGGAGGGCTTGCGCGCCGCCGCCATCGCCCTCGAGACAAGCGGCGTTGACGGGCAGGTCAAGCGCGGGGCGCGGATCACCGCCTGGCTTGGCGAGGCACCGGCCGGGCGCCGCTGCCATATCGACCGGTTGATTGACGCGCTGTTCACCAATGCCGGACTTCCACTGGCCGAGCGCAGCCTGTCGAACGCCGGCATCAGGAAGGGTTTCCCCGGCATTGTGGCGGTGCAGCAGGCGGCGCAGGACGCGTTGATGTCGATACAGGCCGCGCGCGCCGCGTTGCGATGCTGGCAGTTGACGATGGCGCTCTATCAGGTCGGCACCGCGTTCGAGGCGGAATATGCGAGGCTGAAGGCGCAGCGGGGGCTGCTTGACTATGATGATCTGATCAGCCTGACCAACAACATGCTTGCCGATGGCGAGGCGGCGCAGTGGGTGGCGTGGAAACTCGACAACGGCATCCGCCATTTGCTGCTTGATGAGGCACAGGATACCAGCCCGGCGCAATGGCAGCTGCTGCGCCGGCTGAGTGACGAGTTCTTCGAGCCGGTGGCGGGTGATGACAGGCCGCGCACGCTGTTTGTGGTTGGTGACTTCAAACAGTCAATCTATTCCTTTCAGGGTGCCGATCCGGCGGTATTGGGAGAAAACCGGCTTGATTTGCGGCAGCGCGCCGGGTCGCGCCGTGCGCCGCTCCGCGAGGTCGGACTTGATGTCTCCTTCCGTTCGGCGCGGCCGGTGCTTGATCTTGTCAACCTGGCCGTGCCTGACCTTGCCGGCATCACCGATCCGCGCATGCCGGGCTTCCGGGCGCATCGGTCGGCCCGCGTCGATGCCGGCGGCTTTGTCGAAATCTGGCCGGTCATCAGCGATGACAGCGAGGCACCGGTACTGCCATCATTCGCCCCGCCCGAGATCAGCCAGCCGCGTGACGCGGCGGCGCTGTCGGCGACCCGGCTGGCCGAACAGCTCGCCGGCTGGATCGGCAGCCGCCTGCTGCCATCGGGACGGGTCATGCGGGCCGGCGATGTGATGATCCTGTTGCGCAAGCGCGGGCGCTATCACCGGCTGGTGCTGGCGGCGTTGCAGCAAGCCGGCATTCCGGTCGCCGGCGCCGACCGGATGAAGCTTGAGGATCAGATCGAGATCAGGGATCTGCTGGCACTTGGCGATGTGATGCTGCTTCCCGAGGATGATCTGCAGCTGGCGGCGGTTCTGAAATCGCCGCTGTTCGGGCTGGATGAGGAGGCGCTTTTCACGCTGGCCCATGACCGCGGCAAACGCAGCCTTCACGCCCGCCTGATGGCGCATGCCGGCGGCGCCGACGCGATGGGGCGGGCGGCGGACCGCCTGCAGCATTTCAGGAACCTTGCCGATGATCGGTCGGTTTTCGCCTTTTTCAGCGCGGTGCTGACCGAGACGCGGCAGGATTTCCGGCGCCGGCTCGGTGCGGCGGTTGATGAGACGCTCGAGCATTTTCTCGCGCTGGCGCAGAGTTTCGGTGCTGGCGGCGGTGTGTCGCTGACCGCCTTCCTTGCCGAGCTGCGTGGCAGTGGCGGCGAGGTGCGCCGTGATATGGACAGTGCTGCCGCCAACGAGGTGCGGGTGATGACGATCCATGGCGCGAAGGGACTCGAGGCGCCGGTGGTCGTTCTTCCCGACATGCTGAAACCGGCCGGTGTGACTGACCAGCTGGTGCGCGATCCGGATAGCGGCTTTGTCTATTGGGCGCCCGGCGCGGCGCGTCCGGATTTTGTCACCGCCGTCCGCGAGGCCGCAAGCCAGCGGGAGCGCGAGGAGGAGAACAGGCTGCTCTATGTCGCGCTGACCCGGGCCCGTGACGGTATCATCATTGGCGGCTGGCAGGCACCGCGTCGCCGGCGTCTGGAAGGCAGCTTTTACGAGCATCTGCTGGCGCGGATCGAATCCATGCCCGGGGTGACCGGCATCGAGGGTGGCGGGCTTCGTGTCGAAACCGCGGGCAAGGTGGAAGAAGTGAAAACCGGCCTGCCGACCCCGCCGCGCGAGGAGGAGACCGGGGAAATTCCCGGCTGGCTGTTCCGGATGGCACCAGCCGAACCGCGCCCGCCGCGTCCGCTGCGGCCCTCGGTGCCGGATGGTGCCGCCACCGCGGCAACTGCCCCCGGCATGCGCTTTACCACCGCCACCACGGCGCTGGCGCGCGGCCGGCTGGCGCACCGCATGTTCGAGGTGCTGCCGCATCTGCCAGCCGCCCGACACGACGCCGTCATCACGGCGATGATCGAGGCGCAGAAGGAGTTGCCGGCAGAGCCCGCCCTGGCGCTTGCTGCCGAGGTCAGACATGTGCTGGCGATGCCGGAACTTGCGCCGCTGTTCGGGCCGGACGCGCTTGCCGAGATTTCGGTTAGCGGCCTGGTGCAGGGGGTCGGTGTCGCCGGCCAGATCGACCGTTTGCATGTCGATGCGAAGCGGGTGTTGATCGGCGATTTCAAGACCGGGCCGCGGCCGGCCATAACGCCTGATGCCTATGTCAGGCAGATGGCGCTCTATGGCGCGTTGATGGCGCAGATCTATCCGCAGCGTGACATTGTGACATGGCTGATCTGGACCGAGGTGGCGGCGGTAGAGGCGGTGGCACCGGATACACGCGCGGCCGCACTTGCCACGCTTGCCGGTGAGTCAACGCCTTGACGGTTCGGGGCGTGGCTCCTACTTTGGGGGGGCGGGTCAATCCGCCAATCCGACTTTCAAGGGGGCATCTGACGATGGCGACGACGAAGACAACCGACAGTGATTTTTCTGCCGACGTCCTGCAGGCTGATGGGCCTGTGCTTGTTGATTTCTGGGCGGAATGGTGCGGCCCCTGCAAGGCCATCGGGCCGGCGCTGGAGGAGCTCAGCGAGGCGCATGGCGAGGCCATCTCGATCGTCAAGCTGAATATCGACGAGAATCCGCTGACCCCGCAGCAATATAATGTCCGCGGCATCCCCACGCTGTTGATTTTCAAGGGCGGCGAGGTGGTTGCCGAAAAGATCGGCGCGGTGCCGAAATCACAGCTCGAAACCTGGATCACCAGCAGCATCGCCTGACCATCTGCCTGGCGCGCTGTCAGTCCGGAAGGCTGCCATTCTGCGCCAGCACGTGACCCGCCAGATAGAGCGACCCGCAGATCATCACCGGCAGGCCCCCGTCATCGGGGCCGTCTGCCAGCGCTTGCAACGCGCCACCGACCGACGCGGCAAGGCGCGCCGCCGGAAAGCTCTGCCGCGCGGCCTCGGCCAATTGCTCTGCTGTCAGGCTGGCAGGCTGGTCCGGTATCGCAAGACAGGTGATCGAAGCCGCGAGCGGTGCGATACGCTGCAGGAATTCATCGGCCGGCCGTGTGTCCAGCGCACCGCAGATGAAATGCCATTGACGGTCATCGAGTGCCGGAAGCGAGGCGGCGAGGGCGTCCGCGCCATGCGCGTTATGCGCCCCGTCGACCCAGACATGACGGCTGGCAAGCCGTGTCAGCGGGCCGTCGGCAAGTCTTTGCAGCCGGCCGGGCCATGAAGCGTTTGTGACACCGGTGGCAAGCGACTCGTCCGCCAGGTCCGGCATCACCGTCACAAGCGCCGATGCGGCAAGCGCCATATTGGCCTGCTGATGCGGCCCGTGAAGCGATGCTGCCGGCAGATGAAGGTGGCGTGCGCCGGTTTCGATGTCGATCCCGCCATCGGCGCGCGGCGTCCAGGCGATGTCTCGCCCGATCGCCGTCACTACGGTGCCGATGTCCTTGGCATGGGCCTCGAGCGCGGCCATCACGTCTGCTGCCTGTGCCGCGCTGAAACAGGGCACTGACCGGCGCATGATACCCGCCTTCTGACCGGCAATGCCGGCAAGGTCGCTGCCAAGGAAATGTTCGTGATCCCGCGCCACCGGCGTGATGATGGTGGCCGCCGGGGCGGTCAGGACATTGGTCGAATCAAGCATCCCGCCAAGCCCGGTTTCAAGCAGCAGCAGGTCGGCCTCGATACGCGAGAACGCCAGAAAGGCGGCGGCGGTCGTGACCTCGAAGAATGTAACCGGCATATCGCCATTGGCGGCCTCGACTTCTTCCAGCAGGTCGGCAAGTTCACCATCGCCGATCAGGCTGCCGGCAAGACGTATGCGTTCGTTGAAACGGCACAGATGCGGCGAGACATAGCAATGGACGCGAAGGCCGGCCGCCTCGGCCATGGCGCGCATCAGCGCGATGACCGACCCCTTGCCATTGGTGCCGGCAACGTGAATCACCGGTGGCAGGTGGTGATGCGGGTCGCCAAGCCTGGCGAGCAGGTCGAAGGTGC
>Ga0181582_10003690_pt1 | contig 12332 bp, 1 predicted proteins | sample 071ome_32_FD_132438 | JGI IMG/M metagenome (GOLD analysis project Ga0181582, IMG submission 132438) | Coastal salt marsh microbial communities from the Groves Creek Marsh, Skidaway Island, Georgia - 071405AT metaG (megahit assembly) | ecosystem: Environmental > Aquatic > Marine > Intertidal zone...
CAGAGTCGCTCAACGCGAACGAGATGTTTTGGTCACCGACCGGGGTCAGGGTCAGTGTAACCGAGCCGCCCTCCGCGACCGTGTCGGCGGACAAGGACGCCGTGACGCCCTCGGCGATCACGTCGATGTTGGCCGCCATCACACCCGACGTAGTCGCGGTCGCACCCGGGTCGGACACGTCCGAGATCGCTGAGCCTGATCGGGCGTAGGCGTTTAACTGGAACCGGTCGGTCCCGACCGTGTTGACCGAGGTGCTGGTTGAGCTGTTGTTGACCCCGTCGTTGGTGGTCAACGACAGGGTGTAGTTAGCGAGCTCACTGACCGCGACAGCGGTAGGGCTCGCGGCCGAGGTCGACACGGTCGAGGTCGACGACACATCCGACAAGGTCAGCGCGGTACTGGTGTTCTGGGACCAGACATACAAGGTCTCCGCGTCACCGATGACTGAGAAGATGTCAGCTAAACGGACGACTCCGTCCTCGGTGATCTCGACGTCGGTCTCAGTGAAGTCCCCGGACTGATAACTCAAACTGTCAAGCACGCTCAGTACCGGCGCCGACACCGAACGGTCACCAACATCAGACAGCGTCAGAGAGAAACTACCCGCGCTGTCGGGTGTGACGGTCACGTAGACCGCCTGTGCAGAAGACGACAGGTTGAACGCGATCTCGTCGCCGGCACTCAACGAGGTGCCATTGATCGAAACGTTCCCATCGGCCGTCGTCAGCGTCGCGCCGGTCGAGTCGGTCAGGGTGACTGACACAGCGGGGCTGCCGGCTCCAAGTGTCAGTGTCCCGCTGTCTCCGGACGCTCCAGAGCCAACCTCAAACACGAAGCTCTGGGGCTGGAGCCCGGCACCGAAGCTACCGTTGTAGGCGGCGTCATTGACCAGCACACCGTTCGCTGACGAGGATGTGTCCTGTGCACGGGTCACCAGCGCGATCTGGTAGGTTGCGTCGGAGTGTATTGCTGACTCACCGTCTGACTCCGACACGTAGACCGTGACCTCGAGTTCATCGGGTAACGAGACGTCGATACTCAACGTTCCGGTCGACGCAAACGACGTCAGGTCCGCGGTATCAACAGAGGCAACCTCGGTCCCGCCGGAGTCAACGACCCGGACCTTCCAACCGGCCCTGGGATCGAAGTCCTCGGCCAGCGCAAAGATCAGCCTACCGTCAACGTGGGTCGGGGACCCGATCGCGGTCGGGACAAAACGAAAACCGTCGACTTGCCCTTCGGCGGACAGTGAGGCATCAATCCGCAGATCGGTGCCGTACGAGCTATTAGGAATCGAATTTTCAATCATTGCGTCTGGCGATCCTGTTACACAACTTCAATATTCACAGTCGAACTCAGGTCCGCAAGCTCAATGTTCTCGAGCAATATCTGCCCATCACCCGCGGTCAGCAAGATACCGCCGTCGGCCTGCTCTGCTGTCGCGAGGATGTCTGCGGCCGTCGATGACGTTTGCGAGAAGCGGAGCACGTCGTTGGCGGTGTTGGTACCCGAATCGAGTCCCTCGAAGTCGAGGATCGTCGCCAGCTCATCGAAAGTGCTGAGGTCGAACACGAAGGTATCGTCTCCCTCGCCACCCAAGAACTCGACCGAGTTGTTCGGGTAGGTGCCCGCCTGACCCAAGGTATCGTCGAAATTCGTACCTTCAACCACATAGGCGCTAACGATCCCCTCGCCGAACACAAACTCCTCGACCAGGGTGACCTTGGTCTCGAGCCGCTCGAGTGTGTCCTGGAAACGGATCGCCTCCACGTTGGACAGGGTATCAACGCTCTCGTCGTCCATCGTCACGGTCCAGTTGGATCCGGACGGGCTAATCGTCACGTCCCCCTTGTTCGCGTCCACGACAACGACGTCGAACCCGCCGCCGCCATCGATGGTGTCCGATCCAGGCCCACCGTCCAGGACGTCGTCGAGGTTACCGCCGGTCAGTGAGTCGTCACCGTCAAACCCGGAGATCTCCCACCGGTAGTTCAGGTAGGAGCTGTCGGCCGACAACGCCGCCCCACCAGACGCGTCGGCGGCGTCGGTGCCCGACAACACGAAGAAGTCGCTACCATCGACGGTACCGTTGGCGTTCACGTCGGCATGCTCCTGGGTCTTGACCAGGTTGGACAAGCCGTCGGTGTACTCGATACGCTCAAAGTCGGTGAGGGTGACTGACCACCCGCCCGCCTTGGCGCTGACAATCTTCGATCCCCCCGAGTCGCTTACCGTGTAGCCTGCCTTCTCTCCGTCAATCCTGAGCACGTCCACACCGTCACTACCTGAGAAGCTGTCGGCACCCAGCGACGCGATGACCACGTCATCGCCAGACCCAAAGGTGGCGCTGTCGACCCCCGGGCCGCCAGAGAAGTAGAAGTTGGTTGCGGACAGGTCCGCACTAAGCCCGGCGCCCGACTCAAAATCGTCCACCGTCAGGTTGGTCGTCCCGCCCACGGCGGCGCGGTACAACGCGAGATCAAAGTCTCCGTCCTTGTCGAAGTCTCGGACCATATAGGTCGCAGACAGCGGCGCGCGCACGTCAGCGAACTCGAAGAACTCGACGTTGGTGATCGTGTCGGTGCCCTCATCGCTGTAACGATCGGCATTGGCATCGGTGGCGTCAAAATCTGACTGCGTATCATCAACCTGGTTGTCGGTCACCGTGTAGATACCCGCGCTGCTTGAGATCGTGTAGTCGGCGAAGTTACCGGCAAACACCACGGTATCGACACCGTGGCCGCCGTCGATGGTATCGTCACCCTTGCCCCCGTCGAGACGGTCGTCGCCCTCTCCACCCGACAGCGTATCGTCACCAGTAAAGCCCCGGATCACGTCAGCGAATACGCTACCGTTCAGGTCGGTGTCGTCGCCCGTGCTTCCCTCGATCAGCGCCTCGTCCGGGATACCGTCGCCGTCGAGGTCCTGGAAGACCTCGATCCGCTTTAATGTGAGCTTCGTTCCTTGGAACTTGAGCCGCTCGATCCCGTACAAGGTATTCTCACCGAGCCCGTCGTCCTCGTTGTGACTGACCACCACGTAGCCAGCGTCGTCGTAGGCCGCTGCCGGGGCCCCGTCGGCATCGAAGTAGGTGATGGTGAACTCACTGATCTTACCCTCAAAGCGGGCCTCATCGACGTCGTCGGTACCCCACGGGTTCTTACCCTCGGCGCCCCCATACACGGTGTCGTTACCAGCACCGATAATGAAGATATCCGCGCCGGCGTTCCCGTAGAGGGTGTCGTCACCGGCGCCGTCACGGATCTCGTCACCCGCACGGCTGCCCTGGATCGTGTCGTTAAACGCCGACCCCCTGACATATGTACCCCTCAGGTTCCCGTCGTCATCGAAGTTCTCGTCGACCCTAACACCGGCATCCAACCAGTTGTCGGAGAACGACAGGTTCTCGATCGCGAACAGCTTGTCGACACCCGAGCCACCGAGGTCAGACGGCAGCAGGTCGGCCACCTCGAGGTACTCGAGCTCGACATCCTCGAAGACCCCAGTCTTGCGGGTGATCACGTACTGGTCGAAGTTACCGTCGTAGTGGACCCGGTCCTCGCCGTCGAGTGCACCGTCCGAGCCGTCGGACAGGTACCCGTCACCGAAGATCATGTCGTCACCGAAGCCGCCGCTGAAGCTGTCACCGTCGCCACGGCCGACTAACACGTCGTCACCACCCGAGCCGTTCATCCAGTCGTGTGCGTTGGTTCCGGTGAGGGTGTCCGCGACATCAGTCCCGTTGACGTTGCTGTACTCAATCGAGCCGTCGGCGCGGTACCGGATGTTGTGCTGGACCTCGAGGGCCAACCACTTGTCCTCGAAGCTCAGATTCTCGACGTTGATCATTAGGTTGAGGCCCTCGCTCTCGAGTCCCTCGATATTGGGGAGCTTGTCCTCAACAACCGTGTAACGATCCCCGGCCTCTATCACATCAAGGACTCGGTAAGACGACCCCTCGTTTCGGAGAATCTTTCCGGACGAGTCGATCTTGAACACCACCGATCCGAGGGTGTTGGTTATCGATGTCGCGGTCCCGTCCCAGGTCACCGACTCGATATCAAACCGACTGTAGGTGGTGTCAAACCGGACCTCGTCCTTACGGACCCAACCCCACTCGTCTTCCTGCCCGTTTGCGCCGCCGTTGACGAAGTCGTTACCGGCGCCGACACGTATCCAGTCGCCGCCCGAGCCCGCGTAGATGTCGTCATCACCAGCACCGGCGTTGATCCAGTTCTGGTAACTCATGTAGGTCGCGGGTACGTCTCCCCCAGACTCAGCGGCCTTGATCGCGTCCGCGAAGGCCGAGCCCTCGACACCGACCTCGTTGATCACGCCGTCGTCGTCCCAGTCGTTCACCCGATAAGACAGACCGATACGGAGGTCTCCGTCGCTGGTGCCGATCCGCTCCATGTCGATCAGTATGTCGGTACCGTAGGTGGCTGTCTTGTCGGTCACCTGGTACGCGGTCTTCAACACGAACCCCTTACGAAGATCGGAGGCGGTCGCGTCGGTCACGATCTGACCACCGTCACGGATCACTGAGTTGGTGTCTGAATTGTACGCCACCGTGACCTTCGAGATGTCTAGCTGTGATCGCTTCAGTTCATAGTAATCGGCCCGGTCACTGTCCTGCCAGTCGTTCCCGGAGGTACCATTTGCGCCGCCGATCAACAAGTCATCCCCGAGACCACCGCTCAAAACGTCGCCCCCGTCTCCGCCGATCAGGACGTCGTCGCCCTCGCGACCGTCCAGACGGTCCCTCGCGGTCGATGACTGACCGACCAGCCGGTCACCGGCGGCCGAGCCCTCCTGACGGTACTCGTCAACCTGGCCGTCTCCGTCCCAGTCCTCGCTGCGGCTGGTCACGGTCAGGTCGACCGAGGTTGACTTAAATGAGATCCGATCGAACCCCACCACGATCTTCTCGCCGAGGTATCCGGCGACCGCGCTGCTGACCTTATCGGCGACCCGGAATGCCTGCGTTAAACCTACACCGGGAGCGTCCCAGGTCTTGATGTCGCCGTTCGCTCTGTACAGAGGCATCTTGGTCTGGTCGTCGATCGATATCCAGACCTGATTGATACTGAACCGGTCCGCCTCGTAGTCCCACAACGCGACCCGGGAGTCATCCGTGACAGAGTAGTCGACCGTGTCCAAATTAATCGTCTCGTCCCGGTAAAGATAGTCGTCTCCGGCGCCCGGCTCGATGGTAATTCGGAGGTCTGCGAGCTCAGAGATTACGACATCGTCCCCGGAGCCGAGAGACGCCCTGATCTCGTAAACATCACCGGCCAGACCGTCGTCGCCCGCTACCACGAACCCCCACTCATCCTCCGTCGGGCGGATCACGTTCCCATAATCGTGCCCGCTAAACTTGAACCGCTGCCAGTCGCCGGTGGCGGAGGTCGAGTTACCTGCCCCGTCAAGGTACCTGATGTTCCAGTCTTGTGTCTCCCACGAACGCTCGACCCTGAAGCTTATGTATTCAGAGGCCAGCTCGAGCTCCTCGATGTCGACCAGGATCATGTCCTCGTATCCGCCTGCCGAGCCCGGGCGTGAGTCTGACAGCAGATACGCGTCGACCAGGGAGTAACCGGTCGGGGCCTGATCGCCCAACCCGTAGATGGTCGGATCCCCGCCCGAGTCACGGTCGAACTCGACCAGTGTCGCTGTGTCCGACTCTGCCAGAAAAACGTGTTCGATCGAGAACGTGCTTGGGTCTTCGCTGATCCTGACACGGTCCTTGTAGGACACAGACAGCGGGTCGGGCGACGTGAACCCGACCACCAGGCCGTCGTTCGGGCCGGGAATAATAAGGCCGCCAACAAAGTCGCCGGCGGCGAACGCGTCGGACGCGCCAGCGATGTTCGGAAGCACCACGTCACCGACATGGCCGCCGGTCTTGACCTCGAGAACGACCCGGTTGTCACTGCCCCACTCCCGAACCCTGTGTGACAGGCCAACCTGGACCGTCTCGTAGCTTCCGAAGTCCAGCCTCTCGATCCCGAACATGTAGTTGGTACCGTACCCACCGAGCGCGTCCGGTACCGTGTCCCGCACCATGACATACTGCTCGCCGGGCGTGCCCTGGAAGCTTGCGGTTGAGCCCGTCGCCCCAGGGATGTACCCAAACTGGTTAAGCGCCCCAAAGCCGATCTCGAACCGCTCTGAGCTCTCGGCGGCCGTGAACGCGACCCTGTCCTCTTGGGAGTTTGCGATCTCTGCGATAACACTTCCCTCGCCGAGCCCGATGTAGATGTCGTCACCTGGGCCGTCCTGGAAGCGATCCCTCAACGGAATCGTGACCGTCGAAGTGTTGGTGCCAGCTATCACCGGGTCGATGATTGGGCTCAGTTTCTCCGAGATCGCACCATCACCCCGATCCGCCCCGGACGACGCCATCGCGCCCTTATATGCCTCACCGATCGAGCCCGACTGGTAGTCCTTGATCATCTTCTGGACGTAGTCGGAACCGACGTCCAGGGTCGTCAAACCCGGCGTTCCGCGGTAGACGGAGTCCCCCCAGGTATCGACCACGTTCATACCAATGTGCCACAGCTCTGGGTCGTCACTGAACCAGGTCACGTCACCGACACCGACGACACCGGGAGCCCGCTCGCCCGCGCCGAGGTCGAGATCGAGATCCTGGGTCACCGAGACGTCGGCACCCATCCCCGGATGGAGCTCGCAGTAGTACTCAAGCTCCGCAGACACGTCGTCAGGGACAACAAACACCAGAACACCGTCCGAGCCCTGGGTCCCGGTTACCGTGACGCCGTCCGTGTACTCAGTTCCGTCTCCTGTCTTGAAAGCGAACGGGTGCGACGCGGTGCTCGGATCCGAGAGATCAAACCGGTAGGTCTTACCTGGGACCAATTCGAACCCCGCCCGGTCGACGCCGTCGATAAAGAACCGGTTGCTTCCGTCGGCCTCGTCCACGGTCACGACATAGGTCACAACCTCCGTATAGAACGCACTGAGAACCGAGCCGACCGCGCCTCGCGCGTCGTCCGTAGCGATCCCGTCAAGCGACAGTAAGCTGCCGGTGTACGCGAACACCTCTCCGGTCAACAGGTCTACCCCATGCGTCTGCTTGTTAGACTGCTGAATCGAGAGGAAACCGACATCGTGTAGCACCATCGTGCCGGCCCCGAGGTCGCCAGACTCGCTCGAGGCGAGGTCCTGGATCTGCACGTAGTAGTCGTCGGCGTAGCTGAACCAACCGGCGCCGCGGCCCTCGAGCCCGAGCCTCGAGGCCACCGGGTCGACAAACAAGTTACCCGCGTCGTAGCTCTGGTCGTACTCGCTGAGAGTAATTTTGTTGGAGTCCGAACCAGAGAACGTGTCGGTGTCGTTGTATATCGAGCCAGAGTTTGCCTGCTGAAACTCGGCCAGCGTAATCTCCTCCCCGTCATCGAGGGCCTTGTTACTGTTCGCGTCCAGGAAGTAGGTGACCGACAGCTGCTCTGGTGCCACCGGTACCCTGACACCGTCGATCCCGTCGCCACCGTCGAAGAAGACCTCCCCCCCACGCATCCTGAAGATGGTGTGGTCCGTCCCCGCGGTTACCGTGTCCTGTCCGCCGTAGCCGTTGACGAAGTAGGCATCATCCCAACCCGGCACGGTCCCCATCGAGTGGATCGTGTCCGCGTCAATGACGTCGTCAAAGATGGTGGTGTTGAGCCCGTGCGGGAGCTCCCAAAAACTGAACCCGTAGTTGGTGTGCAGCCCAACCGGTAGCCGGAGGTAATTAACCGAGTCGAGCTGCACGTTCTCGATGTCGTATAACCTGACCGTCTCAAAGTCGGTCGCCAGTGACGTGTTCTGCGACAACGAAATCTCGACGTAGGGCCGGCCGTTGTCGTCTACCCCCTGAGCGAAGGCGTAGTCCGAGCGGTCACCCAAGCTCAGCGATACCTCGTCGATCTGCCCCCCGCCCTGCATCGCTGAGCCGACACCCGGACGGCCGATCACGGTGTCCCCCGTTCCGTCGAGTCGCACCTGTGAGTTCCCATCAACCTGGAGCGTGTAGGCGCCGAAGTACGACTCGAGCTGCATCGGCCCAAAGTCGATGCTGTTGATGGAGCCGCTGCCCCAGATCACGTTGAGATCGATCGTGGTTTGGAAAACGCTATTGTTGTAGATGTTTGCCTGAGGGATCCAGTGGCCTGGGCCCTGCGTCTCATCGATCTGGCCAGCTATGTTCGAGGAAGCAATACCAGGAATAAAATCACCCCGCCGGAACTCTACCGCGTCGGCCAGGTATAGGTTGGCCCCATCCGCGTCGAACCGGATCCGCTCAACATCGATCAGCGTGTCCCGGCCGGTTCCTCCAAGCTCGTCAGGTAGTGAGTCCTCAACAATAACCGCCCTCTCGTACAAGGTATAGCTAGACGACGCGGCGTCGTAGACGTCTGTCGAGATCTCGTCGAGAATGAGACCGTCGACACTTCGCAAGACCCAGGCCTCAGTAATCGTGTACTGGGTAGAGAACCCATCATAACGGGCCCGATCCATCGCGTTCCATGGATCCTCATACACCGTCTGATCAGTATCTACCTGGGAGCTACCGCCGTCGAGTACATCGTCGCCCGCGCCACCTTTCAGATCATCAGCGCCGCCCAATCCAAACAAGAGGTCGTCGCCGGCACCACCCTCGAGGCTGTCTTTCGCGTTAAACATGCCGGACACGAAGGTCGTTCCATCGTTACCGAACAGCGCGTAGTAGTCGTCGTAAGGGTTAACATCGTCCCCGGACCCGTTAACCGGGCCATACGCCCTAGTGCCCGCGAAAATCAACCCGAACGGGAACACCGACGGGTCATAATCAAAATCGTCTTCACTGAACTCGGTCGCGTCGTCGTCACCCACGTCGTCAACAAACGGAGACATGAAGCCGTCCAGGGTGATCCCTGCCCCGTCCGCAGGTAACGTATCGAGCCAGCCTTGGATACCCGAGGCGTAGGACGAGCTCGCGACCCAGATCTGGTAATCGAGATCCACGTCCGCCACATCCGCGACCTGCTCCTGGTAGCCATCACCGTCCGTGTCCCTGTAAACGATCAAGGGGTTCGAGCCGGTCCGGGACGCGACCACGAGGTCACCGAACCAGTCCGGCAAGTCAATGGTAGTAATCGCGGCGGGCCTGTAGAACGCCTCAACATCACGGCCGATGATCACGTCGGCAAACTCGGACCCCTGAGAACGCAACACCAACTCGTAAGCGTCTGCGTCGCCTGTCACGTCCGCGTGCGTGACCGTGTATGACCGCGCCGGGTCGTTCGTCCAGATATCAAAGCTGAGCTCAACACCTGGCCTGAGACTACGATCCGCAAACCGGAGCTCTTCGACCCCGACCAAAATATCCGTACCGTCTCCATCGTCACCAATCGTGTCGGCGACACGGATCGCCGTCGTGTATCCGTTGAGCTCGAACTCCGAGATCTTAGCCGAGCCGTCAGAGTTCTGTTCCAGGAACCCAGAAGAGTCTAGCTTGACGAATACCTGGTCCACGAGGTAGCGGTCGAAGGCTCCCGAGTACCTCGCCTGGTCGTAGTGGTCCCAAACGTTCGACGACGATCCTTCTGCCTCGCCGGTGGTCGCGATCGCGTTAAAGAAATCATCTCCCCCGTTTCCGACAAAGAAGTTGCCGTTCTCGACACCGATCACAACGTCGTCGTACTGGCTGCCCTCGAAGTGCATAAACGTGGCAGTCACATCACCCTCAACAATACCGGACCGAAGGTCGTAGCTGCCGCCGAACTCACCCGCCCGATAGTACGCCCGGTTGGGGTTTCCGCTGATCCATGACGCGGATTGGATGTCTACCTCTGGCGCGAGGTTCAACCATGCATCGTTAAACGAGAAGTTGTCGAACCCGACCACCAGGTCCTGGCCCAGGCCCCCGAACTCGTCGGGCAGGTAGTCTCTGACCAGGTAAGCGACGCTGTAGTTTTCCGGCAAGCTGTGAGGAGTACCCTTAACAGTAATTTGCCCCGAAGACAGTTCGGTCAAATCATACAAGGTAGCTCCATCATCTTTAACGATATCGCCGGCCTCTAGCCGCGTGATCTCGGACCGGCCTCGGCCGCCTTGGAAACGGGCCTCGCCGCGCCCGATCCAGGTCGCGTCCTGGATGAACACCGAGCCGCCGCCCACGTAGACGTCGTCACCGACCCCGGCGTTTATCTGTGTCCCGTTACCGTTACCGATAACTACGTCGTCGCCGGCGTTGTCGTTGACCCGGTACTGAATGTGGTCGGCGGACGCCATCGAGCCGTCCGCGATCCACGAGCTGATCTTCGACGGTGCCACGAAGTCGTCGAGGTCTGTGACGAGATCAATTGTGTCCCCGTATCCGGTCGCGTCGATGTTGACCGTGACGTGGTTCGGGTTGGTACCGGTCCGGTAATCCACCCGCGGCGTCAGACGCACATGGTCGTCCGAGAAGTTGATCGAAGAGATGTTTGTGACCAGGTCGGTGCCCTGCCCGTAGAGCGGGCTGCTGTCGGTAATCAGCCAGTAGTCCTGGAATGATTGATAGGTCAGGCCGAGGTCTTCGAAATAGGTTGTCAAGAATGTGGTGACATCGGGCTCGGTCGCCCGGGTGACCGAGAACCGCGCCTTGCCGCCAGACATCTCGACCCGGTTATCGTTCTCCCACGAGTTGTCCGAGATGCCCGTCACGCCGCCGTCCACGAAGTCGTCACCGGCGCCTGGGCGTATCGAGTCCCCACCCCCACCGGCCGCGACGTAGTCATTCCCGGCGCCGGCGTCAATCCAGTCGTAGCCATTGCTGGTGTCGATGATCTGGTCCGCGAGTATGGTCCCGTTGAAGTTGGTTCCGGTCAGCCCGTCCCACAACTGCCTCGGGTCCTCGCGGACCTCGAGGTTGACCCAGCGGTCCTTGAACTGAAGCTCGTCGATGTTCGCCAGGATATCGACACCGTCGCCCGAGCTACGGGTGTCCGCGACGATCACGTAGCGCGTGTCGCTGGCCAGGTAGCTCTCGGCGGCCGTCATACCCAGCGCACTCAGCAGTCCGCCGAGATCGGTCACGGACGCGTCGGTCGCCTGGGCGTATGAGCCCCACCAATCGGCGATGGTTGCGCCGCCCGAGAACGATGTCACGAGAGACAGATCACTCACCTCAGATGACGACAGTGGGTCAATCACCTGAACATCGTAGCTCGAGAAGTTACCGTCAAACTCGGCCTGGTTCCGGTTACTCCAGCTGTTGAGGGACGAGTTCCCTGACAGACCGCCGTCGATGAAGTCGTTCCCCATGTCCCCCCGGAGCCGGTCGCCGGCCGCGAAGTCTGACGCGTCGAAGATATCGAGGAGAACCGCACCGGAGTTATGTTCGAACCACAGCGTGACCTCGTGCCCGGCGCCACGCGCGTTCGCCACCGCGTTGACGAAGGCCGACTCGGTGGCCGCCGCGCCCAGACTGGAGATCACGGACGCGGCGTTGCTACCGGTGACAGTGAACTTGATGGGCTGGTTTGTCGCGGACTCCAGATCAATTTGCCTGGAGCCACTCGAGTCGACGAATAGGGCGCTCCGGTTCTCGTCCGAGCGTGCCGCTGCTGAGAATGTTACGCCTGCCGCGGCGGTCCCGTCGGGGGCGCCTGGCGCGACCTTGGACCACGGGTTTCCCCCGGCGAGCACGATCGCGTCCGCGGCAGGCTTCCCGCCGTCACCCAGAATGATGTCGTTGCCCTCGCGGCCGCGGAGCTCGTCACGCGTCAGGCCGCCAAGGATGACGTCGTCGAAGTAGCTCCCCCGCACGTCGATCTTACGGGAGTCGATCTGGACCGAGACCTGGTTCTGCTGATCCCACTCCCAGCCGTCCCAGACATGGACCTCGGACCTCGGGGTCAGGAACACACGGGACCCCTCGGTGTCTCCGCTTCCGAAGATAATTAGCTCAACGTTGGTGAGAGTATCCGTCCCGTAGTAGTCAGAGGCCGTGGTAAACAGGTCGGCGACGGTCACCGACCCGTCTTGGTTTAGGGTGATCGTGAACCGGTCGGTGTACTCGCCAGTTACCGAGTTAAATGCCTGGAGCGGTGCGTCGTACTTGACCCGGTCAAAGGTGCCGTTCCAGGACCCAAACGGCTGGCCGCCGAGATCGATCGTGTCGTCCCCTGCGCCGGGGTAGACGGTCTCCTTCTGCTCGAGGCCCGACTCCACGGTGATGTTGTCATTGCCCGAGTTATCCTGATCTTGAGACTCTCCCCAAGTCCTTGAAGCACCAGAGCTAAATTCGAAGTCGGCCATTTGAACATCTCTCTATTCGATTGGGAACTGAACGGAACGTGGCGCAG
>Ga0181582_10003698_pt1 | contig 12315 bp, 8 predicted proteins | sample 071ome_32_FD_132438 | JGI IMG/M metagenome (GOLD analysis project Ga0181582, IMG submission 132438) | Coastal salt marsh microbial communities from the Groves Creek Marsh, Skidaway Island, Georgia - 071405AT metaG (megahit assembly) | ecosystem: Environmental > Aquatic > Marine > Intertidal zone...
GATTGGCGTACGCATGGATCCTGATTTTAATCATGCACGTAAAAACCGCCTTCATGCCGAAAGTTCTAAAATTGCAGTTTGGGTTGTGCCTGCAGAAGAAGAAAAAATGATCGCACGTGATGCGATTACTTTGTTAAACAATTAATATTTCCTCCAGCGATAAGGCATCAGATTGTCTCAGTAGAATTGTCTTTGGCCTGGGCTTCTGGGCTGACGCTCTCCACTAGCTTTTGAAGCTGCTCAATTTTGCATTTACGATTGACGTCAAAAGAACAAGATTAATGAATGAATTTGATTAATTGCACATTGCTTAAGCGTCAAGCAACGGCATTATAATCACAACAAAGTGTTAGGATTATATGTAGATCTATGTATCATTAAAAGATACCACACACGAACAGGGAAAGCGATGTTACATACTGGTAAATGTTACTGCGGCGATCTTCATTTTGAGTTCGACGGCCCAATTCACTCCCAAATCTTATGCCATTGTCGAGAATGTCGGTATCTTTCGGGCGGAGCGGCAAATACGTCGGTTGTAATCTCAGAAGAAAATTTCAAGTGGACCAAAGGAAAGCCAAGCACCTTTGAAAGAAGTGATCTTGAAAAACCTCGTACTCGATTTTTTTGCGGTAATTGTGGCACACATATTTGCGTTAAAAGCCCCCCTCGTCCCGGAATGTTGGTCTTAAAAATCGGGGGTCTGGATGATCATTCTTGGTTTAAACCTGAAACGGCAATTTATTGTTTGGATCAACAATCTTACCATATGATTCCCGAGGACGTCCCAAAATATGAGAGAACACCTTAACCGCTTTAAAGCCTGGAAATAAAATTCTTAATATACTGATAATCAGCTTGAATCACAAAGCTTGGTCGGCCATGGATAGGGCACAAAAATTTTAAAAGCAGAGCGAGGGTATCCTGTGATGAAGCATCTAGCTTTCATACTTTTGGCATTGGTTGTCTCATGTGGACAAGTATCTCATTTTGAAACAAAAATCCAAAACAAAAAAGAGCAGATCAGATCTGAAAATATTGTTACGGAACAAGACGCCCTGCAAACTCTTGCGGTTGCGAGTAGAAAAAATCGGTCAGTGCATGAGATTTCGCAGCAATCAATTGCACAAATCGTTTTCCCTAAAGTCGTAAAGGCAGGATTATTTATTGGTGCAAACTACTCGGAAGGCTTCCTTGTTAAAGATGGGCAAGTCATTGCACTTGTTGATCTCAAAGGCGGAAATGTTGGGCTGCAAGCTGGAGCTCAGAGTTATTCTCAGGTAACTTATATCCTGACGGAAGCGCGCTACAAAGAGGTCCTCCAGAGCAACCGTATGAGTCTTAACGGTTCAATATCCTACAGCCTTCGCGGACGATTACAAAACAGTCGCTTGGATTCAGATTCTTTCAAGGGCGATTTGTTTACAGTTGTCTTCAACGAAACGGGGACCGTCTACGGAGCAAGTATCGAAGGCCTCTACTATACTATTCGTGAGTGATAGGTTGTTTCTCGTCAGCGCCTATGGGATGGAATTGACAACTCGTCTGAGGAGGGTTTTTGTTTCTCCATAAACTACGTGGATAGAGCTAAGAGCACGCCATTGGTTCGAGTGCTTTTGCGAATGATGAACAAGAAATCAGTTGGCAGCAAAGATACTTCAGATAAATAGGTAACGAACATCTGTCGCAAGATGGCCCGTAAGTATTCATCCGGGGAAAAGATCCGCATAATTTTAGCCAGACTTCGCGGCCAAAAGTATTGCTGCGTTTTGACGTGGCGCAAGAATCGCAAAACCTCCGTTCTACAAGTGGTCGAAGAAATCCCTTGATCCTGGCAAACGATATCTTTCTGGAGATACGACCCATCAGGCAATAGCATCCGAGGTTAAAGAGTTGCGTTCAGGAGCTTCTGCTTCGAAGAATGCGTAGATGAACTGACCTAAAAAACAGCCTGATTAAAAAAGAATTATCAACAATGGGGAGTTTGGAGTGATCCAAGAAGCGGCAATTGAGCTGGAGGATCAAATGAGCAGACAAACGGGCGGGGGTCAATGGAATGAGATATTCTGCCCACGGTAAACATGAAATCATCTACACGGTCTAAGGTTTGCATCTAAAGGTGCAGTCGCCTCGCCATAGCGCGCGAGCAGGCACGCAAACTCAAGCACCCAACACGTACTCAAATCCTAAATCCAATCTTCAGAAATGACATAGAAAACGGTTTCATCCGCCTTTACGCCAAACCTCTTTGCAGGCGCAACGCAAGCCGTTGAGCTGTCTGAAACCATAGAAGCAAAGGGTATGAAAAATTAGTCGCCTAGGTTAGTTTTCGTTGGGTTGCCGGCTTATTGCAGTCCGTAAATGGGGTCATGCACGGCATCGGTAAAGTCTAGAATGGAAAGGGCAAAGCAGCGCGCTCTATCCGCAGCAACTCGATCTGATGAGACATGCTCGACATCATCGGTCGAGTCTCTCGAGGGTCATGTAGCCGATTTTCTCACCATGATACTGTCGGCTCTTGCGAACAATACCCACGGCATCGACATAGTAGTCGTTGGTGAAACCGCCCGGAGAACCCTCACAAGTCTCCCTGAAGAGCCACGCTGTGAAGGGCGCGTCAAAAATCTCAAGGCGCTCGAGTTGGCCCGTATCACTCATTTCGCAGACATAGTCGTGGATGCGCATCTGGTTGTCTTCTCGCAGATATGCCATGCTCCGGGTGTAGGGTGCGGGGTCAATATCTTTCCAGTTAAACTCTCTGGACATCTCGCTCCCCATCAAGTCGTCGCCGACGCCGCGTGTCGCCTTCAGTATGCCGCCCGCGAGGGTCACGGTGGAGCCATCGACGCCGAGCCAGGTCTGGCCGACGCCGACGCCTGGAAATTGAGTCAAAGTGCCGTTCTGGCCTCGCTCAATTGCGACAAAGAGGACGGGGATGTCCGCGGCGTCGAGCATGTCGCGCGTGACGAGTTTTCTGGCGTCAAAGTAGGCGGCAGGGCGACCAGCAGCATCTAACTCACGCTTGATGAGTTTCAGAGCCTTGATCTCCCCGCTTTCCATCTCGACGGTATTAGTGCATCCCGCGAGAGCCGCAACGGCGAGGGCGCTCAGGAGGCGTCGCGTCACTTCCAAATCCTCCCGTACTCGCGCATTACTTGCGTGTCGCGAGACATTTTTACTGATCCATATAATGTCCTCGCAGTTCCGAGGCGCGCGCCACCATCTCGCGTAATTGGTCTTATTTCAAACACACGGCGTGTACTGTCAGGGTTCCCCGTCATCCAGTCCATGGGGATTTTCAAGTAGATGCCCTTGTCGAATGAACCCTCCCCGAAGTCCTCAAAGGGCACGTCGGTGAGCGTGGCGTAGGCGCCAATCTCCCAGCCGTTGGCGAATTTGCGCGCGACCCGCGTGGTGGCGCCCCAGTCGCCCGCAAGGTAGCGGCCGACGTTCACCTCAAGGTCAAACATGCCGCCTGCGTCCAGATAGGCGCTGACGTGGCCAGTGGCGGCCTCGTAGTCTTGTAAGTCAAGACGCATTTCGTAATCGCGCTTGCGCACGCGGTGAAGGTCTAGACCGAGTGCGAATGGCGAATTAGTCGGCATGTATAGGAGTTCCCCGCCGAAGCCCGCCCAGTGGGCTTCGAGTAGACCAGCGTGGGCGCGGGCGAATAAGTTGGGCGTTAAGTTATTAACATACGTAAAATTTAAAGCCGCGATGTGACCGCCCTGCCCCTCAATATCATAGTACCCCCAATCCGAGGCAACTGTAGGTAAGTCACCGTAGCCCGCTCCGAGACGTTTATTTTCCGTGAAATTTGTTATAACCGATTTTCTTACAGAGCCACCCAACGATAGGTGAGGATTGAAGTTATACTGCGCGATACCTTCGGCGCCAAGTTCCAAGCTCAACGGCAAGTCGGGATTAAACATGCGATGCGAGACATATGGGCCTACACCCCAAGTGAATTTTTTTTTAATCGGTGTAAGGCTCGGTGCAATTGCGACTTCATCCACGGTGATGACGTTCGCAACTCCCTCCCACACACCGAATTGCTGGTTTTGAGCTTGCTCTAAGTCAACTTTGTAACTTGAAAGTTGCAACCCGCGCGCATGAAATACGATGATTGCGTTTTTAATTTCGTCAGAGGTGAAGCGTTGCAATGTCGCAGTGGCGCGGCCCAATGCCTGCGCGGAGGAGCGGTACTTGGTGTTCCTGATATCTAAGCGGATAAAGTCCGCCTCGGCGCGTAGCGCAAGGACCTCGAAGCCGTCTACGGCGAGGACTTGGCGGATCGTAGCCGCGTCAGTTTCCGCGGGCGCTGACGCGCTAGCGCCGCGCACTCGCATCGGGACAGGCGCCGTCTCACGCCCCGCGCCAAAGGGCGGGCGCTTGGGATTCATCGAAATGTTAGCCGTTAGAGAGAGTATCGAGCCGTTTAGATACTGCGCCGAGAGGCTAACCGTGTCGTTGACGCGGTAAGATGCCCCCAGGTTCCAGGGTGAAATGACTTCCAAATATTTCGTCTCCGGGAGCATCAAATCGGGGGAGTACTCCGCAGAGAATGTGATCCGTTCACCAAGAGAGTAAGAGACTCCGCCAAAGGCGGAGGCATCGCCCTGAAACCAATTGAGGGTTCCGAGCGTCCCGCCTCGCCCTACGGCATTCGTGTCGCGCGACTTGAAGCGGTCAGACAGACTTGTCAGGGGGTTTTCGAAGGTGTCTCGGCCCGCAAGCCGTCCGAAGCCCAGGCCTGTAGTAAACTCAAAATTCTCAATCGATTTTGTGGCAACGACGTATTCGGAGGAGTACCAGCCAGTGCCGATAAAGTCCCGAAGGCCTACCGCCAAGCCCGGGTGATATCGGCCCTCCCCCCAAAGTGTGAGGTGCGCATCAAAACTGCGGTCGTGGTTAATACGCCCATTCGCCTCGCGACCCCCGCTCCCATGACCGGAGTAGCGGAAGGCAACGCCCAGGTTCGGCAGGAGTTGGAACGAGGCGCCTGTGCGCGCCAGGGAGCGGTGCAGCTGCTGCGTCAGGACCATCTCCCCGTCTGGCAGCTTACGCGCGATGGGTAGGTCAACTAGGCCTGGCAGGCCAAAATTACCGACAGAAACGCGAGGCGCTGCCTCAGCCAAAGCGGCCCCCGCAACTGCCTCAGCGAGTGCCGCAGCGGCAAGAATGTAATTCAAGTGGGTCCGGCCTAATCGGCTCCACTTCTCCAGCGTGGCCTGCCTATACAGACGCTTTCTCTCTAGAAGGCGCGCATCGGCGTGCTCGACGCGGTAGGCAGTAGACGCGTCCCAGTTTACACGTTGCTCGCAGCGGATTTGTTGGGCCTTGAAGCACATAAGGGAACTCAATGTGTATCTACTCTGCCCGCCTGAGAACCTACGCGGTAATTCTTGGAGACGCGGCCCCGCTGCGCGACCCGCATCCCCGTAAGATAAGTCGCAAAGAAAATCACGGTAAAGACGCCCGTCGCGATCATCGCAGAGGCGTGCTCGAAAGCGAAGAGCACGCCGCAGATTTGTGGCGTGACAATCAGCGGCGCGATTAATAGCGTCGCTAGCGGGTTCGCCAGACGGCGACGGTTGCGCCCCAGGACGCGGATTTCCAGGAAGCGCATGGCCAGCTGGTGAAAGTGGAGCCGGTCGGGCAGTGCCGTCGGAGTCGATCGCCGGACGCGTCTCCAGATGGCAAGTGCCGTGTCAGCGATGGGCCAGAAGAATATCAGTAAAATTGCGAAAGCGCTGACGCCCAGCAGCTCATTTGCCAGCGTGATGCCACCCCAGACCAGGCAGTGGCCCAGGAGGTAGGCGCCGCCATCCCCCAGAAAGAGTTTACCAGCGGGATAGTTCAGGATAAAAAAGCCAAAAGTCACAGCGGCTAACAAAGCGTAAAATGTTATTAGGTGCCCCAAACCGCCAATCAGCGCGAGCGCGGATAGTGCGACGGCGGTCGTGATGGCCGTGAAGCTCGCCAGGCCGTTGAGCCCATCAATCAAATTGAACGCATTCGTCACGCCGCTCGCCGCAAAAATCGTGAATAGCAGCGCTGCAGGGTATATGGCGAGCAAGTCGTCTACGAGCGGCAGGCCGAGCTGCGTCACGACGGCGGGCAGGAATACGGCACAGCAAAGGGCAGAAATGGCAATCGCGCCAATGCGCAGCTTTGGGGTGACCAGAAAGCCCAAGTCCTCCGCGGAACCCGCCAGGAAAAGGGGAAAGGCTGAGACTAGGAGAGGGACTGCATAAGATAAGTAGGCGGCGTCCGGACTGAGGATGAGCGTGCCCGTTAGCACGCCCGCGAGGATACCGAGGCCGCCGATGCGCAGGGTCGGCAGCGTGTGGGCCGACTGCACGGCGTGGAGGTCTTTGCGCCGCGCGATGAGTTTCAAAATTGTGGGCGTCAGCAGGACGAATGCGAGGCAAATCATGAAGGTGACGATGCTCGGTGTAAGCATTTGCGCGGAGAGCAAGTTCCCAATGATCCGCTGAATGTTCGCAGTTGTCAGCATGAGACTGATGTCGCAGTCTCGTCAGAGATACCGCTCGCTGCCGTCACAAGGTAAAGGGCGGCGGTATTAAAAATCCCAACTACGTTCGCGATTTCTCGGGTGCTGACGCTTGGATCTTGCTTGAGCATGCACATCACACGGAGGCGCGTCCCCAAGAGGCTAACGCAATCTGATCCGAAGCAGCGTACCCACAGAAAAAAGATCAAAAGTCCGGACTCTCAATATTAATCGTCATACTCATTTCAGAATCAGGTAACAGACTGAGACTGTAATTACAAAGTCTGAATTCCTGATTTTTGAAATTTTATTTTCCTGTTAAGCGGCGACCCTGGTATGCGATATTTTGAATATCAGGAATTTCCAGTATCGACGGCACGAGAGCGAATCCCAAAGTGGAGCGGAAATCGAGACATGCACCCGGACTGGTAGCCCACGCAACTCAAGCGCAACGCGCAACGCACAGCGCATTGCGGCTGACAATCTGTTTGGCAGGCTCCTCGAATCCAGATCGACGCGCGGCGTTCTCTGTCTGGTAGAGTCTGCGGGTGCCCCCAATCCACTCGTCTATCGTTCAGGCCTGATCTGATGCTGCGACGATGAGGAGATGTTTCAGGTACTTCCAAACTAAGAACCAGAGGCGAACCGATGCGCTACGCGCTGGGGTCCTTCCATACAATTCCTGGCAAGGTCAAGCCAGACCGGCGCGCGTGACTCCTAGTAGCGGTTATGGAGCGGTGTTCCCAATTTGCGATGCCATAAAACTTATACGCCCCAGAGGCTTAGCCACCGTTAGCGCCAATGATCTACCTCAATGCAATGACAACTTCCTTGGCGTCTCCGTCGCACTTAATGACCACGGTCCCGTCAGGGGCGACAAATTCGGCGATCTTCTGGGTTTCGGTGTCGAGAGTCATTTGAGGCGTCAGTCCCGTCTGATTAACCGTCATTTCAATCACCTTCAGACAGCCCTTGAGTGAGACAGTCTCCCTCTTCAAGATAGTCTCAGCGAGTGCGGCCTGCTGCATAAGTAGGGTAAATTGAACAGCCGCGAAGCCGACGAAAACTTCTCTTCGTAAATTCATTGTCGATTTCTCCCAGCGGACATTAACATCATATGTCACGATAACGACATACTAATGAAAGGCAATGCACTTTCACAGACACGGGTACCTCCACGCGCCATCATCACAGCCACCACAGTCACAATTTTTCGGTCTTAGATTGCGACTTCTGTACAACAAACCACAAAAACTTTATCTTTCCAATGGACTGGTGGCTCACACTTACAACTTGCTGATGTTATAGTCGTAGGGTATTGTTGCAGAATCCACGCTTTTGTGATTTAAATGCGGTAAATTATGAATAGAGGTTACAATATGAAAAAATTGTTGATGGCATTGTCAGTAGTTGCACTGAGCTCTATGCCTGTTTATTCTCAGCAGGCAGCTGGTGGCGCGGGTGGTGGCGCGGGTGGTGGCGCAGCAGGCGGTGCCGGTGGAGCTGCGGGTGGCGCGGGTGCAGGCGCAGCAGGCGGTGCCGGTGGTGCGGCGGCTGGTGCGGGTGCAGGCGCAGCAGGTGGTGCGGCGGCCGGTGCGGCCGGTGCGGCGGCCGGTGCGGCCGGTGCGGCGGCGGGCGCAGTAGCTGCGGGTGGCATCGCGGCGGCGGCAGCAGTTGCGGTAGCAGCAGTAGCTGCAGTGGTTTCAGTTGTTGCAGCTACCGAAGAGGATAGCTCTACACCAAGGACCACAACAACAAGTACACCGTCGACTCCGGGGACATAGAACGCAGCACTTTATGCGCGCAAATGGAAGGGTGCTGAGTGGCACCCTTTTTCATTTTGTCTCGATAATATACTTTTCAGATTGTACTTGTTCGCCGATATGATAATCATTGAAACGATAAATTTACCAGAATTTAGAGTCTGCGCTTCTGGACAGTAATGAAATAGCTGTTGGAGAGCTCTTCAGGATGCTCTGGGCGCAAGTTTCTAAGTACCGTCGTCACGTCGCTCGGCGCCGTCGGTGCGGGCTATCGTAAGAAGCAATAAAACACTTGTTATACTCGAATTTGGTAGACTTATAATTATTGACAGTACAATAGATCAAGTCAGAAGTCGTTTATCGCAAAAGATCAAAACAACCCCAGATATCTTGAAAAAATTGACGCAGATTTTGTTGGTTTTGCATCTCAAAATGCTACTATCCACCTCTCAATCGGTATCGCGACTGAGGTTTGCGATTACAGTACGCAGATTATTCCGATCGGCACAATCAATTTACCCGTGTCTTGCGCCCTAACAAAAGCAGGTGTGAAAGTAGATAACGGCGCGGTCACGCAAGTCTAATGACAAAGGAACGTCAAGACTTACACTTTCAGCTTGGACGACCTTATTTTGAAAAAAGGCAAGCCGATCTTTGTACTTCCAAATGATCAGATTTTGTTCGACCGTTTACCCTACAAAGAGAACAAAGTCTTTGCGCTTGAAGGCGTAGAACCAAAAATAAATTTATATTACTACAGAACAACATGAAACCTTAGCCGACGCACTTTTCGCAGAAAACGGCATACTTGCATCTGATACGGCTCAACGTTCCGACGTCTACTTACTAAGATTAATATCTCCCGTAAGGGCCTATTGGTTAGACGCGCAAAGCACAACACGCTTGATCGTTGCTGATGCAATGGAATTAAGACCAAACGATATTATTTACGTTGCCGAGTAACGGACCATATCACTCAATAGGGCGTTAGAACACATAATTCCACTTCGAACACTTATCGCTGATATTGCAAGATCAGCCGAATAATTTATCAACTTCTTGAAGCTATTGCCGGAATGCGTCATCTTTTATCTTCGCAACTGGTTGCCAAATATATTCCAGTATTGTCCGACGCCCTCGAACAATGTCCACTTGCCCAATCATGCCAGGCAATATGGCCACCAAAGACCCATCATTATTTTTTAGATCATTATTAAATGATAGATGCACAGAATACATATAGGATTTAGTCTCCTCACTAAAAACTGCATCTGTCGAAACTTTAACAACAGCCCCAGGCATGTAGCCATATCTGGCACTGTCGTAAGCGGTTAAACTTATTCGAGCTGTTTGACCGGGTTCAACTTTCGCTATATCCTTTGGGTCTACAAACGCTTGAATCTCTAGGTCTTTTCCTGTCGGTACAATCTCTGCTATTTCCTCGCCTGAGTTCACGACAGCACCAACGGTATTTATAAAAAGCTGATTAATCACACCTACGATTGGCGAGGTAATGTTCGTCTGCGAAAGTTTTTGCTGAAATTTCGGAATTTGACTTTTTATTTCTGATAGTTGTTGGGCCGCGTCTGCACGTTCCGCGTACAAATTAGACAGACGCGATTTTTCGGCTTTCTTTACATCCAACTCTGTTTTTTCGATGGACTTTCGATTTTGTTCAATTTGCGCAGAAATCGTAGATACCCGACTATTTAATTGTGTTTTTTCGCGTTCTAATCTGTAAAGTTCAGCATTTCCAATCACTCCACCTTTGACTAGCGGCTCAATCTCATCGCGCTCAATTTGGTTGATTTTAATTAAAGCCTTGGTACCCTCTAGTTCTTTTTCTTTTTCAAGTTCCACCTTTTCAAGTTGCTGTATCTGCTTTTTAAGCGTTGATACCTCAGAAGCAAAGTCCTCCATGCGCGACTCGAATAACAAGAGCTGTGAAACTGCAATGTCACTTGGGAAAAACAATAACTCTTCTTTCAGTGAGGCGATCGAAACCCCATCAATTTCAGCCTGTGTCCTGGTCAACACAGCTTCGTATCCTACTTGTCTAGCGCGAAGTTCATCAATTGAACTTTGCGCAAATGTTGGGTTAATCGTCGCAATTATGTCACCTTTAGTGACAAATTGTCCCTCTGAAACAGCAATCGCAATTACTTGACCAGAGTCCGGAGCTTCAACGGATTTGTTTTGACCTGAAGCAACGACACGACCATTGCCGCGGGTTATTAAATCCAACTCAGTGACTGATGCCCAATATACCACAAATGAAAGTAGAAAGACTATTGAGATCAGTAGGGCCCAAAGAAACAATGCTTGGGATCGATAATTAGACATTATTTGCTCGTTTTTGCTTCAACATTTCAAAGTACTTATCTTTTGTACCTGCCCAGCTTATCTTGCCTTTATCGAGCACTACCACTTTATCGCACATAGCGACAACTTCAGGCTTATGCGTCACAAAAAGCGCAGTCATCTTTGAAAATTTTGTTTTAATTGATCGCAAGAACTCTTGTTCAGTAACCGCATCTAGCGCACTGGTGGGCTCGTCCAATAAAACAACTTTAGGATCATTTAATAATACCCGTGCAATCGAGATCGCTTGTTTTTGTCCTCCAGAAAGGTTTGAACCGCTATCACTGATGGGGAAATCTAAAATTTCAGCTACATTCTCACCCAGAGTGGCACCGCTAGCGTTCAAAGCGAGTAACAACTGTTCATCGCTATAAAAAGACATACCCATTGTTAAATTATCACGTAAGGTACCAGAAAACAGCCATGGGTTCTGATTTACCAACCCAACCATATCTTTTGCGTCCGCTCGTTCAAACGAGCTTATCGAGAGGCCGTTTATCGTGATAGAACCAGTTTCAGGCCGCAAGATACCTGCCGCAAGTTTTATCAGAGTAGATTTTCCTGCCCCATTTCGTCCAATTATTGCGACCTTTTCTCCAGAATTAAAATTTAAATCTAAATTCTGAAAAATCGGGGGACTATTCTCATCGTATCGAAAAGTTAGGTTGGAAAATGAAAGTATCGGGTAATCATTCGAGGTTAGTGCAGAGGAGTTTGAGACTTTTCGAAAGCGTGGTAATTCCAAAAATTCTTTCACATTCCTGTAAGCCATTAGTGCGCCATTCGACTTTGATAAAGTTTGAGCAATTTTAGCTAGAGGCTGCAAAGTCTTTCCAGATAAAATTACTGAAGCAATGATTGCTCCCATGGTAATTTGATTTGTTACGAATAAGTGATACCCGTACACGATTATCGCGACTTGCGCCATCTGTTGTGTCAAAGCAATAAGGTTACCATTGAACTCAGAGAGTTTTTTCGATCTCTGTGCAAGCGCTTGCTGGTTTGTAGCCTGTGTCAAGAATCTACGCTTCATTATCGCATATGCACCGTTCACACGAATTTCATCTAATCCAGTCAATATTTCTAATAATGCCGCCTGTTTCGTTATGTTAGCGGAAGATAATTTTTTAGATAACGCAAGTAACAATGGCTGAGTTAAAATTATAGAAATCAAGAGCAAAGGTACTGCGATCATTGGCACCAAATACAATGGTCCACTAATGAAATACATAACGGCAATGAATACGAAAATAAAAGGGAAGTCGATGAGCGCAGTTATCGTCGCTGAAGAAACAAATTCTCGGTAATTTTCATAATCTCTTGATATTGTGGATAGTGCACCCGTGGATCGGGAGTTGCTGACATTTACATGCTCAACGTACTGTTCAAACAACTCTTCAGTAACCCTGTCTTGAGACTTCTTGTTCGCTATTTCTATCAACGCACTGCGAATGAATTTCAGAACGAGGTCAAAAATGATTGCGACAGCAACCCCAATAGAAAGCGCATATAAGGAATGCTCCGCCTGGTTTGGCAAAACACGGTCATACACAACCATGATATAAATCGAGGATACTAGTCCTAAAATATTGGAAAAACTACTCGCAATAGCTATGCCCAAAAACTTTGTGCTGCCAATTGATGTAAAAAAATTCAAATGCCGCGCTCGGCTGC